>Ga0105237_10001589_pt1 | contig 29568 bp, 27 predicted proteins | sample KBSC24metaG_FD_81520 | JGI IMG/M metagenome (GOLD analysis project Ga0105237, IMG submission 81520) | Corn rhizosphere microbial communities from Kellogg Biological Station, Michigan, USA - KBS C2-4 metaG | ecosystem: Host-associated > Plants > Roots > Rhizosphere > Soil | place: Michigan, USA... | reverse complement strand
GTTCCGCGTCGTGGATGTGCCCCCCAGTCAGCTTTGACGGCCGAGCCATTCTGGTTCGAAAGGCCCCCAATCTGTTCGGCTACGCATGGACGTCGGTGGAGGGCAGGCTGGAGCGGGTGAAGGTAATCCAACAAATCACTATAATCAAACGATATTTTTTGCTATAATCACCCACACAGAACCTACACAGGCACGGCAAATCAATCACTTATGCCGTCGATCTGCACAGATTCTACACAGTGGACAGTGAGAAATGAGTTTCATCCTCGACAAAGAGCAGATCAAGCCGGGCCTCATCATCTTCCGGCGCGGCGACGTCGACCACGACAATTTTTACTGCCGAGTGCGAATTCAGAACGAGGATCGCTACAAGACAATAGCACTACGCACGGCGGATCGACAGACGGCGCGCGACCGCGCGATGGATCAGGACGCCGACATTCGCTTTCGCGTGAAACACGACGTTCCCGTTTTCAATCGCCCCTTTTCACAGGTCGCTGAGGAGTACGCCGACGCGCAGCAGCGACGCGCCAACGCTGGCGAGATCAGCCAGGGACGCGCGATGAATATCCGCAACAAGGTCAACGGCCCACTCAACACCTATGCCGGCAGCACGCAGGTTCATCTGGTTACGCAGGATCGTTGGTCGGACTATCCCCTGTGGCGGAGAGAGAACGGCGAGGGACGCCGCAAAAGCATCATCAGCGATTCCACCATTCGCATCGAGATGAGCATTTTCGCTGCCATCATGAGATATGCGATCAGCAAGCGCTACGTGCCTGTCCATCATCGCTTCGAGGGGATGCCGAAACTCAAATCCAACCGGCGCGACGAATTCACGCTGGAGGAATATCGCAAGCTGCACACCAAAGGCCGCAAGTGGATGCGGGAAGCGACCACGCCGCAGGGCGTTTGGTATCGGCAGATGTGCTACAATTTCATTCTCATCATGTGCAACACGGGCATGCGCCCGCCCGAAGCGAAGAACCTGCGCTGGCGAGACATTACGACCGCCAAGGACAAGGATGGGCAGGAGATTCTTGTCATCTACGTCCGGGGCAAGGGCAAGGAGCGCAATTTGATCGCCCCCAAAAGTGTGGGCGAATATCTGGCGCGTGTTCGTGAGCTTTCCAAAGCCGCTAAGCCTGACGATCCAGTGTTTACGATCATCAACGGCAAGCCTGCGAAGTGGCTGTACCGGGATACGGTTGAAGAGCTTTTGAAATATACCGAGCTGCGCGACGGTCCGAGCGGTATTCCGAGGACGACCTACTGCTTCCGCCATACCTATGCGACGTTCCGGCTTTCCGCCGGTGTGGATGTCTATATTCTCGCCCAGCAAATGGGCACGTCCGTCAAAATGATCGAACAGCATTATGGGCATGTGAACACCATTAAGCACGCCGACCGCGTTCTCACCGGCATCGGCGGATGGGACGCGATGCATGTTGAAATGAACGCTGAGAGCGACGCGTCAGAGGCGGAAGCGAAAGCCGTTCAATCGGCCAAAGCCAAGCAGCCGGTGAAACCACCCCGTTCTAAACGCTAGCTCCGCATCGCCGATGCTCTGGGGAGCTGTGCGTTTCTGCCGAGTTCCGCGACGCACCGCTGGTGCTCCCCGGTCGCGGAACCGGCCAAGCGGGCATGGGAACAAGGTGCGCCGAGCCTCAAGCACCCCCATGATCCGCGTCTTGTCGCAGATGGATTTGCTCAGCCGCTGGCGAACCAGAGAAAATCGATCGAGGACCTTCCCACCGATCTGGCATTGCCCCTGGCCGAACGTGCATCCCTGTTGGCTATCATCTCCGGACCAACCCACGGCTTCTTGATGGATGAGCGTCTACGGCAGGCCCGCCAAGGGTCAACCCAACTCGCTTCCGCGCTGCGCTTGTGCAGCTCCGTTCCCTTTGGGCGCGGGCGCGACGTGTGACCCTCGGCTCGGTGGCCTGCCCCCTCTGCTCCCCATGAAGCCGCAGGATGGTCCGGCGGCGGACACCTTAGGAGCAGAACATGACCCAGCAACCCAACCTTCCCGGCGCTAAGCCGACCCACCGCCTCTTCGTCGTCACCGGCGAAGGCAAGAAAGCCACCTGGACGCCGATCGCCGCCGCATGGCCGCACCGCGACGGCGAAGGCTTCTCGATCACCTGCGACGCGATTCCGCTGCAAGGCCGCATCGTGATGCGCAAGATCACCGAGCGCGGAACCAAGGAGGAAGGCCAATAGGCCTTCCTTTCCTTACGCCTGGCGATCGATGTTTACTGCGGCGGATAGTGCTATTGACTGGTGGCCGGACACGCGCCGGCAGCGGGTACAGCGCGATTGGAACTGCTCAGGAGCGTATCGGATGTTTTCGAGTCACTGGCCGCCGTGCTTCACACTGGCAATCAAGGCGCTGGCCCTCGCAGCCGGCATCCTGGCCGCTGGAATTGGTTGGCATGCGGCACGCCTGTGGCGCGAGGCCAGCCAGATCGAGATGCCGGAATACGACCCGCCCCTCGCATCGATCGGCGACGCGCCCGAGTTGCACACGCTGAGTTCGGTGGTGCAGCTCAATAGCACCGTCACGGCGCTCAAAGCGTCCGGCGCACTCAACGCGCGCGCCGCCCGCTGGACCGCGCTCGCGGCGGTTTTAACTGGCGCGGCGGCGATTTTGGGGGCGCTTTAAAACCCAGTCTTAAACACGAGTGAGCACGCGATGGTGCTGTTGCTCAATAGGTAGGAAGAGCTCGCGGCGATGGAGGCGGTGGTGGTGTAGGCTGTGTCGCTGCAGCCGGTGGTGGCGTTGGCTTGGGTTGAGTTTTTCAAGGATTGCACGATGCCGGTGCCGGGCTTGCCGTCGTCCAGCTTGGTGTCGATGTTCCAGGCTTCCTCGGGTTTCAGTGCGCTGCCTTGCCCGGAAATGCCGGTGGCGAACAGCAATACATTGTCGAAATTGCCATCGAACGCATAGGTGCTGGTAATGGCCTGCGGCCCGAGATAGCGGACGGACCACATGGCGCTGTTGATGCGCGATTTCGGAACGTTGGGGGTGGCGGTAGAGTCGGCAAGGGCCGTGCCGGTCGCCGAGTTGGCCACGCCCGTATAGCTGCCCTCGACCATTGCCGCGTTCGCCAGATGCTGCCAGAACCGGTAATATTCGTTGGAGGTGCCGGCGCTGCCGGTGATCTGGCCGTTTCCGTCGCCGTTGCAGGTAGCGACTCCGGCGGTGGTGACGGTGGTGTTGTCGCCCGGGCATGCGGCCGCCGTGCCCCAGAAGCTTTGGGCGTTGGTCATGTCGCCCGGATAAGCGAAGTACTTGTCGCGGAAGGAGCGCGCGGCTGTGACGTATTTGTTGAAATCGACCGTGACGGAACGCAGCTCCGCTGCACGGATCAGCGACTGCCCCGCCAGAATCCCGCCGGTGAGCAAGCCGAGGATGACGAGGACGATAGAAAGTTCAACTAATGAAAACGCTTGCTTCATAATATCAATAATACAATCATATAGGCTAATATCAAAGCAATCTAATTATGATGAATAGCTAAGCTTGAACTAGGATTAGTTCAGTCATTGCCACGGCCGCCTCCTATGGAGGCCGCCGGATCGCGGCAATCAATTGCGTGATGGCCGCGACCAACGCCGCAAGAGCGTCGATCAGCATCGTCAGATCGTGAAGTTGGGTCATGGCTTCCTCCTTTGCCGCGCGCGGAATGCGCGACGGGTGAGAAGGCACCGGCGGATTGCCCCTGCGGATCGGTCACAGGTCGCCGGAGGCGCCGCCCCGCGGAATGAGGCTGCACGTAGGAAGGCCATAAGCTTGACCAATCCGAGCAATCGGCCACCTTGCCGAACCCCGAGCGAATTTCGTTCGCGCTAGGAAACCCCTGACGTTCACCGGCTAAGCTGCTGAACTCAACCAGTAAGGGAAAATTAACCATATTTTAGCGATTGTCGGTGTATCCTGCGGGAAGGTTCACACACCTTACGGTCACGTATCGCCGACGACATTACAGTTGATCCAGACCGTCATCCGGCAAGGCCGGATGACCCGCAAGCTCGCTTGCGCGCCGAGTTGCTTGGCAGGGTCGTCGCTGCGCAATTCGATCTTGAGCGAGCGATTGCAGATCTAATCCGCAGCGGAGCCAGCACCGCGTTCGCTCAAAATGAGCTTGGGGCACTCGGCCAATTGCAACGACAGATCGGTTCGGCGAACCCGGTAACCCTCGCGACGCTCAGTGGTACGGTGGCCGCTGCGATCGCCTCGGCCCAAGATGTGAACCGGCAGGCAGCGACGCTCGCGATCGGGAATGATCCCGACGCCGCCAACACCCTGATAGCGGTCGCAGGCGCAAAGGCGCGGGCCGCTGTCCAAGAGGACATGCGCGACATCTACGACCGAAAAGTTCTCGATCCCTACCTGCGATTTGCCTCGACGGCGGACGAAGAAGCCTATCGTCGCCACGAGGAGGAAACCCGCCGCGCGATCGAGAAGGCCTTGGCCGAGCGCACGCCCGAAGGCGATCTACGCGCCGCGAAACTGTTGCGCGGCCAATTGCTCGACGCCAAGGAACACGGCGCAGATGCCAGCCCAGATTTCGCGAACCTGGTCGCGCGAAACGAACAAGGGATCGCTGGACTGGAAAGCGCGATGGCCAATGCGCAGCCGGCGCGGTCGCGGCCCGCCACAGCGCCGACCTCTGCCGTGCCTGCCGACACGACGCCACCCGCATCGGACGACAAGCTCGCGTCCGTGATGGCGCAACTGCGGTCGGTCGGTGTCGCAGGTGGCATCTCTGCTGATCAATCCGGTCACGGCCTATCCGCGAGCGCCAACGCGCCCGCCGTGCCGCGTGGCGTTGGCTAGCTCGCCATCCCCAGCTTGCGACACTCACCCAACAGTTGCTCTTTGTAGGCCGGATTGCGGGCGGTCTTGACGATCTCCGATGAGGACCATGTCGCAAAGTCATCGTTGAGTTGGCGGTTGCTCAGATTGAGTAAGTGGCCGAGCTTCATCGCGGCGTCGAATGCGATGCGCGCGCTGGCGTCATCTTTCACCACGGTAGCGACCGCAAAACAGCGCTGCGCGTACTCGTAGGCATCCCGCCGAGGGTCGGCGGACTGCGCGTGAGCCAGGGTGCTGGAAAGGATGATCGAGGCAACGCCCAGCGCCAATCCGATGCGACGATACATGGGCAGATTCTCCACGAACAGGTCGTGGAATCATGCTCCTCTGCAACACTATGAGCAATAGGGTCGCGCGAATAAATTCTCGATACGGGAGCGAAATAACGTACGAAGTGGAGGGCGTGGCCGTGCGAGCAAAATTCGGAGCTAAAGGCGCTGTCGGGTCTTCCGTGTGACGCGGGGTTGACTGGTTCAAGGTAGCTAAATTCGGCCTAGTCAACTGATGGATAATTCGGCAGCATGGCGTGGGGGTGCACATGCAATTGTCGGGCAAAGATTTTCGATTCAGTTCGCGGGATTTAAGCGCCTACTTGAACTGCCGACATCTGACCGAGCTTGAGCTTTCCGTTGCGCACGGCGCGAGTTCGCGACCCAAGCCCTGGGACCCCTCCCTTGAGGCACTGTGGGAACGCGGCATGCGCCACGAGCGCGACTTTGTAGCGCATCTCGCGGGCCAGGGACTTGGTGTTGTCGTTATCCCGGGCATCGACATCGACGCCGCAGCCATTGCCGCGACTGCCTCGGCAATGGCCAACGGAGCCGATGTGATCGTGCAGGCGGCACTCCAGTTGGGCGAATGGGTTGGGCGCGCCGATGTTCTGCGCAAGGTCGAACGACAGAGCGCCCTTGGGACTTGGTCATATGAGCCCTATGATACCAAGCTTTCCCGCGACACCAAAGCCGCGACGATCCTCCAATTGTCGCTGTATGCTCATATGCTCGGCGAGGTGCAGAAAGTCGTCCCGGAATATTTGCATGTCGTGGTGCCCTGGAGCGACTTCGTGCCGCAGAGCTACCGTGTGGCCGAATATGCCGCCTATTATCGCCACGTGCGTGCCGGACTGGCGGCAGCAGTCGCCCAGAATCCGCCAGCCGAGACCTATCCCAACCCGACGGCGCATTGCGACATCTGCGACTGGCGCAATAGGTGCAACGCGAAGCGGCGTGAGGACGACCATCTGTCGCTGGTCGCGAACATCTCCGCGCTCCAGATCGTGGAGCTCAAAGAGCATGGCATCTCTACACTTGCGGGCCTTGCGTCCGTACATTTGCCCCTGGAATGGCGCCCTGAGCGCGGCTCGCGTCAAGGGATAGAGCGCGCTCGCGAGCAAGCGCGACTTCAACTCGCGACGCGAGAGGCCGGTGAGCTGCGCTACGAGGTTCTTTCAATCGAGCTGGGCTTCGGGCTCGCGGCACTGCCGGAGCCTTGCGGGGCCGATATCTATCTCGATTTTGAGGGCGACAGCTTTGCCGGCGAAGGCGGCCAGGAATATCTGCTCGGCTATGCCTATACCGCCGCAGACGGCGCTACCGTCTATCAGGCCTTATGGGGTCTCACACGCGAAGACGAGAAGAAGGCATTCGAGGATTTCATCGACTTTGTGATTGCGCGCTGGGCGGCGAATCCGAGCCTGCATGTCTATCATTTTGGGGGTTACGAGTCCGGCGCGCTGAAGCGGCTGATGGGCCGCTACGCCACACGTGAGGAGGAACTAGACCAAATTTTGCGTGGCCGCGTGCTTGTAGATCTGTTGAGTGTCACGCGCCATGCAGTGCGCGCGGGCGTCGAAAGCTACTCGATCAAACGGCTTGAGCCGCTTTACGGCTTCGTCCGCGATACCAGCCTGCCCGACGCTAATCTCGCGCTCACGCGACTCCAGACGGGGCTCGAGTTGGGCGACCTGGACGACATCTCGGCGCAAGAGCTGGAGGTCGTCGCTAGCTACAATCGTGACGATTGCCTCTCGACGCGCAGCCTTCATCACTGGCTTGAGCAGCTCAGGGGCGCGGCGGTCGCGAGTGGGACACAGATCGCTCGCCCCGAACCCGGCGACGCGACCCCGAGTGAAAAAGTGGCCGAATGGCTCGCGCGGATCACGCCATTGGTTGAGGCCTTAACGGCGGACGTGCCCGCCGATCCTGCGGAGCGCACGGCCGAGCAGCATGCCCGGTGGCTGCTCGCCCATCTGCTCGACTTCCATCGCCGTGAGGACAAGGCGGTCTGGTGGGAGTATTTTCGCTTGGCCGATCTCGATGCTGCCGAGCTCATTGAGGAAAAAGCTGCCCTCGCGGGTCTTGAGTTTGTCGCGACCGTCGGGGGTACGGACAAGTGCCCGATCCACCGCTATCGTTTTCCGTCACAGGAGACCGAAGTGCGCGCGGGCAAGGGATTGCGCGCGCAAGGCGGCGGGCCGCTCGGGTCGGTGGAGGCGGTTAGCCCCGAAGACCGGACCGTCGATATCAAGAAGATGGCGGTCGCGGCAGGCGAGCATCCTGAAGCCGTGTTCGTCCACGACCTTGTCGGCTCCGCGCCGATGATGGAAGCGTTGGTGCGGCTCGCAGAATATGTGTTGGCTGAGGGCATGGAGGGCGAGGGCCGTTACCAGCCCGCACGCGATCTGCTGCTGCGCTTGCCACCGCGATGCGCGGGCGGAGGCCAGCTTCGGCTGGCGGGCGAGGACTCACTCGCCGCGGCGCTCCGGGTCGCGAGCGCGCTCGAATCCGGTCTGCTAGCGATTCAGGGGCCCCCGGGCGCGGGTAAGACCTACACGGGATCGCGGATGATCCTAGAACTGGTCCGCTTAAAGAAGCGCGTAGGCATCGTCGCCAACAGCCATGCTGTGATCCGCAACCTGATCGATGCAGTGATCGAGCGTGCAGATGAACAGGGCGTCGAGTTGACATGCGCCCAAAAGCCCTCCGTCAAGGAGCCCGATGGACACAGGTTAAAGATCGTCACGAAGAACGGCGATCTCATCGCAGCGCTTGGTAAGATTGCTTCTGTTGGCGGCGGCACTGCATGGCTCTGGTCCTCGCCCGAGGCTTTCGAAGCAGTCGATGTTCTCTTTGTGGACGAGGCGGCGCAGATGTCGCTCGCCAACGTGCTTGCCGTATCACAGGCCGCACGGGCGGTCGTTTTGCTCGGCGATCCTTGTCAACTCGACCAGCCGATGCAGGGCAGCCACCCGGAAGGCACCGATGTATCCGCGCTCGATCATTTGCTCGCTGGCGCGCAGACTATCGGCGAAACGGAAGGCCTGTTTCTAGAAAAGACCTGGCGGCTTCATCCCTCGATCTGCGCTTTCACGTCGGAGATATTCTACGAGGACAAGCTCCGCTCGCTTGAAGGCTTAGAGTTGCAGACCGTCGCGGGTGCGGTTTCAGGCAGCGGCCTTCGCTACGTGTCGGTCGAGCATACCGGCAATACTAACTGCTCGCCCGAAGAAGCTGACGCCGTGGCAGGGATGGTTCGGACAATCCTTGCGGAAGGAGCGACCTGGACTGACCGGCATGGCGAGTCCCGTCCCATCGGACTTGAAGAGATATTGATAATCACCCCGTACAACGCGCAGGTTCAAGAGATCGCGCGGCGTATTCCCGGCGCCCGGATCGGCACGGTCGACAAGTTCCAAGGTCAGGAGGCGCCGATCGCGATTTATTCGCTAGCTAGTTCAAGTTATGCAGACGCGCCACGCGGAATGGAATTCCTCTACAGTCTCAACCGGCTAAACGTTGCGACCTCTCGCGCGAGATGCCTCTCGTATCTGGTCTGCAGTCCTGCCGTCTTTGAGGCTGAGTGCCGCAACCCGCGACAGATGCAGTTGGCTAATGCCTTCTGTCGTTTCCTTGAGCTCGCTTAGCGCGTCGCGCACCTATCAGGCGTTTTTGCCGCTCCCAATGCGTAGCTGACGCTGCATTTTTTAAGCTAAGTAACTGATAATAAATATTTAATGCTGCAACAAAATTGCTCATTCTGTTGCAGAGGTGGGCGTGGAGTTTCAATCAAACAGCCAGTGGCAAATTCTCGATGACAAGGGTCGGCGGAAGTACGTTACCGCCGCCGAACGGCGACGCGTTCTGGCGGTTCTGGACGGTTGTTCACCGCATATACGCGCATTGGGATATGTGCTCGCTTATACCGGCTGTCGGATCAGCGAGGCGCTTGAGCTAGCCGTCCACCAAATTGAGGCGGACGAATGCCGCCTGATATTCCGCACGCTGAAGCGGCGGCGTCTGATCTTTCGCGGCGTCCCCGTGCCACAGTCGCTCATCGAAATGCTGCTACAGTTGCCGAGGTCCCATTGCGGGCGGCTTTGGACCATGCACCGCGCGACGGCATACCGGCACGTCAAAGAGGCAATGAGGGCGGCCGGTATCGAAGGCCCAATGGCATGCTGCAAAGGGTTTCGGCATGGGTTCGGCATTCACGCGGCGAGCAGCCGCGTGCCGCCGAACCTCGTCACGAAATGGATGGGGCACGCTTCCGGCGCGACCACGGCGATCTACTTGGATGCTGTTGGCTGGGAAGAGCGCGAGTTCGCTGGCCGGATGTGGTAGTGCGCATCAGCCATCAAATCCGGTCGCTGCACCGAGACGGCGGATCGATCCGATCAATGGTCCGGTGGGCCGGTCGGGCCACACCGCCGCGCTATATTCTTGCAGCGCTGTTACCGTGGCTTCTTGAAGAGCGCCGATCAGTTGATCGAGACCTTCACCCTCGATCATGAACTGCCGCGCTCCGAAATCGAGGGAGACCATTCGCTCGCCGGTATACTCCGCCGCGATGAGACTGGGGTAAGACAGCGCCCAGCCCGTCCACATGCCCGACCTGGGCTCGTATCGGCGAAGATGCAGAAGCATCGCCGGCCGGGATTTTACCCGCTGCAACACCCACGGCTTGTACGCCACGAGGTCGATCGACGGTCCCTCGCTTTCTAGTGGGGTGGGATCGACGGACGGTGGCGTCGCTCTGCCGCCGCCACGCGGTTGCTCGAACATGTCTGTCCATTGGCCCGTCATCTATCGCTCCATCCCAAGGTTTTGATTGTGATCAGGTTCGCGCGGCGCCGGTTCGAGCCGCTCAAGCTGGCGGTCGAACCAGCCAAAAAAGCGGTTCGACGTTTTGATGGCTTCGGCTCCGCCGGCGGCCGAGCCATCGGATTTATTGAAGGCCTTGGTCGCGGCCTCTTCGACCAGCCGATAATGGCGGGCGAATTGGTATTGGCCGAACCGCTCTTTCATGACGCCGTAGAGTTCCTTCAAATGGGACGCGAGGCGCAGCGCCGGCTCAGGAAGCCGGGCGATGCCGCGCGCCAACAAGCTCCGCCGATCGATGCGCTCGGCAGAGCCGGCGCGCTCCAGCGCCGCATTGGCGACGTTCTCCCAATCCTCCCGGCATTGCTCGAAATAGACCGGGCTGTTCCAGCTATCGCCGTTGGTCATGACCAACACCGGCTGGCCATCTGGGTGAACCCGCCCGGTCGGATCGGCTACCCAATCGTGCCGCGACTTCGGGCCGAACCCGGCCCCCGTCAGCGGGCGCATCGTTAGCATCACATGCGCGTGGGGTTGCTCGCCGCCATCGGAAGCAGTGCCGTTATGCCAGCACACATCGGCGACCATGCCCCTGCTGACGAAGCTTTTGCGCAAGTAATCGCGCACGACACGGATCCGCTCCGGCGGATCGAGTTCGCGCGGTATCATGATGCGCAACTCACGCGCGGTCTGGGCGTCCTTGCGTTTCTCGCCCGCCTCGACCGCGTTCCATAGCTGCTCGCGCCCGAGGCCCTGGACCCAGCCCGGTGCATCGTCCGGTAGCAATATCTCGGTACACTCGACCCCACCGCGATTGCGATAGTCGTGCGTCATATTCTGCCGCTCATCGTGCAGGCATTCCCCCGCGCGATAGGCGGCGGCCGCCACGACCGAGCGTCCCGCAGATCGCTTGATGACCTGCATCGACCAGCTAAATTGTGCCACCCTAGAAGCGCCCCCCGCGCCCCAGCGTCCGTTTACCCCCGACCAAAATCGAAGCCCGAAAAAGCCCAAGTGTGCACTTATACGTTGCAAGCAACGTGCACCCCTGCCGGAGGCTTTTTAGAGCTAGTATGGGGGTCGAAATGGTTAACAGATCGCTAATGGGCCGTTGAAACACATTGTTTCTCTGGCGCGATCTTTCGGGGCGTCGGCCTCGTTTCGCACCCGCGCAAACTGCGCTGCGGCTGCCATGGCGACGGCCCGCCACGGCTACCGAGGGTTGCAACCGAAGGCCGATGGGCGGCCTTACATTTGTGGATGCCGGCCCGCTCACCGAGCGGGTCCGAACAGGCACCACAAATGCTCCGGCAGGGCGGCAAAGGCATGTGGCATCGTCGGCACGGGTATGATCGGGGCAGCCACGGCCACGGTGACCACCGGGCCGTTCGCGTTCCGCACCGACCGCCGAAATGGCAATCGGACGCGGAGCAGTTTGGCCATGATCCAAACTGCCAGCGCCGCCCCGATGAATGCCATGCCCGTCTGGACTTCGGGGTCGCCGAGATTGGCAACTCCGTAGCCAAGGACCGTCGCGCCGACGAAAAGCTGGGCTGCTCGCTTGGGGTTCACCAGTTGGCGGCGGGCGGTCCCGCCGCCGTCCGCCATGCCGTCCCACGCCTGTTTCCACGCGCGGTATTTGGTGACCTCACCATTGGCTGCGATGATATGGCCGACAACGGCGACCACCACGAAGCCGAGCAGCATGCCCTCCGGTCCTGACTGGAACAGAGTCCAGCACAGGGGCGCCCCCGCCAGCAGAGCGGCGACGGTGACGACCGGGTGGCCAAGGAAGCGCGTTTTGAGCGGCGGCTGTTTCATTGCTGAAACTCCACCAGCAATGCGTTGCCGCCGGACTCCCTGAAGACCCGGCCGGCCTGATACCAGATCGCCGACACGCGATTGCCGTTGGCCGGGCCGCCAGTCTTCAGGATGCGACTGAACTGCCCGGGCTCGAGCAGATGATCCATCTGCTCGGAGTAGCCCCAGCTTGAACCACGATTTGACCCAGAGCCGCGGTTACGGCCCCACCCACTGTTGACGCCTTCTGAGCGGCCAGAGCTGCTGGAGCCCGAAGATGAACTACCTTTGCCGCTTGCGCTGAACCCGTGGCTCGAACTCTCGTTGGTTCCCGAATTCTCCCCCTCGTTCATATTCAAGCCAAAGTTTGACGATGTGCCCTCGGACTCGTTGTAGCTGGCACGCTGCTGGAGCGCCCGGCCAATCGTTTTTGAAGCCCACTCGTTGGTCTCGGCACAGGCATTGTTGTGCCAGATGCGCGTTCCGAAATTGCCCAGGAGATGGTGGACGCGATCATGCGCGTTCTCGCCCCCAAGCTTGGCGTAGAAGGTCGGTAGCGACTGCGACAGAAACACCGTGCAGGCGCGTGATCCCCGACAGGTCGAGAGGTATTCCGCGTCCTGGCTGTTGACGAAATACTGCGCCTCGTCCGCCCATAGGAAGACCGGGCGCTGGGATTGCGCGGGTCCCATGCCATTGCGGGCCAGCACGGCGCGCTGCCAAAGGAATTTGAAAAGCTGCTGGGCGATGATCCCATCTTCGTTAAGCGTCAGCGCCGGCATCGCCATGATGACGACCGCACCCTGAAAGCAGATTTCCGGGACAATCGTCGTGTCGGTGCAGAAGGTGTCGTGGAGCCAGCCGTGTGCAAATCGATCGAGCGCCGTGGTCAACGAGATCACGATGTTCCCGCGCGTCTTGGCATCCAGCGTCGCGAAATCATGGCGCCAGTACGACAAGGCGCGCTCGCCGCTGGCATCGTCTAACCGGCCGATCGCCTGGCGAAACATCGCGTAGAACCGCGATGTGGACTGCCATGCCGGATCGGTCATCTGATCCTGCGCGACGGGTGCGCCGCGCACGAAAGCCAGCACGTCCGGGATACGGACAGTGCCGGTGGCGGCATAAAGAACCGGGATCGTATTACGCAGGATTTGGCGGGTAGTGTCCTCCCAGAAGGCATCGTTCGGGCGGCCCGGATTGGGGCCAGCGATCCGCGCGATTTCGAGGACGCGCATCAGGCATTCTACGACACTGTTGATGCCGGCGCTGCCCTTGCTTGCCAGTTCATAGGCGAGGAAATTGAAACGAAAATTTGGGCCGCTCCACAGTAAGAGCGATCCGGTTCGGCCGCTGGCAGCACATTGCTGGCGCCATAGGGCGGCCTCCTCGGCCTTGGCGCACAACACCAGCCCGCCCATGCCGCTGGCGAGATAGGCCGCCTTTAGTGCCTTGCTCGCGCTGGTCTTGCCCGAGCCCGTCCCACCCAGAATGAGAAGGCCTTGGGCAGCATCCCGCAGTGTGAAAACGTCGTGCGGGGAAATATGAAGAAGGGGAGCGTCGAGAGGGTCTTTGATGCGCATGGCGCTCCCCTTCACTCAGCGGTCGATGCCGATGTCTCGCGTGCGCCCCAGCGGATCGTGCTCGGGCTCGCGATCGGGCGACAGATCGGCCGGTTGGCGATTGGTGGGATGAGGTTCGAAATTCCGGCCGAAATAGCTGCCCAGCAACTCGTGCCGGACTTCGGCCACGGCCGAGCCAAATGCGGAGATGAAGGCGTCAATCATCGAACGTCGCTCCGCAGGCGCAACGCCATTTAGGTCGGATGAAGTTGATGATCCTGACGCTGGCGAGGCCGGTCAGGAGATCGGCCGCCGCGCCAACATCGCCGCAGGCGCGCAGTTGGCGCGCCGCACGCGCGGCAAGTCGGTAAGGGCCTTCGTCTATCAGGTTGGAGCAGTAGCACTCCGAACCACAATTCGGGCACATGGAGGTTCTCCTTGCAGGGTGAGATTTTGAAGGACCGGGCAAGCGCTTGCCTGCCCGGCTCCGGCGCGTCAGTGACGCATCGTTTTGAGGAAGTGAGCGGCGATCTGGCCCACCGGGTGGCCCAGTGCCGGCCCAAGTACGCCGACCGCAATCATCGTGCAGATGCTGGTGGGGAGATCGCGATCTCCGTCGTCATCGTTGATCATATTCATGTCCTTTTCTGAGAGACGCGTCGCGCCATTGGCGTCGATTACCGAAAGGTGTGGCCACAGCTTTCGCAGCGCTTTTCGCCGGCCACGCGCTTGTAGACTTCCCGGCCGGCGCCCACCGCGAGGGTGAACGCCCGCAAATACGGATGCTGGTGACCGGTGATGGCCTGGGTGCGAAGCCAGTGGTTGGCGTGGCGACTTCCAAACTCGAAATCGTCGGATTCGGCGGAGACGCACTTGCCACCGCAAATCGGGCATTTTGGACCAAAAAGCATGGTAGGTTCCTTGTGAAAGGGACGCGCGGGTTCCTTTGCGGCTGCCCGCGCGCCGCGTTTGTCAGTTCAACGATGTTGGTTTGTTAGGCCGCAGCCTTAGTCGCGGCGGGGACCGCCGTAGCTGCCGATAATGCCGCCGAGCACGGCGCCCACCGGGCCGAAGAGAATGGCGCCAATGAAGGCAGCATTGATCGAGGCGGCAGCCCGGAGGGCGATCGCGTCGCGATAGTGAAGTTCGTCGTCCATCTCGTTTGCTCCGTTGAGACCAATACTGGTCACGGCGAAAAGAGCACGGCGCCTAGAGGATGAGTAGAGGAAAGGGCGGAAACGGGCGGAAACCTAACGTCATTACGAGTGGTGAGAAGTGTCACCGGACGCGGGCACGGGGGGCCAGCTCTAGCGCACGATCGACCATAGTCTCGAAATCTTCCAGCTCGCCTGTTGTTAATGCAGATTTCACGCCCAAAAGCTCGTAGAACTTCTCTCGTTTTTCTGAGGCTTCGGGGGTATTCGGCGAGTCGCCAATATTTAAGGTAAAATATCCACGCCCTGTCGGGTCAGTATCTTGATCAACAAAATGAATACTGGTGTCGACGTCACTCGGCCTTAGGCCACATCTTATGGCCAACTCCGCGCATTTCGTTAAAATGTAAATCTCTGCGCTAGATGTCATCGGCAATGGTTGGCGAGTTTTCTATTTATATTCTCCATAATGGCGCGGACCTGTCTAGGGAATTGATCCAGATGGTATCAATCTTCTCAGAACCGTCACAATCCGGTAGACTGCGAAGGATTGACTTTGAAGGGCTGCCCAACCGGAATGCCGAGAACAATTACTCTCTCCGGCAGCCATCCTTCGTACCCCGTCGATGGCGCCTTTGCTCAGCTCCTGACGTGGCACCTTGCGTGGGGGACGCGACCGGGCTGCAGCACCGAGCATGACAGCGGCTATCGCTGGATACGATCGAACTTCGCGGAGCTGATCCACGAGGGCAGCGTATCGTTGGAAGGGGCGAAGAAGAATTTACGCAATTGGGCCAACGAGGGCCGGCTCCCAGGGAGGCATGAGCAAGCGCGCATTGACGCTATTTTTCGTGAGCTTTTCGGCGACGATCCCAATCTGACGCCGTGGAGAGCGCATCTCCAAGCGGCGCTTAAAGATGGTCGCGATGCCCGGCCTGAAACTCCGGATAAGGTGGACGTTTCAAGCGTCCTAGATGTCCCCATTCCAACGGCTCATTTCATGGGACGGGACGAGCAGGTTGAAGTGCTGGTTGCCGCACTCACTTCGCAGGATCAACGCGCTATTTTAATTCAAGGCGGGCCCGGAATCGGCAAAACAGAAATTACTAAAGCTGTTGCCGTTCACGACAAGTTAGCCGCACAGTTCGGCAGCCGCCGATGGTTCGTGCCATTGGAGGCAGCGACCACGGCCGCCGCCATGCAAGATGCCATTGTTGGAGCTCTCGGAGCCGATCCGGCGCAGGGCTTCCAAGGTGCGCTAGCGGCGCTCCACGGGCAACGCACGCTTCTGATACTTGATAATCTGGAAACCCCTTGGGCATCTGCTGATGAAGAGATGGCAACCGAGCAGGTCTTGGCCGAACTCGCCTCGATTGAGGGTGTGGCAATTTTGGCCTCCATGCGTGGCACAGAAGTGGTTGGCGGGGCTCAATGGAGCAGCCACATAATAGATCCTTTACCGCAGCTCACTTCCCGGGCGCTTTTTGCCGCGATTGCCGGCTCGTGGGCCTTGGGCGACCCGGATATCACGAGATTGATCGAAGCCTTGGGTGGGATTCCATTGGCGATCAAACTCATTGCGCGCCAAGCCCACGGCAGGTCGAGCCTCACACCAATCTGGAAGGAGTGGCAACGGATCGGTTCGAATGTAGCTATACGGTACAACCGTATAGCTGGGCGTCTGACCTCGCTACCTCACTCGATCGAACTCTCCCTAAGTACATGTGAGGCGGACTCATTAGAGCTCAAACTATTTAGCCTGCTAGGTACGTTCCCGGGTGGCCTTGATGCGAAGGCGGTTGAATTCTTCCTGAAAGGCGACGCATTTGAAGCCACGGAACGCTTGTGCCGCCTAGGTCTAGCGTTTGAGCGCCATAAAGTGTTGCAGCTATTACCACCTATTCGTGATTACGCCGCACGCCATTTCCCCCTATCGGAAAAGGAATTTCGAGAATCTATCGAATATTTTGTAGATATAGATTTAAATATTAATCTTCTTAGCCCGCCTAATTCTGACAATCATCTGATGATGACGAATATCATTATGGCATGCCATAAGAAGCTGGAAATTAGTGAAGAATGTAACGACATTGAGAATCAGGCAGATTGTCAATATAGATTGGGAGCTATATCGCACCCGCTCTTCCAGCCTCTGCAACATGCTAGACACTTAATGTCGGCGTCTCGCCTCTATGATCGGATTGGAAATTTCAAGTCTAAAGGACAATGCCTCTACGCCCTAGGTCGTAAAGCAGAATTATACGAGAAAGACTACTCCGTGGCACAGAGATACTATAACGAATCTCATGATGCCTTCGCGGCATCTGGATATGACGTAGGTATTGCTTACTGTTATCATGCGATAGGTAAACTGCAATACATGACAGTATTCTGTGAATTGCCGACGTTAGCCGAGAAGAGATCATTCTCGACCGACATTCTTGAGAATGCGGCCGCAATTTTTGAACGAGAAAAGATGTACCTTGAGCAGCACAACTCCTTATTATCGAAATTGAAGATAGAATATCAAAAAAAGAATTATGAAATCATAGAAGATTTGCGATCGCGTATTACGGTGGCGTACAACAAAGAGAGGATGACGAATCCGGTTCATCTTTGGTAAGCGATTATCGAAAATCTCGTGTCTTCACTCGAACCACCCGTTCGGAATCAGCGCCACTAACGAACGGCGGATAATAACCATCCCCAGGACTGGGACGCTAGCCTTCATCGCCGCGATCGGGTGAGCCGCCATGGGTTGCTCCGTCGCCGCGTCTGGTAGCCGCGATCGGGGCCATTGGGGCAGCTTCAGACCCTTTCCGCTCATGGCGAGCGGCATGGACGGCTATTTAGGAGTCAGGTTGGTGGAGATTGACCTTGCAATATCGTCCGCTCGGCACTCTTAATCTCGACCTGTGGGGCAGCGCCGCCCTTCTCCCACATTCCTCCGCGCAGAATAGACCATGATCACCGATTATCACTCCAAATATATCGCGACGGATTTGGTGCGGCGCCGCTCCTCCGATAGCAGCGAGAAGCTGGCTGTCGCTGTCGCTGGCGCACAGGTTGACATGAATCCACATCAGGTGGACGCGGCCCTCTTCGCGTTCGCCTCGCCGCTATCTAAGGGCGCGCTGCTGGCAGACGAGGTTGGTCTGGGGAAGACCATTGAAGCGGGGCTGGTCATTTCCCAGCGCTGGGCGGAGGGGAAGCGGCGTATTCTCATCATCGCTCCCTCCAATCTCCGCAAACAGTGGCATCAGGAACTCAACGAGAAGTTTTTTCTTCCCTGCACGATCATCGAATCCAAGCCCTACAATGCCGAGGTGAAGGCCGGAAATTTCCGGCCGTTCGACCGCACCGATAGCATCGTCATTTGCTCCTATCAGTTCGCGCGGAATAAGGCGGCGGATGTTCACGCCACCCAGTGGGATTTGGTCGTAATCGACGAGGCCCACCGGCTCCGCAACGTCTACAAGCCGTCCAACGTCATCGCCAACACGCTGAAAGGGGCGCTTGCCGAGCGCAACAAGCTGTTGCTCACCGCAACGCCTCTGCAAAACTCGCTATTGGAGCTGTATGGTTTGGTGAGCTTCATCGACGAGCACACGTTCGGCGATTTGAAGAGTTTCCGGGAGCAGTTCGGCGGTGGCGCGCAGGAGCGCACCTTCCAGATTCTGAAAGAGCGTTTGAAGCCAATCTGCCACCGCACATTGCGGCGCCAGGTCACTGCATACGTTCCCTATACCAAGCGTCACGCCATCTTGGAGGAGTTCAGCCCGGACGAGGCCGAAGATCGGCTTTACAATCTCGTCACGGCATACTTGCAGCGCGATAATTTGCAGGCGCTCCCAGCGAGTCAGCGTTCGTTGATGACGCTCGTGCTGCGCAAGCTGCTGGCATCTTCGACCTTCGCCATTGCTGGCGCGCTGTCATCCATTTCCAATCGCCTGCAAAAGCGGCTGGACCAGAGCAGGCCCATATCGCTCGTCGAGGAACTGGACGAGGATTACGAGGCGCTCGATGAAACGGCGGAAGAGTGGACGGATGACGAACCGGGGCCGCTGACTGAGGCCGATCAGCGGGCGCTTGAGCTGGAGATTGCCGAGCTTCGCGAATTTGCCGCGTTGGCAACGTCCATCGACCAGAACGCCAAGGGCCGCGCGCTGTTGAAGGCGCTGGAGGTTGGTTTCGCCAAGGCCCGCGAATTCGGCGCGGACGAAAAGGCCATTATCTTCACCGAGTCCCGCAAGACACAATCCTATTTGCTTCGCGTTCTGGCTGATAGCCCGTTTGCCGATCGCATTGTCCTGTTCAACGGCACCAATACCGACCCGGAATCCAAGGCCATCTATCAGGAATGGCTAGCGCGCCATGTCGGATCGGATCGCGTAACGGGCTCCAAAACGGCTGACATGCGCTCCGCGTTGGTCGATTACTTCCGTGAGCAGGGCAAAATCATGATTGCCACGGAGGCCGGAGCCGAGGGCATCAATTTGCAATTCTGCGCGATGGTCGTGAATTACGACCTGCCTTGGAATCCCCAGCGGATCGAGCAGCGCATCGGGCGCTGCCATCGCTACGGCCAGAAGCACGATGTTGTCGTCGTGAACTTCCTCAACCAGAAGAACGAAGCCGACCAGCGGGTCTATCAACTGCTGTCCGAAAAATTCCAATTGTTCGAGGGCGTGTTCGGCGCGAGCGATGAGGTGTTGGGCGTCATTGAGTCCGGGGTCGATTTTGAGAAGCGTATTGCCGGTATCTATCAGCAATGCCGCCAGACCGGTGAGATCAGGGAAGCCTTCGATCAGCTCCAGCAGGAGCTGACGCTTGAGATCAACGAGGCGATGACCCACGCCCGGCAAAAGCTCCTGGAGAACTTCGACGATGAGGTGCGCGAGAAGCTGAAAGTCCGCAACGCCGACACCAATTTGCATCTCAACCAGTTTGAACAGCAGTTGATGCGGCTCGCTAAACACGAACTGGATGGAACCGCCGATTTCGTTGATTCGTCGTCGTTCCGGCTCAACACCTTGCCCGACTGGATCGTCGGGGCCACCATTCCGACCGGCCTCTATGAGTTACCCCGTCGAACCGGCGACGCACACTTCTTCCGCGTCAACCACCCGCTTGGCGAAGCCATCGTTTCGCGGGCGCGGGCGCGGGCTTTGCCCATTGCCGAGATCGTTTTCGACTATTCGCATCACGAGGGCCGCATTTCGCAGGTCGAGCCGCTTGTCGGCAGGACCGGCTGGCTTTCCGCATCGCTCCTTTCAGTCGATGCGCTTGGGCAGAGCGAGGATCATATGCTCCTATCCGGCATAGGTGATGATGGAACCCCGCTTAGCAACGAGGCAGTCTCCCGCTTGATGACTGTCCCCGGTTCGGTGGCGGGCTCAGCCAGTGAGCCAGGTGATATTGCATCGGTCTTGGCGGAAGCCCTGACCGCTCAGCAAGGCGACATTCGTCGTGGGATCTCGGAACGCAATGCCCGGTTCTTTGAGGCCGAAGCCGACAAGCTGGACGGTTGGGCCGACGATTTGAAGGTTGGGCTTGAGCGCGAATTGAAGGAACTGGACCGCCAGATCAAAGAGGCTCGACGCGCAGCTACCGTTGCCTTGACGCTGGAAGAAAAGCTGGCCGGACAAAAAGCCGTCAAGGCGCTGGAGGCGGAACGCTCAACCAAGCGCCGTTCGCTATTCGACGCGCAGGACAAAATTGACGAGCAGCGCACGGAACTTATTGCTCAGATCGAGGGAAAACTGGAGCAGAAGATCGACGTGCAGCCGCTCTTCACCATACGCTGGAGGGTGCAATGAGCGACACGGAATCACCATCGGAAGCGCTGTCCGGAGAGGTTGTTGACCGATTAATCGCGGCTGGTTTGCTCCGCGCCGATAAGCGTGACGCGCTCGTTAGCAAAATTGCTGGCGGCGAGATGAAGGGCGGAGACTGGCGGGTCGAGATCGATCTCGCTCAGTTAAAGGGGGCGCAAGAATGACGGCCACTTCACCCCTAAAATCGTTGGCGATCACCGCCTTCCGCGGATCCACGGGGACCTTCACCTTGCCCTTTGAAAAGGGTCGCAAGCTCACCCTGGTTTATGGTGAAAATGGCACTGGCAAGACGACGATATGCGATGCGTTGGAGCTCCTCGCCCATGAGCGTGTGTCATCGCTGGATGGATATGGCCTCGGTAAGGGCCTCGAGAAATACTGGCCTTCGGCCGGTAAGACCGCCGCGGACATCTCCATACTGCTCGAAACCGGAAGTGGGTCCTGCGCGGGAATAGTCGTCGGTAAAGCCGCTCAAATCACGCCAGCCGCGGACCGGCCAAAAATCGAGTTGTTGAGACGGCAGCAAATTCTCAATTTGATTCAGGCGCAACCCAAAGAGCGCTACGACGCAATCAAGCGCTTCATTGACATAGGCACCTTCGAGGCTTCGGAGGAAGCACTTCGTCAACAAGGAAAGGCACTGACAGACGAACGTAAAACAGCCGCGCAAGCCGAAGATCAGAGCCTTGAAGAGTTGCAGGGCTTCTATGACACCGCCGGTGTTCAGGAAGGCCTCAATCCCGTTGATTGGGCCAAACAAAAACTGGCCGAACCAGACGCGAATCTGGATGGTGATATTGGTTCGATTGGCAAGCTGCGTTCGGCCTTCGACGGGTTAAAGCTTGTACCCGAGCGTCTCACCACCCGTCAGGAGGCTGTTACCGATGCAACGGCTCATCTAGGGTCGGCGGAGGCAGACCTCGCGACTGCGGCAGCGGCGGTTACGGAGGGAGCCGCAGAAACACTCGCGGTTTTGGAAGCGGGTAGCAAATTTCTTCACGACCACCCGAATGCGGCGGAATGTCCACTGTGCCTGAGCGCCGAAAACGCGGCTACCCTGGCTAGCGATCTCGCAAACCGGCTCGCCCATCTCGGTCAATTGCGCACGGCCACCAATACACGCCAGCAGCGTGCTGTGGCGCTAACCGGAGCGCAGACCGCCTTGACCCAACTCGACGCGGACTACGCGACCGCAGTTGCAGCTTACGTGAGTGCGAAAGACGGGCATACATGGAAAGCGGAGGTGCAACTTCCGGCCGATGTTCCGCCCTCGGCAATCGCATCGCTCCAATCTTGGATTACGACCAACGAAGCCCACGCCGAGAGCTGGCCAGCAGTGGAAGCCGCGTGGCGGGATGAAAAGAAATTTGCGGCCTCACTCAAGGCGGCATCGGATCGCTACGATCAAAACCTGTCAAAACGGGTCGAGTTGGACGTTCTGCTGCCACTGATGGATAGTGCGCTTCAACACTGCGTCGATCAGCGGCAAGCGTTTACGAACAAGATTATCGGCGAAATCGCGGAGGAAGTTGGGACGCTTTACGAAAAGGTTCACCCTGGCGAGGGTCTCGACAAAATCGCTCTGCCTCTGGACCCGAACAAGCGAGCTTCGATCGAACTGGAAGCCAAGTTCTCTGGCAAAGATGTTCCGCCCCAAGCATATTTTAGCCAGTCTCACCTGGACACCTTGGGGCTTTGTGTCTTTCTGGCGCTTGCGGCACGCGATCGGCCGGGGGAGACAATCTTAATCCTGGATGACGTCCTCGGCAGCGTTGATGAGCCCCACGTCGAGCGCGTTGTCAGCATGATTTATGAAGTGAGCGAAGGCTTTAGGCATACGATTGTTACGACGCACTACCGCCCTTGGCGTGAGAAATTTCGTTGGGGTTTTTTGAAGCCCGATCAGGTTTGCCAATTCGCAGAACTGAAACTTTGGACCCTCGCCGATGGTATGGCCCTGACTGGTTCAGTGCCAGAGATCGAGCGCCTCAAGGTGCTGCTAGCCGACCCGACGCCTGACATTCAGTCGATTTGCGCCAAGGCCGGCGTCATTCTTGAAGCTCTCCTCGACTTTATCACACTCAAGTTTGGCTGTGCTGTGCCTCGGCGGCCTGCCGGGACTTACACTCTCGGCGATCTTCTTCCTGCGGTGAACGGCAAACTTCTTGCCGCGCTCAAGATCGAAGCGCTCGACTACTCGGTCGGCCCTCCGCCTGCGATCACCGCGATCGAGTTGAAGCCAATCCTCGATCAGATCACGGCTATCGCCCAGACGCGGAACGTGATGGGCGCGCATTTCAACGAGCTGGCATTCGATTTGTACCCTTCAGATGGCGTCAACTTTGCCAAACTCGTCGAGCAGCTAGCTGACGCCATCATTTGCCCGGACCACGGTTGGCCAGGGAAGGACAAGTCTGGCAGCTACTGGAATAACGGCGGAGATACACGACGCCTTCACCCCCTCAAGAAACCGGCCTGAAATGAGCAAGAAACAGAAGCTAGAACTGACTTGGGTAGGAAAGGACAACCGACCGCGCCTTGAGCCGCGCATCCTAATCGAGGACACTGAGAAGAGCTATCACGCCGCCGCGCGCGTGAGCGAGAATGACATCTTCGACAATGTTCTGATCCACGGCGACAATCTGCTCGCGCTAAAGGCGCTGGAAGCGGATTATGCTGGCATGGTTAAGTGCGTATATATTGACCCGCCCTACAACACTGGCAGTGCGTTCAAACACTACGACGATGGTGTTGAGCATTCCATTTGGTTGGGCCTCATGCGTGATAGGCTTGAAATACTCCGTACTCTCCTTGCACCAGATGGCGCTCTGTTCGTCCAGGCTGATGATCACGAAGGTCATTATCTTAAAGTTCTATGCGACGAAATTTTTGGTCGCGTGAATTTCATATCCACCTTCCTTTGGCGGAAGGTGGATAGCCCGAACGATAACAAGGTGGCCGTCACCCCAGACCACGAGTTTATTTACGGATATGCGAAGGACATCAAGAAGGTCAGACTCAGACCAAAGGCCGATCCTGAATTGCTAAACGCATATCGCGGGCCGGACGAAGAGGGCCGTTATTATCGAGATCGGTTGCTCAAAAAGAACGGCAAAAGCAGCCTCAGAGCCGATAGGCCAACGATGTGGTTCCCACTCACTACCCCTGATGGCCAACAAGTATACCCGATCCACGACGACGGGCGCGAAGCCCGATGGGCGATTGGCAAGGCTTCTGTGGAGGAGCTTGTCAAAAATTCGGAACTGATTTGGAAAGATCGTGGTGATCCCGGCTCGCCCAATTGGATTCCGTACACGCGCGAGTTTGCGAAAGATGCTCCCACGCGCCCTTTCAACAGCCTTTGGACGGACTTACCGACCACACGGCAGACCAAGGCGCATCAAAAAGAAATCTTTGGTACGAGCAACGAGTTCGACACCCCGAAGCCCGAGCCACTCATCGAGCGCATCCTCTCGATGTGCACTATCCCCGGAGACCTCGTTTTAGACTCGTTCGCAGGTTCAGGAACCACGGGCGCTGCCGCACATAAAATGGGCCGTCGCTGGATTATGGTTGAGCTAGAAAACACTAGCGATACCCATATTGTGCCGCGTCTAAGAAAGGTCATTGATGGCGAAGATCGAGGTGGCATCTCAACTGTATTCGGCTGGCAAGGTGGCGGAGGGTTTCGTTATTATGAGATCGCCCCGTCTCTTCTCGAAGAAGATAAGTGGGGCCGCGAGGTAATCTCGAAGAAATACGATGCCAACATGCTGGCACAAGCCTTGTGCAAGCTGGAAGGGTTTACCTACGAACCCAGCCCCGACGTGTATTGGCAGCAAGGCCATTCCTCCGAGAACGACTTCCTTTACGTCACGACGCAAAGCCTTGGGCCGGAGGAACTGGCCGCTTTGAGCGAGGACGTTGGCGAAGGTCGTTCGCTGTTAATCCTGTGTGCCGCGTTCCGCGGCAATGCCGAACTCTGGCCCAATCTCACCATGCGCAAGATTCCGAACCATATTCGCACCCGCTGCGAATGGGGGCATGATGACTACAGCCTCAACGTCGCTAATCTGCCGCAGGCCGAGGTGAAGGCCGCGCCAGCTACAACGCAGCCCGGCCTATTCGACGACGGAGATGCCGCGTGAGCAACCTTCGTCATGTGAATGCCATTGCCGGTCGTCTGAGCCTGCGCCAGCCGCAGCGTCGCAGTCTTGAGATCCTCGATCGTGTGACCCAGATCGTGCCGCCGACAAAAGCCACTGACCTCGCCGCCGCCCTTGAGATCATCAAGAGCGAGTATCCGGGGGTCGTGGATTTCGAGCGCGATTTCCCGTCGCTCTGCTTCGCGCTCGCGACGGGCGTCGGCAAGACGCGCCTTATGGGCGCGTTCATCGCTTATTTGAAGCTGGCGCACGGCATCAATAATTTCTTCGTGCTCGCTCCGAACCTCACCATCTACAACAAGCTGATCGCCGACTTTACGGCGAACACGCCCAAATATGTCTTCAAGGGCATTTCCGAGTTCGCCATTTCGCCGCCCGTTTTGACGACCGGCGAGACTTACGAGCGGCAGATCGCTTCAGGCGGCCAGCTTTTCCCGACCACCATCAACATCTTCAACATCGCCAAAATCTCGTCCGAGGTACGCGGCGGCCGCAGTCCGCGCATCCGTTCCTTCCGCGAGGAAATTGGCGAGAGCTACTTCGACTATCTCGCCAGCTTGCCGGACCTGGTGCTGTTGATGGATGAGTCCCACCGCTACCGCGCTACCGCCGGGATGCGCGCCATCAATGAATTGAAGCCGGTGCTTGGCCTTGAGCTGACCGCGACACCGTTCGTGGAAAGCGCGCGTGGCCCGGTGCCGTTCAGTAACGTCATATTCGACTACCCGCTCGCCCGTGCGATGGAGGATGGCTTCGTCAAGGAGCCTGCCGTCGTCACCCGGCGTGACTTCAATCCGGCCGGCAAATCGCCCGACGCGATCCAGATGATGAAGTTGGAGGACGGGGTTCGCCTTCACGAAAGCGTCAAGGTCGATCTTGAGACCTACGCCCGCGAAAATGGCGAGCGGATCGTTAAGCCATTCGTTCTCGTTATCGCGCGCGACACGACCCACGCAGCCGAACTGATGAGCCTCATTCAGTCGGATGCATTTTTTGAAGCGCGCTATTCCGACAAGGTGATTCAGGTCGATTCTAGCGTGAAGGAAGAGGAGACGGTCGAGAAGCTGTTGACGGTCGAACAGAATGATAACCCCGTCGAGATCGTCATTCACGTGAACATGCTGAAGGAAGGTTGGGACGTCACCAACCTCTACACCATTATCCCATTGCGCGCGGCGAATGCCCGAACGCTGATCGAGCAGAGCATTGGGCGCGGGCTTCGCTTGCCCTATGGCAAGCGCACGGGCGTCATCGCCGTGGACCGCTTGAACATCGTCGCGCACGATCGATTCCAAGAGATCGTGGACGAAGCGAACAATCCCAATTCGCCCATCCGCTTGAAGCAACTGGTGCTCGATGAGGCCGACTTTGCGCGCAAGACCGTGACGGTCGTTTCCGCACCGACCATCCTGGGCAGCCTTGGTCTCCAATCTGCGCAGTCAGCAGACGGTGCCGCTTCGGCTGGCCCTGCGCCGACCCCGGCGTTCACCGATCCCGACGAGATGCGCGTTGCGCGTCTCGCATATGATGCGTTCCGCAAGCTTGCGCGCGAGCCAGACAAGGTGCCAAGCGTGTCCTATCTTTCGCGTGCCGACGTGCAGGAGCAAATCGTCCGCGAAGTGCGCAGCCAGTATCAGCCTGCGCAGATGGAGCTAGATGGCGTCGCGAAGCCTGCGCCCGACATGGCCGCGGTGATCGCCGCTACCGCGAAGTTGATGGCCGAGCGCACGATCGACATTCCCCGCATCACGGTCATGCCCAAAGGCGAAGTGAAGGCAGGATTCAAAGCGTTTACCCTCGATTTGTCGGGGATGCGCTACCCCGCACCCAGCGAGGAGCTTTGGGCGAAGCATCTGCGGACGGATCAGGTGGACGTGATCGGCTTGTCACAAGGCAACCTGCTTGAGCGGCGGCTCGAGGATTACGTTGTCAGTGGCCTGATCGATTTCCCAGACATCGCCTATGACGAACATGCCGACATGCTCTATGAACTGGCTGCACAGGTGGCGCGCCACCTGCTCACCTACCTTTCCGAAAAAGACGCCGGCCAGGTTCTGGCGCTCCATCAGCGCGAGATTGCTCGCGCGGTCCATGCTCAGATGCAGGATCATTTCTGGCAAGACGATACGGTCGAATATCATCACGAGGTGCGCCAAGGTTTCACCGAGTTGAAGGAAAGCGCCTACACCGCGTTGCGGGAAGCGCCGCTCGATTACCGCGTGCCACCCGCCGACAAGAGCAACATGGCCCGCTACCTGTTCGGTGGGTTCAGCAAATGCCTATCCACGGTGACCAAGTTCCATTCGGATTCCGAACGGAAGCTGGCGGTCATCCTTGAGCGTGAATCGCTTAAATGGATGCGACCCGCCAAGGGCCAGTTCCAAATGTTCTACCGCAGCGGCAATGACCAGCTCGAATACCAGCCCGATTTCGTGGCCGAGACAGCAGACCGCATCCTGATGCTGGAGCCGAAAATGGCGACGCAGATGCAGGATAAAGACGTGCTGGCGAAGCGCGACGTCGCTGTCCAATGGTGTGGCTGGGCGACCGATCATGCCAAGTCTTATGGTGGCAAGCCTTGGCAATATGCGCTCATCCCACACGATGCGATTGCCGAGAATATGACGCTTGAGTTCCTGTTGAAGCAGTACAGCTAGGGCACCGCTCGGCCAGAATTCACTTCGTGCCGCGGGCTGGTTCGGCGGTGATAGTTTGAATAGGCGCTGCCTCCGGCCCGCGTTCTATGCGCTGCGCGCACCATTCTTATAGGCCAGGCCTCAGGCTCCAGCCACCTTTTCAAAGTTCTTCTTGATTGGCGTGCCGGCGCATCGGTGTGGCGTAGATCGCTCAGTACTACTTTGATCATGACTTCTATGGGGCACTACGCTAAATAATATTAATGAGATATGCCTTCTCACTTGTTGAACTATCGATTGTACTAGTCATTCTTGGCTTGCTGACGGGCGGGATTTTGGCCGGTAAAAGCTTAATTCGGGCGGCGGAACTCCGAAGCGTATCAACTGAATATCAACGATACACTTCTGCAGTCTATGCGTTTCGTGATCGGTATTTCGCGTTACCGGGCGATATGACCAACGCGACGAGTGTCTGGGGCAAAGACGCAACGAACTGCAACGGCAATACCGGCAATCCAAATACGCCCGGCACCTGTAACGGAAACGGTGATGGTTTGATCTCCCTCAGTGGCGTCGTTGGTGGGACCGTAGAAGCTTATCAGGCCTGGAAGCAGCTTGCGCTCGCGGGACTGGTTGAGGGCAGCTATACCGGTTTGGGGGGCGGCCCCACCATCTCTACCGAAGGAGCTCTTGGCGTGAACCGGCCCGCCTCGCGTGCAGGGGGTGGGGCTGGGTGGGGCCTTTTTTATTACGGCACGATTAGCTCACATTTTGCCATTTCTGACAATGCTTATGGCAACGCTTTTGTGTTCGCAGGCGATTTCCCGGGCACATCGCCATACCATTACGTTATCACTCCTGAAGAGGCCTGGAATATCGACACCAAGCTCGACGATGGAAAGCCTCAGACAGGCAAGATCTGGGCGATTTTTTGGGCATTGTGTACCACGGCGGCCAGTTCTTCCGCCATTAACGGCGATTATAAGCTGACAGAAACAAACGCATACTGTTCGCTGATTTGGCCAAAGATGTTTTAGCATTCCAGTTTAGCGGTGGTTGCTGTCGGCTAGGGTCGGTCTCCTAAATCCGACGACCCGCAAATTCGTTACTCGTTTTGGCGCTGCCTTCGGCCCGCGTTCTATGCGCTGCGCGCACCGAGCCTGTAGTCTCGGCCTGACGGTTACGACCGACTAGCGCGAGCTAAGGGGCGCCGCCCCTGGCGCGCTTCGAAGAGGCTTCCGCCCAGCTTCCTCCGCTTCGCTCCGTGCAGCCGGTTCCCCGCGAAGCCTCTTACTCCGCTTACCTCCCCGATCTCGCCGATGGGCAAGGGTTCAGCAGACGCGTGAACCCCTAGCCCCAAGGAAGAGAACGTGACCAACACACCCCGCATCTATGTCGCCTGTCTCGCGGCTTACAATCAGGGCAGACTCCATGGCGCGTGGATCGACGCCAACACGGATGCATGGGCCATCTGGGATGGCATCAACGCCATGCTCGCGCGCTCACCAGTGGCGGGCGCGGAAGAGTTTGCCATTCATGACTATGAAGGCTTTGGGTCGGTGCAGATCGCGGAATATGCCGGCATCGAGACCGTCGCCGACACCGCGAAATTTCTGGCCGAGCATGGCGAAGTGGGGGCGGAAGTCCTGGCCTATTACGGGGGCGATTTGGACGAGGCGCGGGAGGCGATAATCGATCGCTACCTTGGCTGCTATTCGAGCCTTGCGGACCATATGCAGGAAATCACCGAGGGCGCGATCGAGATACCGCAGGCGCTGCTCTTCTATGTCGATTGGGACGCGATGGCGCGGGACGCAGAAATGAGCGGTGACCTATTCACCATCACGACGTCCCATGATGTGGTGCATGTGTTCGCCGGGTGCTGACATGGAACAGCAACCCCAAACCCATCGCTTCATGTGGCAGGGCATTGAGATCGAGGCGACCTATACACCCCTCAGATGGGGAATGACCGCCCATCTGGAAATTCGTAGCGTCGTACCAGAGCGCGCCCCGCTTCCAATCACGGAGACCGGCTATCGCTCACACTTCCACCAGCCCGGCACCGTCGAGGCCAACGGCGGCAATGTGATCGCACAAGTGATGGCATGGCTGAACGACGAGGCGGCAAAGCCCGCGTGGCGCGCATACATCGATGCGAATCGGCAGATGCGGTTGCTGTGATGGCGTGCCGGATAAGCGCGGGGCGGATCGCCGCAATCAAAACCGCAAACCTTTCTACACAAAACCTACACAGGCAAAAACCTGAGGTTTTTATCGTTGTATTTCAAATATTTGGACGAATCCAAATATTTGGAGCGGGTGAAGGGAATCGAACCCTCGTCGTAAGCTTGGGAAGCTTCTGCTCTGCCATTGAGCTACACCCGCATTCGAGCATTTGGCTGCATGACCGCACGTGTTTTGCCGTGCTT
>Ga0105237_10001588_pt1 | contig 29579 bp, 38 predicted proteins | sample KBSC24metaG_FD_81520 | JGI IMG/M metagenome (GOLD analysis project Ga0105237, IMG submission 81520) | Corn rhizosphere microbial communities from Kellogg Biological Station, Michigan, USA - KBS C2-4 metaG | ecosystem: Host-associated > Plants > Roots > Rhizosphere > Soil | place: Michigan, USA... | reverse complement strand
CTCAAACACCCCGAAGACGGCGCCCGGGAAGGCGCCCCCTTTATCAAAAACCATATCATCCGCGTCACCGAACGGGCCTTTGACGATTTTGCAGGCACCGGCAGCGACGAAAAATTTAACCGCACTGTATTGGGGTTGGAATAGATTTATTTGCGACCTTGTATTTTATTATAAACTAGACCATTATGACCAAAAAATTAGTAGTCGTTCTTTCTGCCGCCGTATTGATGGCCGCCTGTGGAAATTCTGGAGAAACCAAGGCCCCTGAAAACAAAGACACCGCAGCAGCAACGACCACCACACCTGCCACCACGGCACCTGCCGCTGCATCCGAAAAAGGCCTGGAGCTCATCGGCGCCAGCGACTGTACCACCTGCCACCGCCTGAACAAGGAAGGCAGCGGAGCCCAGATCGGACCGGCTTACAGTGAAGTAGCCGCCAAATACGCACCCGCAGCCGACTCTACCATCAACCGTCTTGTTAAAAAGATTATCTCCGGCGGCAGCGGCATCTGGGGCACCGTACCCATGACACCACACCCGGCCCTGAAAGAAGAAGACGTCAGGACCATGGTTACATATATCATGACCTTGAAAAAATAACACCTCCCCGGACCCATCCCCGGGGTTTTACCTTCATCCTCAAAAAAATTGCCATGAAAAAATCAGCACGCTGGAAAACAGCTACCACCTTCCTATGTCTCAGTCTTTGCTTCACCCTGATGAGCGCATTACCCCCGCATCCATCACCCGCATTTTCCAAACCCAAAGTGCTGATTTTTTCTAAAACTAACGGCTACCACCATGCGAGCATCGCCGCAGGCACGGAAGCCATCATGAAGCTCGGAGCAGAGCACGGCTTCGACGTCGATACGACCACCGATTCGCTTCACTTCCGCAAAAAAATGCTGAAAAAATATGCCGCACTCATCTTTCTTAGCCCCACAGGCAAAGTGTTTGGACCGGCAGAAGAAAAAGCCTTGCAGGATTACATCCATAGCGGCAAAGGCTTTGTAGGCATACACGCCGCTGCAGACTGCGAATACAACTGGCAATGGTATGGAGACCTCGTAGGCGGTTTCTTTAAATCCCATCCCAAACAACAGGAAGCCAAAGTGATCGTCGTGGATAAAACCAATCCCGCCACCCAGGGCCTCCCCGACCCATGGACACATTTCGACGAATTGTATAATTACAAATACTACAATCCCGACATCAAGGTTCTGCTTAAATTGGACGAAACCTCCTACACCGGCGGCGCCAATGGAGACAACCACCCCATCGCCTGGTACCACGATTTCGAAGGCGGCAGATCCTTTTACACCGGCTTTGGCCACACCGACCAGGCATGGAGCGACCCGCTCTTCCTAAACCACGTTCTGGCAGGCATCGAATATGCAATAGGGAAAAAATAAAGGTAGCCGGCCCTCCGCGGCTCCGGATTAAAAAGTCTTGATATAGGCAAGACCAACAGCGCCGTTCTGATAAGTCGGCATGAGCATCGACACCGGCGCCCGCTCGCCTGCATCCTTCTTGCCAAACCAATGCTGCATCTTCGGGTATAACCAGTATGCCAGCCTGGTGGAGGCAATACCCACACCCGCGCCCGCAACCACATCGCTCATCCAGTGTTTGTTATTATACATCCGTAACATGCCGGTCGCCGTAGCCAACGCATAGCCCGCTACCCCATACCACGGAGAGACATCTTTATATTCCAGCCGCATGAACTCCGCCGATGCAAAGGCCTCCGCCGTATGCCCCGAAGGAAAGGACATCTGATCCGACCCGTCCGGCCGCGTCTCATGCGACCATTTCTTGACAGAAAAGACCGTTCCCTGGGCAAATACATTCGCCATCAGGTAGATCATCGTCCTGTCCTTAAAATTATGCTTACCATGGATGCCCAGCGCATTCAGCCCATAAACGGCCACTGCCGGACTGAACATAAGAAAATTATCAATTTTCGTCCTGCTATGCGGCATGTCCTCCCATACCTGCTCCTTCACATGCCCGTTGAGATTCTGAAGAGCGCCATTGTGTACCGCCGTCACACCATAAGCGATCATGGCGGCAGGCAAAACAAAAGACTGATATGGAAAAGGCTGCTTCCAGGCCGGCAATTGCTGATGCCAGTCGAACACGGGAACAGTATCCCTTTTCGATCCCCAACCCGCTGCAAAACTTACCTCCCGGATCGTATCCCCAGCCGGCCCCTTCACCCTTGCCCCCGTAGGATCAGTCGTCAGCTTCACCGCACTGACGGAATCCCCTGTTACACCCACAGCGGATTCGGTAGTTTGACATTTTGCCGTCTGGCATATTCCAATCACGATCACTGCTACAGCTGCGAGTTTTCTCATAGCGGGGTCCCTTAAAGTTTAATGTTTAACGGCAAAAATGCACAGAAATTATGATTGAATTCTGGATAAATGGTTTTTTACCGCCTTTTAACAGGATATTAGGATAATTTGTTATAGAAAGCTGAAAGTTTGCAACACAGTGAACAAAACCCACCCAACCCGCCAGCCCCGGCTACACCATCGATAGTTTATACCCATTGTGATACTCCTTCGTCAGAAATTTCTTATTGATCTCCTCATCCGTGAATTTACCAGCCCCATTGTCCCAGGAAAGCCGCTGCCCGCTCCGTAAACTAATATTACCCATCTGCGCCACGGTAGCCACGTGCGAAGCCTCCTGCACCGGACAACGCAGATCTTCCATCTTACGGCTTCGGACAACGCTGATGAAATTGGCCATATGATTGTCCAGCCCATTATCCGATCCCGCAGCAAAAGGCTTGCTGATCTTATTCTTGCTTTGTTTCTCCTCGATGACCTCCCATCCACCCCGGCTCAACACCAGCGTGGCATTGTTCCCGATATAGGCGATCCCGTGATCCCTGCCATAGGAACCATTGTCGATACCCATTGCATGGTCCCACACCAGGTTAAATTTTTCAAACTCATAGAGGGTCGTCAGCGTATCCGGCGTTTCCTCATACAGATCCGGATAGGCAAATTCGCCTCCTAATGCAACTATCGTCTTAGGTACTTCCGCCTTCATCCCCAATAGCCCATAATCCAGCAAGTGTACCCCCCAATCCGTCATCAGCCCGCCGGCATAGTCCCAGAACCAACGAAAATTAAAGTGAAACCTGCTGGAATTGAACGGACGGGTGACGGCAGGCCCCAGCCACATCGCATAATCCACTCCCGGCGGGGGCGCCGTATCAGGCACTACCGGCCCGGGTTTCATCCATCCCTGGTAACACCATACTTTCACAGTGCGGATATTGCCCAGTGCACCGGAATACACAAAGTCCACGGCATCTTTAAAATGCTGCTGACTCCGCTGCCATTGTCCCACCTGCACAACCCGGTTGTATTTTTTCTGCGCCGCTATCATCGCCCGGCATTCCCCGATAGAATTCCCCATGGGCTTCTCCACATATACATCCTTGCCCGCCTGACACGCTGCGATCATGATCAACGCATGCCAATGATCCGGCGTACCGATGATGACAGCATCGATATCCTTTTGCTCCAGAAGCTTACGATAATCCCCATACGTTTTCACCCGGCTGGTATCCACGTTCATGTCCGCCAGATCCTTCATCCGCTTGTCCAGCACGTTCCTGTCGACATCACATAAGGCAACGACATTAATGCCAGGCAGCTTTAACGCCGCCTTCAGATCGGCCCAGCCCATGCCATTGATCCCAATAGCACCGATATTGATCTGGTCTCCGGGCGCTACCTGCCTGGAAAAAGAAAAAGGTTGAATGCCGGCTGCTGGCAGCAGAAGGGCCCCACCGGCAAGAGCCAGATTTTGTTGTAGAAAATTGCGACGGGTATGTTTCATAAAGCAAACAGCGTAGAGTTCATCTACGCTGCTTCAATATACGAAAATAGCTTGGGCTCTGACTGCCCTATTTCTGTTTCAGCAGATAAATAGTTGCTTTCACTGCCGCGTTAGCCGTTGTCGGTATACCATTGATATTATCAGGGTAGCTTTGATTGATATTGGTAACGATGGTCAGGGTATCGCCTTTGAAAGCATAATGCCCCCCCGTTGGCGGTGCAACAGGCACCGAAGCTCCCGATACGACCGATCCGGCCCCCAGAACCCCACCCGGAAAATATACAGAATCCGTACCGATCAGCTGATACTTGGATGTCGAGCTCGTAGGAGGTACTGTTCCGGTAAAAGGATCGACTTGAGCAGGCTGCGCAACACCATCATCATATTCGGTAGTGGTAGTAGTCGTATCATAAGAATACCCGATCCCATTGCCTATCACAGAGTCGGCAGAAAATACTACCGTTCCGACATTCTGCTGCGTTTTATAACCAGACACCACCACCAGCTTGGCAGTATGACCCGCTATACTGGCCTCCTCTGTCAAATTAATTGCCGTAGTCAGAAAAAGAAACTGATAATTTCCGACCAATTGTCCCGAATTGGCGCCATTTTCTTTGGAACTGTTTTTACTACACGCGGCCATCAACAACAAAAGGCCGGCAACTAAAAAAAGCGTAGATCTCTTAGCCATAGTGTAAGATTTGCCTCTCTAAACGAAAAAGCAGGCATTTTAGTGTGTTCTTTTTACTCTTTTTTCAGAAAATCCTTAGTGTAAAACCTTATTTGTCAGCGTCTGCGAATAATCCTCGTATAACTTGTTACCATGCGTCGAATCAGCGGCATAATCCTCTATCCGCACTACCCCAACCCCCGGACTCAGATAAGAGATCACCTCTTCCCGGATAACATTATTACAGTCGCTGACGACCTCCGCATTCTTCAGACAGGAATAGCCCGCAATTGTCACCGGCATTGCATACCCATATTGTATCGATTGAATAGGACAGCCGGGATTGGAATAGTCCGCACCCGTGCCGATGGGCCCGTCCTGACCCACCGCCTGGAAAAATGTATATGGAGAAAACGCCGGACTATCCGCCTCTGTTACCGTGGTATTGGCAGGATCCACCAAAATATAACTTCCATTAAACCACCCGTTGGGATTAGTAAGCCCTACATAACGGTTTCCCATATTATCCTGCACCCGCTGACTGTTCACCGCCATCGTATCCGGATAAGCCACTATTAACGCAGAATCATTAAAAACAGAATCCTGATAATACCAGGTATCCCCCGCCACCAACGGAAATAAAGCATTAGGACCATGACCTGCATCCGGACCAGAGGATTTTTTGCTGCAAGCAAACGCTATTACACTTAACACGATCAGAAAAAAAACAAAAAGTCTTTTCATAAAAAGGGGATTTCGGGTCCTTTTGACAACCCGGATACCCCATGTGTTTATTCATCGATTGTTAATGAATTACTAACGCCACCCCTGAGATTCCTATGCCGGAAGTTCCCTCTGTAGTTGTCTAAAAAATATATTCCATCCAATATTTGACCGTTTGGTATAATATTCTTTACCTTTAGCTAAAATTGGAATATGGCCGGCAGACCGCAAATATTCAAAAAGGAAGATGCCCTCCGGGACGCAATAGAATTATTCTGGCTAAATGGCTATGAAGCCACCAGCACGGAACAACTGCTCGACAAAATGCAGATCAACAAAGGAAGCCTTTATCATGCCTTCGGAAACAAAAGACAATTGTTCCAACAGGCTATAGACTTCTTTGCCTGCAATACCTTGCAAGCGCTGGACCGGCAAATTGCCGCCGCCTCAACCCCTATCACAGGCATACGGAACTTTTTCCTGGGCCTGGCAGACAAAGACAACGATACTTACCAGAAGGGCTGCTTTATGGGAAATACGCTTGCCGAACTGTCAAACATCGATCCGGAACTTAAACAAAAGGCCGCCCTTCATTTAATAGCGATGGAAAAAATATTCCTAAAATATATTCAGCAGGCTATAAAGTCAGGGGAACTAAAAACAAAGGAAGACGCCGTAACCCTTGCCCGGTACTTACTCAACCTCTGGAATGGCATCAATATCACCCGGAGAATCTATCCCCGGAAGGAAATGCTTAAGCCGCTCATCCGTATGCAACTGGCAGTATTACAATAATTTTTTTTATTTAATTTTTGACCATTTGGTCAATTATTGGCTTATTCACTAAAAACAAGTTTAATATGAAAAAGACTCTACTGGCATTTAGCATCGTATGCAACATTTTGGTTGCCTCTGGTCAGACAGCAGTAAATTCCCGGCTTACGAGATTCCATACCATCAACGTAGACGGTCTGGATATCTTTTACCGCGAAGCCGGTGAAAAGGATAAACCCGTTATCCTTTTCCTGCATGGTTTCCCTTCCTCCTCACATATGTACCGGGACATCATGAACGACCTGTCTGCAAAATATCATGTCATAGCCCCTGATTACCCTGGTTTCGGGTATAGCAGCAGCCCCTCCCCTTCCGATTATGCCTATACTTTCGATAATCTCGCCGGGGTAGTAAGTCACTTTATCGATTCCCTCCATTTGAAAAAGATCAGCCTGTATATGCAGGATTACGGCGGCCCTGTCGGATTCAGGATCGCTTCAGCCAGACCTGCCCTGATCAGGTCTCTGATCATTCAAAATGCCAATGCATACGAGGAAGGCCTGGGCAGCGCCCTGAAACCACTGCTGAATTATTTACGTGATCCGGGCCCGGAAACGGAAAAAGGGGCAAGGGCAATCCTGGCAAGCGAAGGCACCAAATGGCAATATACCGACGGTGCGGAAGACCTCTCGAAGATCAGCCCGGATAGCTATACCACCGATCAGCACTTTCTCGACCGCAACGGCAATACAGATATACAGTTGGCGTTGTTCCGCAGCTATGCCAGCAATTTGCCGTTGTACAACCAATGGCATGCATATTTCAAAAAATATCAGCCCGCAACTCTTGTAATATGGGGCAGGAATGACCAGTTATTCATTGCACCCGGTGCAGCAGCCTACAAAAAAGATATCAGGAACGCCGAAGTACATTTGCTCAATGGCGGCCACTTTGTCCTGGAAGAACACCATACTGCAGCTGCCATGCTGATCGACCGGTTCCTGTCTCACTCAAACTAACCACAATCCGCCCGCTGCCCCCCCAAAAAAAAGCCGGCCAGACAATTGTCCGGCCGGCTTCGTGGATCGTACAGGATTCGAACCGGTGACCCCTTCCATGTCAAGGAAGTACTCTAACCAACTGAGCTAACGATCCTTCATTCATTATTGGGACTGCAAATTTTAATTAAATTTCCGTATTTACCAAATCTAAAGCCCCCGTCTCCTCATCTCTTTCCGGATCAAGCCCAATTCCCGCCCCGTCTGCCCGGACATCGAACTATTCTCCTGCGCCCGGCGCATCAGATAGGGTATCACATCCCGGATAGGCCCAAAAGGAAGATACTTACTCACCGCACAACCAGCCTTCGCCAGATTGAACGTGATATTATCGCTCATCCCATACAGCTGGGAAAAATGAACATGCGGATGATGCAGAGGCAGGCCCTTACGCTGCAATAGCTCCACCGCATACAAATTACTGTATTCATTGTGGGAGGCTACGATCAAAGCTACCCGGTCCAGGTGCTCTATACAAAAAAGCAAACCCTCATTATAATCCTGGTCAGTCGCCTCTTTATCCGGCTGTATGGGCGAAACATATCCCATTTCCTGGGCCCGGTTGCGCTCCTTCTCCATATACGCACCCCGAACCAGTTTTGCCCCAAGGATAAAATCCCGCTGCGCCGCCGCCTCAAAAGAATCTTTCAAAAAACGCAATCTGTCCGTCCGGTAATGCTGTATTGTATTATAAACGACCGCCCGCCCCCTGTTAAACTGCTCCATCATCAAAATGGTCAACACATCTACCGGGTCTTGTATCCAGGTCTCTTCCGCATCCACCAGCACGCCGACATTCTGGTCCGCAGCCGCCCTGCATATCTGTTGCATCCGGTGACTGACACGCTGCCATTCTTCCCGCTCGGGTTCCGTCAGCCCAGTCAACGCCTGTGTATATCGTTTCATCAGACTCCCTGAAAGCCCCTCCATGGTTTCATCCAGTTTCTCCAATAACCCCAAACGGGCAAAACCCGTCACTTTCACACTCATAAAAGGGATGTTCGGCTGAGAGGCGGCATAATCGATCACCCTGATGAACTCCGTCCGGGCATGATCAAACCCCTCCTCCCCCTCATCTCCCCCTTCCACCCCATAGTCGAGTATCACCTGTACATTATATTCGCCCAGCTTCCTGGCTATAGCGGCCGTCTCCTCCAATGTCTCCCCACCCACAAATTGCGAAAAGATAGTATCCCGGATCAGCCCCTTCACCGGTAACCCCGACCGTATCATCCAGGGCGTCAGCCGGGTGCCCAACTTCACCAGCGAAGAATACCCCATGCTGGAAAACAAAAAAGCAGCTTTTTTTAATTCCTTGTCAGACTTATACTCGAACGCATTAGCAGTATTCTCAAAAGAGACAGGGGCCGGCTCTATATTCATAATGATCAGGCGGTATTTAGGCGGCAAATTTAAGAAGTAAATCCCACTCCAAACCCCAATTTCGACCTAACCCCTATCTTTGCCCCCGCCGACCGCAACTCCCGGCAACCAACCAATACTATGACCATCCTCCACACCGACATCTATAAGTTCAGCATCCCGATGCACCCCTTCACCATCGCGACAGGCACCATGCACTACGCCCAGAATATCCTGATCCGCGTACATACGGATGCCGGCTACTACGGCGTCGGCGAATGCTCCGCTTTCCCCATGATCGTCGGTGAAACCCAATCCACCTGTTTCGAAATGGCAAAGGATTTCGCTGCACTGTGGAAAGGCAAGGACGCCCTGTCCCTGGAAACCCGTATGGAGGAACTACATGCCTTCACGGCTTTCAACGCCACTATCAAAAGCGCCTTCGATATCGCGCTTCACGACCTCGCAGCAAAAGCCGCAGGCCAACCCTTATATCAATTTTTGGGAGGAAAGAAAAAAGACATCGAAACCGATCTCACCATCGGCATCGACACTCCGGCAAACATGGCGAAAAAAGCCATCCAGTTCAAGACAAATGGGGTCAGGATCATCAAGATCAAATTGGGCAGGAACGCTTCTGAAGACGTCCAACGCGTCCGGCAGATACGCGCCGCCGTTGGAGAGGATATTATTCTGCGGATAGACGCCAACCAGGGCTGGGACTTTGACACCGCCCGCGAAGCCCTGCAGCAGATGGCGCCCCTGAACGTACAGTTCTGCGAACAACCCATGCGCGCCTGGAATGATCCCCGCCTCCCCGAACTCCGCCACAGCGTTCCCGTAAAGATCATGGCCGACGAAAGCGTCTTTACCCATCACGACGCCCTCCGCCTCATCACCGCAGAAGCCTGCGACTATGTCAACATCAAGTTCGCTAAATCAGGCGGCATCCTCGAAGCAGCCCGCATCAACGCCATTTGCGAACAAAACGATATCCCTTGCATGATGGGCGGTATGCTCGAGAGCCGCGTCGCACTCACCGCCTTCGCCCACTTCGCCCTCGCCCACGACAATATCATCTTCCACGACATGGACACCTGTATGCTGGGCCACAAAGCCGATCCCGTCACCGGCGGCGTACGCTACAAAGGCTACTTCCTGGAAATACCCGATACCCCCGGCCTTGGCGCCGACGCCGACGAAACTTTCCTGCAGCAATGCGAAAAGATCACTATCTAACATCGCCCTGCCCGCCCGCGATATATCCCTCCGGGTACATTATATTTGCACCATGCAAGTTAAAGCCAAGACCGCCCAGGAATCCCTCATCGTCATGACAGAACTGGTCCTGCCCAATGATACCAACGTTTTCGGAAACCTTATGGGCGGCCGTCTCATGTACTGGATGGACATCGCCGCCGCCCTGTCGGCCGGGAAACACTGCAACGCTCCCGTAGTTACCGCGTCCGTAGACAATATTTCCTTCGAAAACCCTATCAAACTGGGTAATGTTGTACACATCGAAGCCAAGGTCAGCCGCGCCTTCAACAGTTCCATGGAAGTTCATATGAAAGTCTGGGGCGAAGACCACACCCAGCAATACAAATACAAGAGCAACGAAGCCTATTATACTTTTGTAGCACTCGACCCCAACCGCCGCCCACGTCTCGTCCCCGAACTCGTCGCTGAGACAGAAGAAGAAAAAAGATTGTACGACGGCGCCCTTCGCAGAAGACAGCTTCGTCTCATCCTGGGTGGAAAAATGAAACCCGAAGATGCGGGTGAGTTGAAGGCCTTTTTTATAAAAGGATAAAGCTCGCCGCCACGCGACGGCCCTCCCGGCCCATCCGCGTCAATAGGCAGATGCCATAGGTTTTACCTCGGCTCCGGCAAAAGATTCCCTGGCCCGCTCCCTCAGCGCAGCCGCCTCCCTGGCTCGCCCCCCCGCCTCTTTGGCCCCGCCTTTCACCTGCGCCTCCAGGCTTTGCGCCAATCCCAGCATAGCCCATCCATTCCCCGGATTCTGGACCAGCTCCTCACGATAAAGTTTTTCCGCCTCCGCACCCCGCTTCAGTTTCAGCAGATAAACCCCGGCAAACAGCCGCGCAGACAATAACCAATCCCTGGGCTCCAGGTAAGACATGCTATCTTCCCGCTCTATCGCACGCCGGAAAGCAGCGATCCCAGCCTCGGATCTGTGTTGGGCAAAAAGTAGTTCACCCTCTAGTATTCCTTCCGCGACCCCGGCTCCCACTACGGCAGCATTATACGGAAGCTGCCGTATCGCCAGAACAGGGTTTTTCAGAATAACATTCAAACTATCCAGACACCGCTGCGCCGCGGCTGTATTTCCAGTACGCACATAGGCCATGCCCCTGCCAAAATCATCCAGCAAAGACGCATAGACCCAGCTCTTGTCCGGGGCCGGCTGATCGAGTATCTCGCTCCATTTGCCCAGCTTCACCTGTACAAACAACGGTACGGAGTAAAGATACTGCAGATAGTTTCGCTGAGCTATCAGCCGGTTCGCCGCCACCGTTCTTTGACACTGCGCTGCCGCAATTTTTGCTTTTTGCCAGGCCGCGGCATTCAAGGCACAATAAGCTTCTACGGCATAGTAATGGACCACGATAGGCCCCAGATGCAATTGCCCGGCTATGGAATCATAATATTTTTGCGCCGCATTCGCCGAGTCGTTGACAGTTATGCCTTTTGTATAAAGCCCCGTGCGCTGATAAGAATGGCTCGACATATGCACCATATGTGGAATTCCAGGCATCAGGTCTTTTAATTTGTCTGCGCTGGAAAGCGTTACTTCAGGGTGCCGCGAAGCCTCCAGCAAATGGATATGATAATGCAAAGCAGCAGGATGATAAGGATTACTTGCGAGTATATCATCGCAATATTTTACGAGTTCAGGGGTCCAGGTTTTCGCAACACCCTTGCTATCCCATAGGTCCCAGGCATGTTCTATCATGACCCCGTCTATATACAGTGCTTTTACATCGGCATCGTCCGGAAATTTAGCGATCAGCTCTTTCATCCGTTCCGAATAAGCCCTGTTCAAAACACCGCGATGACTGTCTGTTGTGTCGGCAGAATACCGAAGATCCATTGCCGATATCAGCTCCCTTTCTTTGGCCGAAGCCCTGTCGGCAAGCCGGTTCATCTGGCTCAGCACGGGCAATACGGCATGAGGCATTTTATAATAATACGAATTGTTGTAATAAGGCCCCATAGCCAGCGCCTGTCCCCAGTAGGCCATTGCACAATTGCTGTCTTTCACGGCAGCTTCTTTAAAAGAGGCGACAGCCTCCGTCAGATGATAGCCGTAATAAAGGCTTAGCCCCTGATCGAAATAAAATTGAGCGCTGTCGTTGGAAGCAGTGATTGGATGATGATAATGCCCCCAGCCGGGAAATACCGGTGCATAACGCCCGTCCGCATTAGGTAAAATAGCTTCTGCATCAACAGCAGGCGAACAGCCGACCGATGACTCACGCCTTATATCCGAAGAGAAAATGGTATTACGCGCCCTTTTTCTCAGGGAGAGAAAAAGCAAAAGGAATATCAGCAGACAGCAGCTTAGTAATATCTTTCTCATGGAAGGTGTTTTAGACCGGCTCCTTGACCGAGTGATGCGCCCCCAGCATCATAAACTTCTTACTCTGCTCGATCGCGTCCATCACCTGCTCCAGTATCTTCTCCACAGGCGCATCATAGTCGATATCCAACGGCTTCTTAAAAGTCACGGACAGTTGCACCCCCTTTTTCTTAAACTTTAAACCCTTCTTATCAAAAGCCCGCCAGAACCCACCGATGACCACCGGCACGACAATAGGTCTGTTTTGTTTGATGATATGGGCTGTCCCCTTCCTGCCCGGCGCAAAAGCCTTGGTAGTACCCTGGGGAAACGTGATCACCCAGCTGTCTTCCAGCGCCCTGAATATCTTCCGGGTATCCGAAGGATCCAGCCCACGCCGCACCTCAGCACTCCCATTGTTCCAGGTTCGTTTCACCGTCAGCGCTCCCGCAATGGTAAAAAGACGGCTTATCCATGAGGCTCTCATCGTCTCCTCCGCTGCCACATAGTATACATTCGTAAAAGGATTCAGCAGATAATAAGGAAGACCCAGCCGGTTCTTCTTCCGCCATTTGACGGCACAGAAAATATGGAGAAAAGTAATGACGTCCGCGAAATAGGTCTGATGATTGCTGACAAAAAGAACATTCCCCTTGGGAAGTTTGCGCAGATATTCCGTACCGCTGATCTTCAGACGGTTTACAATCGTCAACCCGGGGTAAGAAACCATCCCTACGATGGCGTAGACTAGCTTCCGTACCAGGCGAAAGCGCTTCAATCGTTCTCTCAGTGAACTCATCACATTGGTTGGCGTTTACGCCGAAAAGATGTCCCACCTTCCGGACGGCGAACAGTAGTCCGCTTCGCCGCTTCGAATGTACGGAAAGAATCGCGGCAAAAAATTGCCCAAAAATAATTTTTTGCCCAATATCGCTCACTAACTTTGCCCCCCTATGCAACTCAACACAGTTATCTTCGACATGGATGGTCTTCTCATTGATTCCGAACCCTGCTGGCAGGAAGCCGGTATGGAAACACTCCTTCAGTTTAATGTAACACTGACCCCGGTTCAATACCACCATACCACCGGTCTCCGTACACGTGAATGGCTGGACTACTGGTTCACTCATTTCGGCATCGGTAAGGAAACCATACCTGCCGCCGAAGCAGCCCTGCACAAAACTGTTATCGGGAAGATAAAAACACAGGCAGCCCCCCTTCCAGGCGTTCATGAGGCGCTCGATTATTTCAAAGCCCAAAATTTTCGCATCGGCCTGGCTACTTCCTCCCCGCTTTCCCTGGTAGAGGTCGTCGTTGAAAAGCTGAATATCGGTTCCTATTTTGAAACCGTCGCCTCAGCCGAACACCTGCCCTATGGCAAACCCCATCCCCAGGTGTACATGGATTGCATCCGCGCCCTCAACGCCAGCCCCCTGCAATGCCTGGCCTTCGAAGATTCCTTCAACGGACTCATCGCTGCCAAAGCAGCCCGCATGAAATGCGTCGCCATCCCCGTCCAGGACCAGACCCACCTGCCCAAATGGGGCGCCGCCGACCTCAAACTGAATTCCCTCCTCGAATTCGGCGACGAACAGCTCGCCGCACTGGGATAAAGTTCCCCTCACCCTGCTTTTTGGTGAAAATAGAGATAAACCTGCCCCTAAGAGGATTGGCTCCATTATCCTCCTGCGCTTGCTTCGACCTTTAGCCATCCAAATAAATAATTTTATTCCCCTAAACAGAGAACATAAAGTAATGCTGCTGGACGAAGAGCAGTAATAGGCAGTACCCCAAAAAAATAAAAAAGGTCCCGGTTCATCACCGGGACCTCATATCTTAAGCACTAGCGCTATTAATTAGTGCTGCGCACCACCTTCTCCACCTGCACTCTGATCCTTCTCTTCCTGCTTCAGCTTTTCTTTGATAGAGGCTAAAGCGCCCAGATCACCAAGCGTCGGCTTTTCAACCTTGCTCTGAATGTTCTTGACAGCCTTGCGCGTCTTGTCAGCATCAGCCCTTGCTTCTTTCTGTGCAGCTTGCTTCTCTTCAGTCTTCACCTGCTCCCAAAGACGGGTATGGGACAATACGATACGTTTTTCATTGCGATCGAACTCGATCACTACGAACTGTGCCGTTTCATCAGCCTGTACCTGTTTGCCGTCTTCCTTGTTGAGATGACGGTTGGGGGCAAATCCTTCCAGCCCGTAAGGCAGTTGCACGATAGCACCCTTGTCGTCCTTGCGGATAACCAGGCCCTCATGCACGGAACCAACAGAGAAGGTTTCCTCCAGTGCATTCCAGGGATCTTCTTCCAGTTGTTTGTGTCCGAGTTGAAGCTTGCGATTGTCTTTATCGATACCCAGGATCATCACGTCGATGTGCTGACCAACCTTCGTGTATTCAGAAGGGTGATTGAAACGTTTCAGCCAGCTCAGATCGCTGATATGGATCATACCACCGATGCCAGGAGCCAGTTCCACGAATACACCGTAGGGAGTGATATTCTTCACCAGGCCGTTGTGACGGCTGCCCTGCGGGAATTTCGTTTCAATAGTGTTCCAGGGATCTTCGCTCAGTTGTTTGATGGACAGGCTCATCTTGCGGGCATCCTTGTCCAGGGTGACCACTTTAGCCTGGTGCTCATCACCCAGCTTGAAGAATTCCTTGGCGTTGATCGGAGTATTGGCCCAGGTGATCTCACTGACGTGAACCAGACCTTCTACGCCCGGCATGATCTCGAGGAATGCGCCGTAATCTTCAATATTAACCACTTTACCTTTAACGATCTCACCTTCCTTGATGGTCTCAGGCAGCACATCCCAGGGATGCGGAGTCAGTTGTTTCAGACCCAGGCTGATACGTTTCTTTCCATCGTCGAAATCCAATACCACCACCTGCAGCTTCTGATCCAGCTTCAGCACTTCGCTCGGATGACTGATACGTCCCCAGCTGATATCGGTGATATACAGCAGACCGTCCAGACCACCCAGATCCATAAAGGCGCCGAAGTCGGTAATATTCTTGATCGTACCTTCCAGTACCTGTCCTTTCTCCAGCTTGCTGATGATCTCTGCACGTTGTGCTTCGATATCGCTTTCGATAAGGGCCTTGTGAGATACGACAGCATTCTTGATCGCTTCGTTGATCTTCACAACCTTGAACTCCATGGTCTTGCCTACAAACTGATCGTAGTCGGTAACAGGCTTCACATCGATCTGGCTTCCCGGTAAGAAAGTCTCCATGCCGAAAACGTCGACGATCAAACCACCCTTGGTCTTGCTGGTAACCGTACCGGTAACCACTTCGCCAGTCTTGTGCACCTCCACGATCCTTTCCCATGCACGGGTGATGCGAGCTTGCTTGCGGCTGAGATGCAGGTGACCTTCCCGGTCTTCCTTCTCAACAACCATTACTTCTACTTCGTCTCCCGTCCTCAGATTCACCAGATCACGGAATTCGTTCAGAGAAACCAAACCATCGCTCTTGAACCCAATGTTCACTACCACGTCGGTCTTGGTCAAGCCCACAACCAGGCCCTTTACCAATTCACCGTCGGTGATAGCCACGAACGTGTCTTCATACACCTTGTCATACTTTTGTTTTTCTTCCTTGGTGTAAACAGCCACATTGCGCTTGTCAATGCTCCAATCAAAATCGTCATGTGCAGTCTGCACAAACGCAGGTACTTTTGTTGTCGCTGTAGCCTCGGGAGCAGCAGTCGCCACTTCCGGAGTCTCCTGTGATTCAGCGTTTGAGTTAACAATATTATTTTCAGACATAATAAAACCCCGAGTTTTTTATTCGGGGCTGCAAATATACGAAAAAAAGGGCATTTTAGCCATATTTCCTGTCTTATGTCCCGGACCCGGCCCTCCGCCCCACCCGCTGTTTTTGGCTCTATATCTTCTTCTGTATCATCCAATGATGCCCAAAGGGATCAACTACCACTCCCTGTCTGTATCCATAGTCATAATCCTGCATCGGACTCAATTCCCGCGCGCCTGCCTCTAATGCCCTCGTCATCAATATATCCGGGTCAGCTACAAAAAAGGTGATCAGCACCGTCGTCCCGCCCGAACTCTCCGGCGCCCGCTCCTGCGAACCAGGCATCTGCTCATGCAGAAAAAAAACAGCCCCGTCCAGGGCCAGCTCGGCGACATGAATGCTTCCATCCGCATTATTAAAAAGCCGCAATACCTCCACCCCAAACGCTTTTTTATAAAAATCCACCGCCGGCGCCAGCACCCGCAACACCAGCTGTGGGGCAAAACAGGTATTCATATTATGTAGGTTTTATAATCCCGCTTCCGCAATGGCATCCGCCGCCACCCATCCCCCCGTCCACGCATGCTGAAAATTAAACCCGCCCGTCACCCCGTCCACATCCAGTATCTCCCCCGCAAAAAACAGCCCGGCCGTCTTCCGGCTCTGAAAAGTAGCAGGATCCACCTCTGACAGTTTTACTCCACCCGCTGTCACAAACTCCTCTTTAAAGGTCGTTTTCCCCTGTATAGCAAAACTTCCGGCACAAAGCTGACTAACCAACCGGTTCTGCTCCCGGGCCGGCAGATCCGCCCAACGCACTCCTCCAGCCACTCCTGTCTGGGATAAAAAATAGTCCCACAACCGCTGCGGCAGCCCAAAGGGATTCCTGGTCGCTATCGCCTGGCCAGCCCGCTCATAACGCAGCTCCTGCAGACGATCCCTCGCCGCCTGCTCGCTGAAATCCGGGATCCAGTTCACCTGGATACCAAACTTATACCCTCCAGCCGCCAGTTCCCTGGCTCCCCACGCAGACAACCTCAGCACCGCCGGACCGCTCAGCCCCCAATGCGTGATCAGCACCGGCCCCTTTTCGACCAGCCGGCTCCCTGTTATCTTTATCTGTACGTCCGGCACCGATACCCCCATCAGTTTGGTTATCGGATCACCCGGCATATTGAAGGTAAACAAAGAAGGGACAGGCTCCTCTACCGTATGTCCCAATTTCCGTATCCACTCGAACATCGCTGATTTAGGATATCCCCCACATGCAATACACACATAATCAGCCTCTAAGACTCGCCCATCCGCCAGCCGCACCCCGAAACCTGCCCCGGTTGCCCCCGGCGCCCCAAACCCCGATCCCGCCGCCGGCCCGCTCGCCGTCCCCGGCCCCGCCGCCTCCACCGCAACCACTTCCGCATGAAACCGTATCTCCACCCCATAGACATTCACCTCCCGCATCAAACAATCAATTATAGTCTGGGACGAATCACTCACCGGGAACATCCGCCCATCTTCTTCGGTCTTCAGCTCCACACCCCGCTCCCGGAACCATTCAATGGTATCCGCCGTAAACCACCGGTGAAAAGCCTTGCGGACAAAATGCCCTCCCCGCGGATAACGCTTAGCCATCTCCCCGATATCAAAACAGGCATGCGTGACATTACAGCGCCCCCCGCCACTCACTTTTACCTTACCTAACAATTTCCCCGTCTTCTCTAACACGACCACCCCCATACCCCTCCTTGCCGCATTCACAGCACAAAAAATTCCCGCGGCTCCGCCGCCAATAACGATTAATCTTTTTCCCATAACCCGATAAAAAAAGCCCCTCGCAGAGGGGCTACAAGTTATTTATGACGGCAGCGCAGCCGCCTGCCCCGTATACAAATGAGGATTCTCCAGTTCCGCCGCCTCTATAATACTATAATCCGACAAAATATCCGCCTTCCCACGCCGCACACACACATCATGTTCAAAATGCACGGAAGGCTGATGATCATTGGTACGTACCGTCCAGCCATCACTCTCGGTATAAACATCCCTTTTTCCCAGGTTGATCATCGGCTCGATAGCCAGCACAAGCCCATCCTTCAATTTCGCGCCTGTTCCGCGCCGGCCATAATTAGGCACCTGCGGCTCCTCATGGAGATGTTTCCCGAGCCCATGTCCCACCAGCTCACGTACTACGCCATAACCATATTTCTTTTCCGTATGGTCCTGGATGGCATAGGCGATATCTCCCACCCTGCCGCCAGCTACCGCTTTTTCAATGCCTTTATACAAAGCCTCTTTGGTCACCCGGATAAGTTGCATGACTGCCGCGCCGGGATCGCCTATGGCAAAGGTATACGCATGATCTCCATGCCAGCCCTTTTTGATGACCCCGATATCAACAGAGATAATATCCCCCTCCCGTAACGGATGGGTATTTGGAAACCCATGCACCACCACGTCGTTGACAGAGATACAGGAAGAAAAAGGATATCCCCTGTAATTCAGGAAAGATGGCACAGCATCGTTGTCACGAATAAATTCAGCGATCAGCTTGTCCAGTTCCAGTGTCGTTACACCCGGCTTCAGAACTTTAGCTACTTCAGTAAGTGTTCTGCTGACGAGCCGCGCGCTGTCGCGCATCAACTCGATCTCAGCAGCTGTCTTGTAATGGATCATAATTATTAAAAAAACCTGTTAGGCTCTATTACCTAACAGGTTATGATATCAAAAAGTTTACTCGCCTGCTTCCGGCCCTGGCCACACTAGATCACCGCGCTGGACACCGAGGACTGACGTCCCTGGATCCTTCCCGTCTTCATCAATCCATCATATTGGCGCATGAGCAATTGGGTCTCTATCTGCTGCAAAGAATCCAGGATAACACCCACCATGATCAGCAAAGAAGTTCCGCCAAAGAAGGAGGCAAAACCCTGCGTGATCTCGAGACGCTGTGCAAATCCAGGTAAGATACCCACCACCGCCAGCAGGAAGGCGCCCGGCAGCGTTATCTTATCCATGACAGAACCAATATAGTCGGCCGTAGGCTGACCAGGTTTCACGCCAGGGATAAACCCGTTATTGCGCTTCAGATCGTCTGCGATCTGCTTGGGGTTAAATATCAGCGCCGTGTATAAGAAGGTAAACCCAATTACGATCACGGCATAGATCAGCATATGAACAAAATCCCGGGGATCAGAGAATAATTTTGCAACACCTTTCGTGGAGTCAAAACTGGCGAAGATGGTCGGCAGGAACATGATCGCCTGAGCAAAGATGATCGGCATGACACCGGCGCTATTGACTTTCAGCGGCAGGAACTGACGGGCGCCGCCGAACTGGCGGTTTCCTACGATCTGCTTCGCGTAGTTCACCGGCACCTTGCGTACGCCCTGGATCAGCACGATCAACCCCATGATGATAGCGATCAGCACCGACACTTCGATCACGAACATCAGGATACCACCTGTACCTTTCGCCAGCTTGGCGTTCCATTCCAGAACGAAACTGCGGGGCAGACGGGCAAGGATACCGATCATGATGATGAGGGAAGTACCGTTTCCAAGTCCTTTATCCGTGATCTTCTCACCCAGCCACATTACAAACAGCGTACCCGCAGTAAGAACGATCGGAGTGGTCAGCCAGAAATAGGCGCTGAAGCTATCCAGGATCGCCTCTTTACCCAATCCCTTCAGATAGGTCACGTAGGCATAGGCCTGAACAAAAGTAACGATCACGGTCAGATAACGGGTCCATTGATTGATCTTCTTCTGACCACTGGCTCCTTCCTTTTGTACTTTCTGCATCTGCGGGATGAGGATCGTCATCAGCTGCATGAAGATGGATGCGGAGATATAAGGCATGATACCCAGTGCAAGAATAGAAGCCTGCGAAAAAGCGCCTCCGGAGAAGGCGTCGATCAGACCAAGCGCACCACTCTTGGCGCCACTGAGTGCGCTAAGTTTATTGGGGTCGATACCAGGCAACACGATAAAGGTGCCCAAACGATAGACAAATAACAAGCTAAGGGTCACAATGATCTTGCTCTTGAGATCATCGATGCTCCATATATTTTTTAAAGTCTGTACGAGTTTCTTCACGGGAACAATGTAAAGTTTTAAAAAAGCATAAGACGCACCACTACGATGCGTCTGTAAAGCTACGTAAAAATTATTTCAGAATCTCTATTGTTCCACCGGCTCCTTCGATAGCAGCTTTCGCTTTATCGCTCACCGCATTCACCTTGAAGGTCAGCTTGGTCTTCAGCTCCCCGTTACCCAGTATCTTCACGCGTTCGGTTTGGCCGATTAAACCATTGATATACAGATTCTCAGGAGTAAATTCCGCAAATCCGTACTTTTCTATGAGCTGTTCGATCTGCCCCAGGTTGAAAACTTTATATTCCACCCGGTTAATATTGTTGAAACCCCGTTTAGGTATCCTTCTCTGGATAGGCATCTGACCACCTTCATGGGCCATTTTGCGCTGATAACCAGCCCGGCTCTGACCACCCTTGTTACCTTTTGTGGAAGTGCCGCCTTTACCGGAAGCTTCCCCGCGGCCTAAACGTTTTTCCTTATGCGTTGCGCCTTTTGCAGGCCTGATCGTGTGTAAATTCATGTCTTTTGATTTTAACTTTCGGGAAAATCTCCCTCGCTGTTCACTGCGACATCGCCGCAGCCGAAATTAGTTTACTTGACTTCTTCCACTTTCACCAGGTGACCTACCGTACGGACCATACCCAGGATTTGCGGAGTAGCTTCCACTTCTTTAGTAGCATGCATCTTTTTCAGTCCGAGAGCGATCAAAGTTTGTTTCTGACGCTCAGGACGATCAATACCGCTCTTAACTTGTGTTATCTTGATCTTTGCCATATGCTTGGTTTTGCATTACCGGAACCAGCCTTACAGCCGGCCACGGCAATTTATCCGTTGAAAACTTTCTTTAATGAAATATGACGGGTGCGGGAAACACTGATGGGCTCACGCAGCATGGCCAACGCCTTAAAAGTCGCTTTTACCACGTTGTGCGGATTGGCAGAACCCAGTGATTTAGCCAGTACGTCCGTCACACCGGCACTTTCCAGCACAGCACGCATGCTGCCTCCGGCGATCACACCTGTACCATGAGCAGCAGGCTTGATCAGGACTTTCGCAGCACCTTCCTTCGCCAGCTGATCGTGGGGAATAGTCCCATGCATTACCGGAACCTTTATCAGATTCTTCTTTGCATCTTCGATCCCCTTAGTGATCGCTTCCTGAACCTCTTTGGCTTTGCCCAAACCGTGACCGACTACGCCGCTCTCGTTTCCGACTACCACTAATGCAGAGAAGCTGAATGCCCGGCCGCCCTTGGTCGTCTTTACCACGCGATTGATAGCAACCACTTTCTCTTTCAGTTCCAGGTCACCGGCTTTAACTCTGTTTAAGATTACTTTTGACATTGTAATTATTTACGAAGCTTTTTACAAAAATGATTAAAAATTCAGACCGCCTTCACGGGCGCCATCAGCCACAGCCTTTACACGACCATGATACAGATACCCGCCACGATCGAAAATGACGTCTTTCAGACCCAGCTCGACGGCCTTGCGTGCGATAGCCGCGCCAACCAACTTACCTTTCTCTGACTTCGTGCCCTTCTGGGCCGCGATGTCCTTGTCTTTGGAAGAGGCAGAAGCCAGTGTTTTTTCACCGTCATCGTCGATCAATTGAACGTAGATGTCGGTGTTGCTGCGAAATACCGACAGCCTCGGACGCTGAGCCGTTCCGCTGATCTTTTTGCGGATACGGAACTTGATCTTTTCTCTTCTGATTGCTTTCGTAATCATGTTATTTTATTTATAGCCCTGATTCCAACCAGGACCCAATTCTTAAAATTTATATTCCTTTCGCCGGCAATTATTTACCAGCAGCCTTACCAGCCTTCTTACGAACCACTTCACCCACATAACGCACACCTTTACCCTTGTATGGCTCAGGCTTACGCAGGCTGCGGATCTTGGCAGCTACAGCGCCGATCAGTTGCTTGTCGACGCCTTCCAGCGTGATCTTCGGGTTTTCCCCTTTATTCTGCTCAGTAGCCAGTTTCAGTTCCTTGGGTATCTCGAAAATGATATTGTGAGAATATCCCAGGGCCAGGTCCAGGATATTACCCTGGTTGGAAGCCTTGAAACCTACACCGATCAACTCCAGCTGACGCTTGTATCCATCCGTAACACCTTTTACCATGTTGAACACCAGCGCACGGTACAGACCATGCAGGGCCCGGTGACGGATCTGGTCGGTAGGACGGGTGAATTCGAGATGATCATCCTTCACCTCTACCTTGATATCGCGGTCGATAGCCTGCTTCAGCTCGCCTTTGGGACCTTTTACAGTCAGGATATTATCCGATCCTACCGTTACGGTTACGCCTTTGGGCAGAGTTATCGGTTGTTTACCTATACGTGACATAATTAGTTCAGTTTGTATTTTGACAATTTATTGTTTCCCGTCGCCGGCCGGTCAGCCTGTATAGGTACTGGCTTAATGTACCGGCAACTTTTTATTTCAAAGGCCCGCATGCAGGCCATCGGCTAATAAACGTAACAAAGCACTTCGCCGCCGACATTCTGCAGCTTGGCTTCCTTATCCGTCATCACTCCCTTGGAAGTGGAGATGATCGCTACACCCAGGCCATTCTTCACTCTCTTGAATTCAGCAGGGCTCGCGTAAGTACGCAGACCCGGACGGCTGATCCTTTCCAGGGATTTGATCGCTGGCTCTTTGGTAGAGGGATCATATTTCAATGCGATCTTGATGACGCCTTGTTTGCTGTCATCTTCGAATTTGTATTTCAGGATATATCCTTTGTCATACAGTATCTCGGTCATACGCTTCTTCAGATTGGAAGCAGGGATCTCCACGATCCGGTGGTTCGCCATCTGTGCGTTACGAATTCTTGTCAGAAAATCTGCTATTGGATCAGTAACCATTGTTTGTGTTCAGTTAAAAAGTTAAAAAAATACAATGCGATATCCAATGATATCATGCTCATCGACCAGTCGGCCCGCCTCAAAGGGCTGCCCCCGGTCCCCCGGACTTACCAGCTGGCTTTCTTCACTCCCGGGATCTTACCTGCAAGGGCCATATCACGGAAGATAACCCTGGAGATGCCGAAATACCGGATATAACCCCTGGGACGGCCAGTCAGTTGGCAACGGTTTTTCAGTCTTACAGGTGATGCATTCCGGGGCAGCTGGTCCAGTGCCTTATAATCACCGGCGGCTTTTAAAGCGGCGCGCTTCTCAGCAAACTTCGCTGACAACGCTTCCCTTTTTCTTTGTCTAGCCTTAACGGACTCTTTAGCCATGTTATATAACGTTTAAGTTTTTTTGTTTATGCTTCTTCTCTACGCATGTTACGGAAAGGCATACCCAATTCTCTCAGCAACTCGTATGCTTCTTCATTGGTAGTGGCTGTCGTCACAAAAGTGATATCCATACCAGTGATCTTGTTTACTTTGTCGATATCGATCTCCGGGAAGATGATCTGCTCGGTAATGCCCAGCGTATAGTTACCGCGGCCGTCGAATGATTTCTCATTGATGCCCTTGAAGTCACGTACACGGGGTAAAGCAGTAGATACCAGACGATCCAGGAATTCAAACATCTTCTCTCCGCGCAAAGTGACACGCGCACCGATGGGCATGTTCTTACGCAGTTTGAAGTTAGAGATATCCTTCTTGGACTGTGTGGTCACAGCCTTTTGACCAGTGATCATCGTCAGCTCGTCAACAGCTACTTCCACCAGCTTCTTGTCGGTGACAGCGCCGTTAACGCCACGGTTGATACAGATCTTTTCGAGTTTCGGCGCCTGCATGACAGTCGAGTAGCCGAACTTCTTCATAAGGGCAGGTACAACCTCTTTCTTGTACTTATCTGCCAGACGCGGAGTGTATTTTGCAGTACTCATTTGATGACCTCCCCTGATTTTTTAGCGATGCGAACTAATTTCCCGTTCTCCCTGCTGCGCTTTACTTTCGTAGCAGCGCCGGCCTTGGCATCCCACAACATGATGTTGGAGATATTGATAGGAGCTTCCTTCTTCACGATGCCACCCTTGGTGTTCTGTGCCGAAGGCTTGGTGTGCTTGGTCACGATGTTTACTCCCTCAACCAGGACTTTCGCCTTGTCGGGATAAACTTCCAGGACTTTCCGGGCCTTCTTGGGGTCCTTGTCGTCTCCGGTGATCACTACCACGCTATCACCTTTTTTAATATTGAACTTGGGTTTAAATCTGTTGCTCATTTTTTTATGTTTTTCCCCCGCACAGCTGCGGAGAATTAAGTCCTAAGTTTGTTCATCTCCAGGCGCCAGCTCACTGCGCCTCATGCACCCTACAACACTTCGGGAGCCAAAGAGATGATCTTCATATATCCCTTATCACGCAGTTCCCTGGCGACAGGTCCGAAGATACGGGTACCCCGGGGCTCGTCGGATGCATTCAGCAATACCACTGCATTGTCGTCAAAGCTGATATAGCTTCCGTCTTTCCGGCGTAATTTTTTCTTGGTCCTGACGATAACCGCCTTGGCCACGGTACCCTTCTTGATCCCGCCTGAAGGCAATGCATCCTTAACGGTGACCACGATCTTGTCCCCGATGCCGGCGTAATCCTGACCGCTGTTACCCAATACCCGGATGCACAATACTTCTTTGGCACCACTGTTATCAGCTACATTTAATCTGCTTTCTTGCTGAATCATTTTATTAGCTTTTAGATCCAAACCGACATCCGGTCTGAAAAATATAATTAATACGACTTTATTATTTCGCTTTTTCCACGACTTCCACCAGACGCCAGCGCTTGGTCTTGCTCAAGGGGCGGCTTTCCATGATCCGCACTACGTCACCGACGGTGCACTCATTTTTTTCGTCATGAGCGTGGAAACTGGTAGTCTTTTTTACGAACTTACCATAGATGGGGTGCTTCACTTTCCTCTCAACAGACACAGTGATGGTCTTATCCATCTTATTGCTCTTTACCACCCCGATCCTTGTTTTGCGCAAATTTCTTTCAACCATTGTTTTAGCTTTTTGCTTTTATTTATGCCCGGAAAGCTTCAGGCTTCCCTGGGGCCGCTTTACGCCCGGTGGGGCAGCACGGCAATTCTTAGTTCTAATTAGGCTTTTACAGCTTGTTTTTGAGCCAGCACCGTCTTCAGACGAGCCACATCCTTTCTCAAAGAGCGAATGCTCATCGGGTTTTCCAGCGGTGAAATAGCATGCGCAAATTCCAACTTCTTCAGGCGCAATTCATCTTCCTGGATACGTGCCTTAAGATCCGCTACATTCAGGTCTTTCAGGCTGTTTACAAAATCGATACTCTTTGACATCGTATGAACTTTTTACTTTTCTTAGTTTAATACCTGCCCCGCTTTGCGGGACGCTTCCCCCGGTCCGTTAGGCCACTACGTCGCGACGAACGATAAACTTCGTCTTGATAGGCAACTTCTGCGCAGCCAGCTCCAACGCTTCCTTCGCTACGGCCATTGATACACCATCGGCTTCGAAAAGGATACGACCTGGTTCAACTACCGCAGCCCAGTATTCAGGGTTACCTTTACCTTTACCCATACGCACTTCCTGGGGCTTCTTGGTAATGGGCTTGTCCGGGAAAACGCGGATCCATACATTCCCCTCACGCTTCATAGCACGGGTCAGGGCCTGACGGGCAGCTTCCAGTTGGCGATTGGTCAGCCAGATCGCTTCCAGCGATTTCAAAGCATACGAACCAAAAGCGATAGTGTCGCCTCTCTTGGCAGTCTCACGGATACGACCTTTTTGCCCTTTCCTATGCTTTGTTCTTTTCGGTTGTAACATCTTGAATTATATTTTCGAGATTCTTATATTTCTAATTTCCTTTTTGAATCCATCGTCGGCATCAAACGCCACATCTTATCGGCGTCCCCCAACTATCGGCGTCCGCCGCCACCGCCACCAGGTCTGCGATCTCCGCCACCAGGTCTGCGGTCTCCACCACGATCACCACCACCACGACGATCACGATCACCACCGCCACGACGGTCGTCTCTATGATGTCCGCCACCGCCATGTTCTCCTTCTCTCCTTTCCCTTCTGTCGCTCAAGCCACCTTCCTTGCCACCGACAAAGTTGGGATTCAGATCCCTTTTCGCCAGAACCTCACCCTTACAGATCCACACCTTGATACCGATCTTGCCGTAGACGGTCAGCGCAAAGACGTTCGCATAATCGATATCCATACGCAGCGTATGCAGCGGGGTACGACCTTGCTTGATCTCTTCCGTACGGGCAATTTCAGCACCACCCAGACGGCCGGCCACCTTTATCTTGATACCTTCCGCACCCATACGAAGCGCAGAGGCGATCGCCATCTTGATAGCACGTTTGTAGTTGATACGATTCTCGATCTGGCGGGCAATGGTATCCCCAACGATGTTGGCATCCAATTCCGGGCGGCGGATCTCCAGGATATTGATCTGCACATCATCTTTGCCTGTCAGCTTCTTCAGCTCTTCCTTGATCCTGTCAACTTCACCACCACCTTTACCGATGATGATACCAGGCTTGGAAGTATGGATCGTTACGATCAATTTGTTGAGCGTACGCTCGATAACGATCTTCGCGATCCCTCCCTTATTGATACGGGCATTCAGGTAAGTTCTGATCTTATTATCCTCGATCAACTTGGTAGCATAATCTTTTTTGCTGCCATACCAATTGGATTCCCAACCGCGGATGATCCCTAACCTGGCCCCAATAGGATTCGTTTTCTGACCCATGTTTATAATTAAATAAGTTTTATCAATTAGTTTGCTGAAACGGCTTTTTGATCGACGATAATGGTTACGTGATTGCTTCTCTTGCGTACACGATAACCTCTACCCTGCGGAGCCGGGCGCATACGCTTCAAAGTCCTTCCACCATCCACGAAAACCGTTTTCACTACCAGCGAGGCGTCGGCGGCACTCTGACCTTCATTCTTCTGTTCCCAGTTCTTTACGGCTGACCACAACAGCTTGTGCAGCGGAGTGGATGAATGCTGCGGATGATGCTCAAGCAAGGCCAGCGCCTTCTCAACATGCATACCGCGGATCTCATCAGCCAGTAAACGCATTTTACGGGGCGATGTCGGGTAATTTCTCAATTTAGCTACTGCTTCCATTATAATTAGTTTACGCGATCTTTTTACTTGAATGTCCTTTGAAATTGCGCGTGGGCGCGAACTCACCCAGTTTATGTCCCACCATGAACTCCGTTACATACACGGGGATGAACTTGTTACCATTGTGCACTGCCAGCGTATGACCCACGAAATCGGGAGTGATAGTGCTACGACGGCTCCAGGTTTTGATAACCCCTTTCTTGGCTGTACCTTCATTGATGGCCAGCACCTTCTCTTCAAGGTTAGAGTCTACGTAAGGACCTTTTTTAATTGAACGACCCATGATTGATAGTTAAATTATTTCGCTAATTTTTTACCGTTCTTCGTTTGAATGATCAGCTTGTCGCTGCCCTTGCCCTTCTGACGGGTCTTCAGACCACGGCTGTACTGACCGTTCCTGCTGCGAGGCTGGCCACCGGATGCCTTACCTTCACCGCCACCCATGGGGTGATCGACAGGGTTCATCGCAACACCACGGTTTCTTGGCTTGATACCCCTCCAGCGATTACGACCCGCTTTACCCATGCTCTGCAAAGAGTGATCGCTGTTGGAAACTACCCCTACGGTAGCATAACAGTTGATCAATACTTTCCGTAATTCACCGGAAGGCATCTTCAACACGGCATATTTTTCTTCCTTGTTGGTCAACTGGGCAGAAGTACCGGCGCTGCGCACCAGCTTGCCACCCTGACCAGGCTGCATTTCGATATTGTGTACATTTGTACCCAGCGGCATGTTCTTCATCTGAAGCGCATTTCCTACCTCAGGAGCGACCGCATCACCAGACTGCACCTTGGCGCCTACCTGCAGACCCTGGGGAGCAATGATATATCTCTTCTCACCATCGGCATAATGCAACAACGCGATAAAGGCTGTACGATACGGATCATACTCGATAGATGCAACAGTTGCATTGATATCCTTTTTATTACGCTTGAAGTCGATGATACGGTACATTTTTTTGTGCCCGCCACCCATGTAGCGCATCGCTCTTCTACCCTGTACGTTACGACCAGCGGTAGACTTTACTTTCTCCAACAACGACTTTTCAGGCGTATCGGACGTGATCTCGGCATAGGCGTTCCCAATTCTCCACCGCGTGCCGGCAGTCATTGGTTTGTATTTTTTCAGTGCCATGTCTGTTTATCTTTTTTTTTGCGAATTTATCAGCTTCGCGTGCTTTAATGATTTTTTTTCTTGCCAGCCCCAGCCAGGTCTATGACCCGCCGGATCTAGATAGCAGCGTACAGATCGATCGTCTCCCCGTCAGCTACAGTGATCAGCGCCTTTTTATAGGCGGGCTTACGACCCTGAACATAACCTGCTTTTGTGAAACGGGTCTTGTTCTTCCCCGGTACTACAGAAGTGTTTACATCCACCACAGTAACACCATAGAAATCTTCTACGGCCTTCTTTATCTCCAACTTGTTGGCCTTACGGTTGACACGGAAAGCATATCTCCGCAGTTTGTCCTGCTGGGAATTTGCCTTTTCTGTCAGTATCGGTTTTACTAGAACTTCAGAGAGTTTCATCTCTTTATAATTTTTTAAATTAATTAAGCATTTACCACTTCCGCATCATCCGCGAAAATTTTCGCAGCCGACTCGGACAACACCAGCACCTGCGCATTCACGATATCATAGGTGTTGATATCAGCCAGCAGCGTACCTTCAACAGTCGGTACATTCCGCAGACTCAGGAACAGATTTTCGCTTTCTTCACCGGGCAGAACGAACAGCACCTTCTTATCGGCAATGTTCAGGCTCTTCAGCGTCGTGGCGAACTGCTTGGTCTTAGGAGCATCCAGCTTGATGTCTTCTACCACTACGATCGCATTACCCTTGGCTTTGTGCGCCAGTGCGGACATCTTGGCCAGATCCTTCACCTTGCGGTTCAGTTTGAAATCATAATCACGGGGTTTAGGACCGAAGATCGTACCACCACCCTTGTACAAAGGGTTACGCAGGTTACCTTTACGGCTGCCACCCGTACCCTTCTGACGATGAAGCTTCTTGCTGGAACCTTTCACTTCCAGACGGGTCTTCACTTTATGCGTACCCTGACGCTGTGCTGCCAGATATTGCTTCACGGCCAGGTAGATCACATGGTCATTCGGTTCGATCCCGAAGATCTCTTCCGGTAACTCCACCGTTCTGCCGGTTTTCTTTCCTTGTATATTTAAAACGTCTGCTTGCATGGCGTTTATTTTTGTGCGCCGGGTCTGTGTTTATTCCGAAAGTAACCCATCCCCGTCGCACGTCTTATGATGGGTCTTCGGCCAGCGGAGCCGTGCTCCGCTCTGTTTTTTTACTTCTGAATGTATACGATAGAACCGATATGGCCGGGTACGGAACCGCTGACCAGGATATAGTTCTTCTCAGGAAATATCTTCACGACCTTCAGGCTCTTTACCTTCACGCGGTCACCGCCCATACGGCCGGCCATACGCACACCCTTCATAACGCGGCTGGCGTCGGAAGAGTTACCCAGTGAACCCGGAGCACGCTGGCGGTCATGCTGACCGTGTGACTGCTCGCCTACACCATGGAATCCATGACGCTTAACCACACCCTGGAAACCCTTGCCTTTCGAAGT
>Ga0105237_10001587_pt1 | contig 29596 bp, 24 predicted proteins | sample KBSC24metaG_FD_81520 | JGI IMG/M metagenome (GOLD analysis project Ga0105237, IMG submission 81520) | Corn rhizosphere microbial communities from Kellogg Biological Station, Michigan, USA - KBS C2-4 metaG | ecosystem: Host-associated > Plants > Roots > Rhizosphere > Soil | place: Michigan, USA... | reverse complement strand
GTGCAGAACGGCCGGCCGGACAAGGGCATGCCGCCGTGGAAGGGCGTGCTCCAGGAGGCCGACATTTCCGCGATCAAGGCCTACGTCGACAGCGTCCAGCAGTCCAAATGACCCGTGGTTCGACACCCCACCTGAGGAGCGATCGATGAGCGCATCAGAAGCAGCGACCGCGTTGAAACTCTACCCACCGCCGCCGGCGCTGGCCCAGTCGGCCCATGTCGCCGGCCGAGCCGCCTACGACGCGCTGATGGCCGAAGCAGAGACCGACCATGAAGGTTTCTGGGCTCGGCTGGCACGCGACTTCGTCGAATGGAAGACGCCCTTCACCAAGCTGCTGAGCAGCGACGACGCACCGCGCTACAAGTGGTTCGAGGACGGGACCTTGAACGTCTCCTGGAACTGCCTCGATCGCCAGGTCGCCGCCGGTCTCGGCGACAAGGTGGCGATCATCTTCGAAGCCGACGACGGCACGGTGACCCACAGCACCTACAGCGACCTGCTGCAGCGCACCTGCCGCATGGCCAACGCGCTGAAATCGCTGGGCGTGAAGAAGGGAGACCGGGTCGTCATCTACATGGCGATGTCGATCGAAGGCGTGGTGGCGATGCAGGCCTGCGCGCGGCTCGGCGCGGTCCACACGGTGGTGTTCGGCGGCTTCTCGGCGCATTCGCTGCGCGACCGCATTGCCGATACAGGCGCGGTGGTCGTGATCACCGCCGACGAACAGGCGCGCGGCGGGAAGTCGCTGCCGCTGAAGGCGATCGTCGACGAGGCGCTGGCACTCGGCGGCTGCGAAGCGGTGCGCGACGTCATCGTCTATCGGCGCACCGGCGGCAAGATCGAGTGGCAGGCGCGCGACCACTGGATGGACGAGATCACCAAGTTCCAGGGCGAGGCTTGCGAGCCCGAATGGGTGGGCGCCGAGCACCCGCTCTTCCTGCTCTACACCTCGGGCTCCACCGGCAAGCCCAAGGGCGTGCAGCACTGCAGCGGCGGCTATCTGGTGCAGGCGGCAGTCACCACGAAGTGGACCTTCGACATCCACGCCGACGACGTCTTCTGGTGCACTGCCGACATCGGCTGGGTCACCGGCCATACCTACATCACCTACGGGCCGCTCGCGATCGGCGCGACCGAAGTCGTCTTCGAAGGCATCCCGACCTGGCCCGATGCGGGCCGCTTCTGGAAGATGATCGAGAAGCACGGGGTGACGGTCTTCTATACCGCGCCGACCGCGATTCGCTCGCTGATCAAGGCGGCCGAAGGCAAGGCCGCGGCGCATCCGAAGAACTACGACCTGACGAGCCTGCGCATCCTCGGCTCGGTGGGCGAGCCGATCAACCCGGCGGCGTGGGAGTGGTACCACCTGCATATCGGCGGGGGGCGCTGCCCGATCGTCGACACCTGGTGGCAGACCGAGACCGGCGGCCACATGATCACGCCGCTGCCCGGCGCGACCACGCTGGTGCCCGGCTCCTGCACCCTGCCCTTCCCCGGCATCCTGGCCGCGATCGTCGACGAGACCGGCGGCGACGTGCCGAACGGGCAGAGCGGCCTGCTCGTGATCAAGAAGGCCTGGCCGGGCATGATCCGCACGATCTGGGGCGACGATGAGCGCTACCAGTCGAGCTACTTCCCGCCCGAATTGCGCGGCTACTACCTGGCCGGCGACGGCGCGGCCCGCGATGCGGAGACCGGCTACTTCACGATCGGCGGCCGCATCGACGACGTGCTCAACGTCAGCGGGCACCGCATGGGCACGATGGAGATCGAGTCGGCGCTGGTGTCCTGTACCCATCTGGTGGCAGAAGCGGCGGTGGTCGGCCGGCCCGACGAAACGACCGGCGAATCGATCTGCGCCTTCGTCGTGCTGAAGGGCACCCGGCCGATCGGCGAGGAAGCCCGAAAGATCGCCACCGAGTTGCGCACCTGGGTCGGCAAGGAGATCGGTCCGATCGCCAAGCCGAAGGAGATCCGCTTCGGCGACAACCTGCCGAAGACGCGCAGCGGCAAGATCATGCGCCGCCTGCTGCGTTCGATCGCGAAAGGCGAAGCCATCACGCAGGACACCTCGACGCTCGAGAACCCGGCGATCCTGGATCAGTTGTCGCAGACGAACTGAGCCCGCTCGCAACCACCTTACCCCAACGACAGGAGACTCACCATGGCGGCTCAAACCAACTTCACCCCCTTCGACGACGTGACGAAGATGATGGAGCAATTCAAGCTGCCGGGCATCGACATGACGGCGATCGTCGAAGCGCGGCGCAAGGACATCGAGGCCCTGGTCGAGGCCAACAAGGCGGCCTTCGAATCGATGCAGGCGCTGGCGCGCAAGCAGACCGAGATGCTGACCGAGGCGATGCAAGGCATGCAGGAGGCGGCCAAGGGCTTCACCGCCGGCAGCGCGGTGGCGGACTCGGCGAAGCAGGCCGAAGGCGTGCGCAAAGGTTTCGAGAAGACGCTCGCAGGCATGAAGGAACTGGCCGAGATGGTGCGCGCTGCCCAGTCCGACGCGATGGCCCACGTCACGCAGCGCGCGACGCAGCAGATGCAGGATCTCAAGGCGCTGATGCAGCCCAAGTAAGCGTCATGGCCTCGCCGTTCAACGTGCCCGACGAGTTCGTGCTGGGCTTCTTCAAGTCCGGACAGAGACTGGCCCAGGCCTTTGCGGGAACCGGAGGCGCAGGCGCCCTGCCCCAGGCCATCGCGGCCGCCTCCCAGCTCGGCAATGCGCAGGCGCACTACTGGCAGCAGCAGACGGCCCTCTGGATGGGCATGCTGGCCAGCGCCGGGGGAATGGCCGGCGGCCAGCGCCGCGAGCCGGTGGTGACACCCGAGCGCGGCGACCGCCGCTTCAGCGCCGAGGGCTGGCACGACAGCCCCTGGTACAGCCTGCTCGAAGAGACCTATCTGCTGAATTCGCGGCTGCTCGCGGACATGGTCGAAAGCGCCGCGCTCGACGACAAGGAAAAGCACAAGCTGCGCTTTTTCGCCCGCCAGTTCATCGATTCGATGAGTCCGGCCAATTTCCCCGGCACCAATCCGGAGTCGCTGAAGCTGGCGATCGAGTCCAAGGGCGAGAGCCTTCGCAGCGGCTTCGCCAATCTGCTCGAAGACCTGAAGCGCGGCCGCATCGCGATCACCGACGAAACCGCCTTCGAAGTGGGGCGCAACGTCGCGGTCTCGGCCGGCTCGGTCGTGTTCGAGAACGAGCTGCTCCAGCTGATCCAGTACGCACCGCTGACCGAACAGGTCGCGGAGAGGCCGCTGTTGATCGTGCCGCCCTGCATCAACAAGTTCTACATCCTCGATCTGCAGCCCGACAACTCGCTGGTGCGCTTCGCCTGCGAACAAGGCCAGACCGTGTTCCTGGTGTCGTGGCGCAACGCGGATGCCGCGATGGCGCGGACCACCTGGGGAGACTACGTCGAATCCGGCGCGATGAAGGCGATCGAGGTCACGCTCGCGATCAGCCGCGCGAACAAGCTCAACGTCGTGGGCTCGTGCGTCAGCGGTACGATCCTGTCGTCGGCGCTGGCGGTGCTGCGCGCGCGCGCCGATGACAGTGTCGCCAGCCTGACCCTGCTGACCACGATGCTCGACTTCCGCGATCCGGGCGACCTCGGCATCTTCATCGACGAACAAGGCGTGGCGCAGAAAGAGCAGCCCATCGGCCAGGGCGGGCTCTATTCCGGCAAGGAACTCGGCTTCGTCTTCCAGACCCTGCGCGCCAACGACCTGATCTGGCCCTACGTGGTCAGCAACTATCCGAAGGGTCAGGCGCCGAAGGCCTTCGACCTGCTGTACTGGAACGCCGACAGCACCAACCCGCCCGGGCCGATGTATGCCTGGTACCTGCGCAACACCTACCTCGAGAACAATCTCTGCGTGCCGAACCGGTTGACGCTGTGCGGCAGCGGCGTCGACATCGGCCGCATCGACATGCCGAGCTACGTGCTGGCCACGCAGGAGGATCACATCGTGCCGTGGCGCTCCGCCTACCGCTCGACGCTGCTGTTCGGCGGGAAGACGCAGTTCGTGCTCGGTGCCAGCGGCCACATCGCCGGGGTGATCAACCCTGCGTCGAAGAACAAGCGCAGCTATTGGATCGACGGCACGCTGGGCGACGACCCCGAAGCCTGGCTGGCCTCGGCCAAGGCGATGCCGGGCAGTTGGTGGACCCATTGGATGCCGTGGCTGAAGACGCATGCCGGCAAGGCGGTGGCCGCGCCGAAGCGCATGGGCAATGCCGCGCACGATCCGATCGAGCCGGCGCCTGGCCGGTACGTGAAAGTGCGCGGCGATGGAGTCGAATCGACCCTTTAGGAGACGGATCATGGGCAGGCGGGATGTGGTAGTGCTGGGTGCGGCCCGGTCGGCGATCGGGACTTTCGGCGGGGGGCTGGCCGACTTCGAGCCCGCCGAGCTGGCCGGCCTGGTGATGAAGGAAGCGGTCACGCGCTCGGGGGTCGACCCGATGCTGATCAATTACGTGACCGTCGGCAATTCGATCCCCACCGAAAGCCGTTTCCCGTACGTGGCGCGCGTCGCGGCGATACAGGCCGGGCTGCCGATGGAATCGGTGGCGATGTCGGTGAATCGGCTGTGCTCCTCCGGCCTGCAGGGCATCGTGACGACTGCGCAGAACATCCTGCTCGAAGACTGCGACTATGGCGTCGGCGGCGGCGTGGAAGTGATGAGCCGCGGCGGCTACCTGTCGTCGGCGATGCGCAGTGGCGCGCGCATGGGTGACACCAAGCTGGTCGACATGATGGTCGCCACCTTGACCGATCCGTTCGGCGTCGGCCACATGGGCATCACCGCCGAGAACCTGGTCAGCAAATGGGGCATCACCCGTGAACAGCAGGACGCCCTGGCGGTCGAATCGCATCGCCGCGCGGCGGCGGCGATCGCCGAAGGGCGCTTCAAGTCGCAGATCGTCGCCATCGTCAAGCAGACGAAGAAGGGCGAGGTGGTCTTCGACACCGACGAGCATGTGAAGCCCAACACCACGATGGAGACCCTGGCGAAGATGAAGCCGGCGTTCAAGAAGGACGGTTCGGTGACCGCCGGCAATGCCTCGGGCATCAACGATGGCGCGGCCTTCTTCGTGCTGGCGGATGCGGCGGTGGCTGCTGCTGCCGGCCATACGCCGATGGCGCGGCTCGTGTCCTACGCAGTGGCCGGCGTGCCCAACGAGATCATGGGCGAAGGCCCGATCCCGGCGACGAAGCTGGCGCTGAAGAAGGGCGGGCTCACGCTCGACCAGATGGACGTGATCGAGAGCAACGAAGCCTTCGCGGCGCAGGCGATCGCGGTGGCGCGCGCCCTCGAGCTCGACATGAATAAGGTGAACCCGAACGGCGGCGCGATCGCGCTCGGCCATCCGATCGGCTGCTCGGGTGCGTTTCTCGCGACCAAGGCGGTGTACGAACTGCAGCGCAGCGGCGGCCGCTACGCGCTGGTGACCATGTGCATCGGCGGCGGCCAGGGGATCGCCGCCATCTTCGAGCGCCTCTGATCATGTTTCTCGACAAACTCCCGATAGGCAACGACCCGCCGGACGAGGTCAACGTCGTCATCGAAGTCCCGATCGGCGGCGAGCCGATCAAGTACGAGCTGGACAAGGAGGCGGGGATGCTGATCGTCGATCGCTTCCTCTACACGCCGATGCGCTACCCCGGCAACTACGGCTTCATTCCGCATACCTTGTCCGGGGACGGCGACCCCTGCGACGTGCTCGTCGCCAACACACGCCCGCTGATGCCGGGCTCGGCCATCGCGGTGCGCCCGATCGGCGTGCTGAGGATGACCGACGAAGCCGGTGCGGACGAGAAGATCATCGCGGTGCCGGTGCCGAAGCTGACGCAGCGCTACAAGAACGTCAGGAACTATTCGGATCTGCCGGAGATCGCCTGGCGCCAGATCGAGCACTTCTTTACTCACTACAAGGATCTGGAACCCGGCAAGTGGGTGCGGTGCGATGGCTGGGGGGACGCTGCGGAAGCCAAGGAGCTCATCTTGCAGGCGATCGCGCGAGCGGCAGAGGAACTGGCCGCCCCGCCGGCCGGCCCGTAGCGGCCCCTCAGCCCCCACACTATCAAGGTCAATGCCACCAGAGGATCGCTCAGACGGTTCGCAAGACCTTGAAAGGGGTGCCCCTCAGCCCCCGCACCGCAGGGGATGCGGGCCTTCTCGTCCGACTCAATCGGTGTCCGGTTTCGCCGCCCATCGGCGCCGCCATGTCCGCAGGTCGTCGACCGCGGGCACGCTCGCCAGCGCGATCAACAGCAACGCGAGCGGCACCGTCGACAGATAGCCGACGTGCTTGAACCCCAGCGCGCCGGCCAGGCCACCAAGAAAGAAGAACGAGGCCAGGCCGGTCAGCACACCCAGCCGCAGCCTGTCCGCGACCACACGTGGTTCGCCCGGCGACCGGGCCGCATTCCAATAGGCCAGCTTGCCGAGCTCGATGCCGATGTCGGTGACGATGCCGGTGATGTGCGTCGTCCTGATCTCGGCGTGCGACAGCTTGGTGATCATCGCATTCTGCAGGCCCATGATGAAACACAGAAGCATCACCGTCATCGGAATGAACGGCCCGTCGATCGTCGACAACCAGCCACCGAGCAAGCCGAAGCACAGCAGCAGCGCCGCCTCGACCAGCATTGGCAAGGCATACATGCTGTGCCACTGGCGCCGCCGCGCATAGTTGACGAGCACAGCCGACGTGGCGGCACCGCTGATGAAAGACAACAGCGCCCCGACGCCGGTCAGGGCCAGGCCGTAGGTGCCGAGCGCGATGTGGTCCGCTAGCGCCGAGACGATGCCCGTCATGTGCGATGTGTACTGTTGCACCGCGAGAAAGCCGCCGGCATTGACGGCCCCGGCGACGAACGCCAGCGCGAGGCCGAGCTGACGATTCGCCCCGCTGCTGCGCCGGCGCCCCGACAGGCGTCTTACGTAGCCGATGGGCATAGGCTTGGCGTGCGGATTCGACCGGTCGGCCACCGGCCGACGGCCTTGCGCAGTTCGCTGTACCACAGCACGCCGCTGGCCAGCGCCGCGCACAGCAGCCATTGACCTGCTGTCAGGGCCAGCGTGCCGAACGCGAGCTGCAACCAGGCCAGATGCAGGACCGCGATCTGCAGCAGCAGCGCCAGCGCGACCGCCCCCCACAACCAGCGATTGACGAACAAATGGCTGAAGGCGCTGACCGTCTCCGAGCGTGCGTTGACGCAATTGAACAGCTGCGCGAGCACGAGCACCGTGAACCCCGCCGTGCGCGCCGTGGCGAGATCCTGCGTGCCCGCGATCAGGCCGCCGGGCAGGCACAGATCCATCGTCAGCAGGGTCAGCAGCGCCATCGCCAGGCCGATCTGCATCACGCCGGACCACATGCGCGCGTCGATCACCCTCTCGCCCAGGCGCCGCGGCGGCCGCGCCATCACATCGTCGCCGGGCGGCTCTGCGCCCATCGCCAGCGCCGGCCCGGAATCGGTGACCAGGTTGATCCACAGGATCTGCGTCGCGAGCAGCGGCAGCTCCACCGCACCGCCGGCATCAGTCAATCCGATGAGCCGCGCGCCGACCACGCCCAGGAACACCGTCAGCACCTCGCGCATGTTCGAGGACAGCAGGTAACGCAGGAACTTGCGGATGCAGTCGAAGGTGCCGCGCCCCTCGCGCACCGCCACGATCAAGGTCGCGAAGTTGTCGTCGGCGAGGATCATGCGCGCCGCTTCCTTCGTCACCTCGGTGCCGGTCCTGCCCATCGCGACGCCGATGGCGGCCGCCTGCAGGGCCGGTGCATCGTTGACGCCGTCACCGGTCATCGCGACGATCTCGCGCCGTGCCTGCAGCGCGCCGACGATGCGCAGCTTGTGCGTGGGCGAGACACGCGCGAAGACGGACGTCGTGCGCATCGCTTCGGCGAAGGCGGCTTCGTCCAGCGCATCGAGCTCGAATCCGCTCAGTGCGCTGGTGCCGGGCTCGACGATGCCGAGATCCGCGGCGATGCGCGCCGCGGTGCGAGGGTGGTCGCCGGTGATCATGATCACGGGGATGCCGGCGCGATGCGCTTCGGCGATCGCCACCGCGAGGCCATCCGCCAGCAAGAGGCAACGCGCGGGCCCGGCGACCGGCGACGCACGCCATCCTCGCGCTCACCGCCAACGCCTTGCGCGGCGAGGCGAGTCGCGTCCTTGCCGCAGGCATGGATCAGTACCTGACCAAACCGCTGCAACTTCATCTGCTGGACGAGGCGATCTCCAGATGGCATCCGCCACAGACCCTTGATTCGACGCTGGAAGCGATCGCCTAGACGGCGATCGATGGTGCGTCACACGGCCAGGCGCATGATGCTAGGCATCGACAATTCGGTGCCTACCACCACTCGGGCATAAAAGTAATTGAGTCGACCTCGAGTGGTGAGTCGATCGATGTCGACCACGCCGACCTCGTTGCAGGGGAAGGCATAACCCCGGCCCGCGTTGAAGAGCCCGGTGTAGCGCAACTCGTAGTTGCGTTCATCGACACAGGATGACAGTAGCTGGGTCATGATCGACCTCCGATAAGCGCCGGACGGGCAGGATGATCGAGAGGATGCGCAGGGCCTCTCGCGTCTGTCTGTGCGCTGACGAACGATAGCCTCGGTAACATCCTGTGGCCTCCACACGAGCCCGCTAGGGCGCTGGCGTACACAAGGAAAGCGATGCAGGCGTCATGATCCCTTCTAGATATCCGCATCGCCTACTCGCCCGTTCGCCATGCCCTACCGCACTTTGCGAGACGGCCTCTCGAACGATCATTGACTGAAAGGTCGACACCATGACTCTCGCGACTGAGACCGGGACCAGCGAATTTCTCAGCGCTCCCGCAGCGCACCGGGCTGCCTCGCAGGCCGTGCGGATTCGCGTGCTGGTTGTCGACGATTGCCCGGCGAATCGCCTGTTGGCCTGCGCCGCATCGTCGCCATGAGGCATTGCGCCGCAGATCGCCAGCGACGGCGCGAAGGCAGTCCAGCTTGCCTGCAAACAGGACTTTGATCTGATCCTGATGGACTTGACGATGCCGGTGATGGATGGCTTCGCCGCGACGCGCGCCATCCGCCGATTCGAGAGGGCGAGGCCTTTCCGGGCCGCTGTTCCGGTGGTGGCCTACACCGCAGAAGACATGCCGATGCGTGACGCGCTTCTGCGCCACAGCGGACTGAACGGATTGCCGAGCAAGCCCTGCGATCAGATGACGATGAGCCGATGCCTCGAGCAGTGGTGCAGCGGCCCGACGGCCGAGTAGGCGACTACTCGCGGTCCGCGCGCGCGACGAGCCAGTTCGGGGGCCGTCCTTCGGTGCCGGCGCTGCCGCCTCCAGCCTGCCAATGGATCGATCGCAGTCTGTTCCTGATTCGGGCTCGGGTCGACAGGGGGATTTCGGACAGCGCCCGCAAGTGCCGCGTCGCGGACATCGGGCGAGTCCGAGGCGCGGCAGTTCGAATTGTCAGTTGCATCGAGTGGACTTGGTTGCATGGTCGAACCATGGCGCAATTCCAGCGGCCTCGCTGTTCGGCGGCACACATAGCGGCGGCGAAATCGCGCCAAGGTCCGTGTGCCAACGCACAGACGGCATCCGAATCGATCCGTATACCTGTTCGCAGAGCGCCCCGGAAGTGGGCGGCACACGACCAGGAGACGAAGTGACTCGAATCAATCCCTACGACCTCGGCCTCGACAAGAACGAAGCCAACTTCGTCGCGCTGTCCCCGCTGAGCTTCATCGAGCGCGCGGCCAGCGTCTACCCGGAGCGCACTGCGCTGATCTACGGTGCTCGCCGGCAGACTTGGCGCCAGACCTATGCGCGCGCCAGGCGGCTCGCGAGCGCACTCTCGCAGCGCGGCATCGGCGCCGGCGACACCGTTGCGGTGATGCTGCCGAACGTGCCGGCAATGTTCGAGGCGCATTTCGGCGTGCCGATGACCGGCGCCGTGCTGAACACCTTGAACACACGGCTCGATGCCGAGGCCATTGCCTTCACGCTGCAGCACGGCGAGGCAAAGGTGCTGCTGACCGACTCCGAATTCTCCGGCGTGATCGAGAAGGCACTGGCGATGCTCGGCGAGCGGGCGCCGTTCGTGATCGACGTCGAGGACGACAGCGCACCCGCCGGCCACAGGCTCGGCGACACGCGCTACGAGTCGTTTCTGGAGAAAGGCGATGCGGAGTTCGCTTGGCAACTGCCCTCCGACGAATGGAACGCGATCGCCCTCAACTACACCTCGGGCACCACCGGCAATCCCAAGGGCGTGGTCACGCACCATCGCGGCGCGTACCTGAACGCGGTCTCGAACGTCGTCACCTGGTCGATGCCCCTGCACCCGGTCTACCTCTGGACCTTGCCGATGTTTCATTGCAACGGCTGGTGCTTCCCGTGGACGATGGCCTTGCAGGCCGGTGCCAGCGTCTGCCTGCGCAAGGTCGACACGGCCTTGATCTTCGACCTGATCCGCGAGCACGAGGTGACGCATCTCTGCGGCGCGCCGATCGTCTACGGCATGTTGATCAATGCGCCCGAACAGCAGCGGGCCAGCCTCGGGCATGCTGTCAACGGGCTGATCGCCGGATCGGCGCCGCCGGCCGCGATCATCGAAGGCTGCGAGCGCATCGGCATCACGATCACGCACGTCTACGGCCTGACCGAGTCCTACGGCCCAGCGGCGGTATGCGCCCAGCAGGGTGACTGGGCCGGCTTGCCGATCGGCGAACGCGCACGGTTGAATGCACGCCAGGGCGTGGCCTATCCGATGCAGCAGTCGATCGCCGTGCTAGATGCGGACACCCTCGAGCCGATACCTGCCGACGGCGAGACGATCGGCGAAATCTTCTTCCGCGGCAACCTGGTGATGAAGGGCTATCTGAAGAACCCGCTCGCGACCGAGGAAGCCTTTGCCGGCGGCTGGTTCCACACCGGCGACCTCGCGGTGACGCATGCCGACGGCTACGTGAAGATCAAGGACCGCAGCAAGGACGTGATCATCTCGGGAGGCGAGAACATCTCCAGCGTCGAGGTCGAGGAAGTGCTGTACCGCCACCCGGCCGTGCTGGTGGCGGCCGTCGTCGCCAAGCCCGACGACAAGTGGGGCGAAGTAGCAGCCGCCTTCATCGAGTTGATCGAGGGCGCCTCCGCCACCGAGGCCGAGATCATCGAACACTGCCGCACGCAGATGGCGCGCTTCAAGGTGCCCAAGCAGGTGATCTTCGGCCCGATACAGAAAACCTCCACCGGCAAGGTGCAGAAATTTGCGCTGCGCGAGCTGTTGCAGTCGGCCGCGGCCATCGCCTGAAAGACCAGAACCATGACGACTTACGCACCGCCGCTGCAAGAGATGCTGTTCGCAATGAAAGAACTCGGCGGGCTCGACGCCATCCTCGCCCAGCCCGGTCACGAGGAGTTCAACGTCGAACTGGTCGAGGCGATTCTCGACGAGGCCTCGAAATTCGCGTCCAATGTGCTCGCCCCGATCAATGCGCAGGGCGACACGCAGGGCTGCCGATGGGCCGATGGCGTGGTCACCACCGCGGACGGCTTCAAGCAGGCCTACAAGGGCTTCTGTGAGACCGGCTGGAACGGCATGCCGGCCGCAACAGCGCATGGCGGCCAGGGCATGCCGACCTTGCTGTCGACCGCCGTGCTGGAGATGTGGAAGGCCTCGAACATGGCCTTCTCGCTGTGCCAGATGCTGACGCTCGGCGCGGTCGAGGCGATCGCGCACCACGGCCGCGACGAACTGCAGCAGCGCTATCTGCCGGCGATGGTCGAAGGCCGCTGGACCGGCACGATGAACATCACCGAACCACAAGCGGGCTCGGACCTCGCGGCCATCCGCACGAAGGCCGTCGCGGAAGGCGATCACTACCGCATCAGCGGCACGAAGATCTTCATCACCTGGGGCGAGCACGACATGGCGGAGAACATCATCCACCTGGTGCTGGCGCGCCTGCCCGATGCCCCCGCGGGCGTGCGCGGCATCTCGCTCTTCCTGTGCCCGAAATACCTCGTCAACGCCGACGGCTCACTCGGCGCGCGCAACGACCTGGTTTGTGCCTCGATCGAACACAAGATCGGCATCCACGGCAGCGCGACCGCGGTGATGTCCTTCGGCGAAGGCGGCGGCGCGATCGGCTGGCTGATCGGCGAGCCGAACCAGGGCCTGGCCTGCATGTTCACGATGATGAACCATGCCCGATTGAACGTCGGCCTCGAAGGCGTCGCGATCTCGGACCGCGCCTACCAGAAGGCGCGCCAGTACGCGCTCGACCGGGTGCAGGGCAAGACCCTGGGCCGCGACGCGGACATGCCCAGCGCCACCATCATCGGCCACCCCGATGTGCGCCGCATGCTGATGGACATGAAGGCGCGTGTCGAGGCGATGCGGGCGCTGGCCTACTACACCGCCGGGCTGATGGACCGCTCACGTGGCCATGCCGATGCCGCGACGCGCCAGAGCGCGCAGACCCTGGTCGACCTGCTGATCCCGATCGTCAAAGGCTGGTGCACCGACAACGCCTTGGGCATCACCTCCGACGGCGTGCAGATTCACGGCGGCATGGGCTTCATCGAAGAGACCGGCGCTTCGCAGCATTTGCGCGACGCCCGCATCACGACGATCTACGAAGGCACGACCGGCATCCAGGCGAACGACCTGATCGGCCGCAAGCTGGCCCGCGACGGCGGCGCGGCGATGACGCGGCTGATCGCGATGATGGCCGACCACGCCGACTCGGCTCCCACCGGTGAAGGCGACGCCGTGCTGACCTGCATAACCGATACGCTCGGCGACGGGTTGAAGGCGCTCACCGAAGCGACCGACTGGATGCTCGCCGCGCCGCCGCGGCGCGCTGCGGCCGGCGCGGTGCCCTATCTGAAGTTGAGCGGCACGGTGATCGCCGGCTGGCTGATGTCGCGAGCCGCGCATGCGGCGACGAAACGGCTCGGCCAGGGCCGCGGCGCGGACACCGATTTCCTCAACGCCAAACGCATCACCGCGCAGCACTACGCGCTGCACGTGATGCCGATCGCGGGCGCCTTGCGCGACACCGTGCTGCACGGCGCCGCCACAACGCTGGGTCTCGACGACACCCAGTTCTGAACACCTCGCGACCATCGGATGCATCCATGAATGAAATGAACGGCTACGACGTCGAAGACCTGCGCATCGGTATGCAGGCGACTTTCTCGAAGACCATCACCGAGGCCGACATCGTGTTGTTCGCAGGAGTCTCGGGCGACAACAACGCGATGCACCTGAACGAGGAGTTCGCCGCGACGACGCGCTTCGGCGGTCGCATCGCCCACGGTTTCCTGACCGCCAGCGTGATCTCGGCCGCAGTCGCGAATCACCTGCCCGGACCGGGCACGATCTACATCAGCCAGCAGCTGAACTTCCGCGCACCGGTGCGCATCGGCCAGACGGTGCATGCGAGTGTCTCGGTCAGCGAGATCGACCTGAAGCGCCGCCGCGTCACGCTGGAGACGGTCTGCCGGGTCGGCGAGACCGTGGTGATCGACGGCGAGGCGCTGGTCATGACGACCTCCTCCGCGAAACGTCAGACGGCCACCGTGACCCTCGTCGAGCACGCGCCGCAACTCAGCCTGGTGTGAACCTTCAACCGCTTCGGAAAGACCCATCATGAAGGCACTCGTCTGCGTCAAGCGTGTCGTCGACTACAACGTCAAGGTGCGCGTCAAGAGCGATGGTAGCGGCGTCGACATCGCCCATCTGAAGATGAGCATGAACCCGTTCGACGAGATCGCCGTCGAAGAGGCCGTCCGGCTGAGGGAAAAAGGCAGCGTCACCGAAGTCATTGCCGTGAGCTGCGGGGTCGCCCAATGCCAGGAGACGCTGCGCACCGCGCTGGCGATCGGTGCCGACCGGGCGATCCTGGTCGAGACGAGCGAGGAGTTGCAGCCGCTCGCAGTGGCGAAGCTGTTGAAGGCATTGTTCGACAAGGAACGGCCCGGCCTGGTGATTCTCGGCAAGCAGGCGATCGATGACGACTGCAACCAGACCGGACAAATGTTGGCCGCCCTCGCCGACCTGCCGCAGGCCACGTTCGCGAGCAAGGTGGAGATCGTCGACGGCAAGGCGCGCGTCACGCGCGAGGTCGATGGCGGGCTGGAAACGCTCTCGCTGAATCTGCCGGTGGTTATCACGACCGATCTGCGATTGAACGAGCCGCGCTACGTCACCTTGCCCAACATCATGAAGGCGAAGAAGAAGCCGCTGGCGGTCCTCAAACCGGCTGACCTCGGAGTGGACGTCACGCCGCGCATCAAGACCCTCGAGACCCGGGACCCGCCGAAACGCGGCGCCGGGATCAAGGTGCCCGACGTCGCCACGCTGGTGGCCAAACTGAAGAATGAAGCGAAGGTGATCTGATCATGTCCGTTCTAGTCATTGCCGAACACGACAACGCCTCGCTCCGCGGTGCCACTTTCAACACCGTCACCGCCGCAGGCCAGTGCAGCGGCGACGTCCACGTGCTGGTGGCCGGCCACGACGCGATGCAGGCCGCGCGACAAGCCGCGCTGATCCAGGGCGTGGCCAAGGTGCTGCATGCCGACGCTCCCGGCTTCGAACACGGCCTGGCCGAAACCCTGGCCGCGCAGATCCTGGCCCTCGCGCGGAACTACAGCCACATCCTGTTCCCGGCCACGGCCTGGGGCAAGAACATCGCACCACGCGTCGCCGCCAAGCTCGACGTGGCCCAGATCAGCGACATCATCAAGGTCCGCAGCCCGGACACCTTCGAGCGCCCGATCTATGCCGGCAACGCGATCGTGACCGTGCAGAGCGGCGATGCGATCAAGGTCATCACGGTGAGAACCACCGGCTTCGATCCGGCGGCTGCGAGCGTCTCGACGGCACCGATCGAAACAGTCACCGCCGTTGCCGACTCCGGCATCAGCAGCTTCGTCGGCAGCGAGATCGCGAAGAACGACCGGCCCGAGTTGACGGCCGCCAAGATCATCGTCAGCGGCGGCCGTGGCATGGGCAGCAGCGGGCAATTCGACGCGGTGCTCACGCCGCTGGCCGACAAGCTCGGCGCCGCGCTCGGCGCCAGCCGTGCCGCGGTGGATGCGGGTTACGCGCCCAACGACTGGCAGGTCGGCCAGACCGGCAAGATCGTCGCGCCGCAGCTCTACGTCGCCTGCGGCATCAGCGGCGCGATCCAGCACCTGGCCGGGATGAAGGATTCGAAGGTCATCGTCGCGATCAACAAGGACGCGGAAGCGCCGATCTTCGGCGTGGCCGACTACGGGCTCGAGGCGGACCTGTTCGTCGCGGTGCCGGAGCTGGTGAAGGCGCTGTAGGTCGATCACCCATCGAGGAAGAACACCATGCCCGCGACAATGCAGACGCCGGTCACCGAGACCAAGATCATCATGTCCGACCCGACCGCGCTCGGCGTGTTCGGCCTGGCGATGGTCACCTTCGTTGCGTCGTCTCAGAAAATGGGCTGGACCAGCGGCAGCGCCTATCTGATCCCCTGGGCGCTATTTCTCGGCTCGCTGGCGCAGATCTGGGCTTCGACGATCGACTTCAAGAAGAACAACTATTTCGGCGCGATCGTGCTCGGTGTCTACGGCCTTTTCTGGGCGTCGGTCTCTATGCATTGGGCCATGGGCCTGGGCTGGCTTGGCGCGGTCGGCGACAAGGCCGATCCGCGGCAACTCGGCGTGGCCTGCATCGGCTATTTCATCTTCTCGCTCTTCATCCTGGTCGCGGCCTGCGAAGCCAACAAGGTGTTTGCCGCGATCCTCCTGATGATCAACGTGCTGCTGCCTTCGCTGGCGTTGAGCCTCTTCGGCGTCAACGCGCCATTCTTCAGCGTGCTGGCGGCGTATTCCGAACTGGCGATCTCGCTGCTGGGCTTCTACTGTGCCGGCGCGGTCTTCCTGAACAGCTATTTCGGCCGTACCTTGCTGCCGCTCGGCAAGCCCTTCGGATTCATCCGCAAGGGGCCAGCACTGCGGCCGCTCGTCGTCGAGCCAATAGCAGCCCATCGATCCGCCGCCTAACAAGTCCCGTTGTGAGTGCTGCCGAACAGACTCGGTTGGCCTACCCGCACAAGCTGCCACCCTGCAACGAACTGAAAGCCAAACTTGGAAACGGACAGCCACTGCAAATGATGTCGGCGCAGAACTCGCGTGGGACCCTGGGTCCCCGACACGCAAATCGGCGTGGAAGTCAAGGTCGCTGTTGTCTCGCTGTCGGGCGCCGTCGTGACAGCTATGCCGAGAAATGGAATGCCGAGCGCGCCGCACAGCGGGTGTTGGGCGTGAAGGCCATGGCCACCGTGTTGAAGGTCAAGCTTCCGGGATCGAGCAAGCGGACCGATGCCGACATCGCCCGCTCGGCCGACAGTGTCCGCCATCTGCCGAGCCTGCGGGTGCGCGAGGCCCAGGTGTTCGAGCTGGTCAGGGAAGGCGTGCTGGATTCCGATGGCAACGGGCCGGCGCGCTGGATGTTCTCCGGCACTTCGCAACGTACCACCCGGATCGCATTGCGACTCCAGGGACCTTGAACTCATCGTCGCGGGCGCGGCGATCGTCCTCGATCTGCCGGATGAGATGGAAGCACTGAGATCACGCCTGCGGCGCATCAGTGGCCGCAGAGGTGCTCCAGCGCACAGACAAGGCCCGAAAACAAGACCGGGCCAGACTCGTCCTGCTCCGCTGGAAGACCCGATCAATTCGCCAGAGAGGTCGATCGTCGGTTGGAGGTGCCGCTCCGCGAGCAGCAAAGATACGTCGAGCGACTTCAGCAGGCGGACCGACGCCGACATTTCGGATTGGCGCGAGCAGGCGTTCGTGCTCGTCGACCGCAGCCCGCAGGTTCAGGCAGCACAGGCCGGTAGCGACGCCCTATGGGTGCTGCGTCCGAGGGCCCTCGCATTCTCTGACCCGGCCGCTACCTCGTGATATTCGACTCGAATGCGGTCGATCGGCCGCTCTGGTCGCCACTGCCCGGATCGAAGCCGCCAGCAGGAGCCTCCCCCGCAACGGCGCTCCGCTGCGTACGACAGCGTACAGACGTGAGCTCCTGGCGCAAGGCAAGCTGCGGCTGAATGATCTCCCGACGGTTCTGGCTGTCCGCTCAGACCCGAAGGATCCATCGTCGGCAGGCGATACCGGCCGGCGAAGAAACATGACGACATTCCTGACGAGTTGGTACACCGGCTTCCTGCGCCGCCGCCGCGCGCTGAAGCACTTCGGCCGCCATCCGCTGCTGGACTCGGTGGCCGGCCGCGGCCGCGGCCCCGCCCCTGCCGCGCCCGATCCGCTGGCGCGCGAGTTGCTGCTCGTCGCGCATGACGATCCCGCAGCCGCGATCGCCCGCTTCGAATGCCACGCAGACGGGCTCAGCGCCTCCGAAGCCGCGGATCGCCTGAAGCGCAATGGCCCGAACGAGGTCGCGCACCAGAAGCCCTTGCCCGGCTGGCTGCATCTGTGGCATTGCTACAAGAACCCGTTCAACCTGCTGTTGACCGTGCTCGCCGCGGTCTCCTTCCTGAGCGGCGATGCCAAGGCCACGATCGTGATCGGCGTGATGGTGGCATTGAGCACCCTCGTCCGCTTCATCCAGGAGGGCCGTTCGCACCGCGCCGCCGAGGGCCTGAAGGCGATGGTGAGCAACACCGTCGCGGTGATCCGGCGCGGCGCGGCGCCACCCGCTTCCGACGCCGCGCCTGCACCGAAGAGCGCCGAGATTCCCCTGCGCGAGCTGGTGCGCGGCGATCTTGTTTCTCTCTCGGCCGGCGACATGATCCCGGCCGATTGCCGCATCCTTGCTGCGCGCGACCTGTTCATCGCCCAGGCGGCGATCACCGGCGAATCGCTGCCGGTGGAGAAGTTCGCCGACCGCCGCGGCGACAGCGTCGAACCGCTGGAGCAGAACAACCTGGTCTTCATGGGGACCAACGTCGTCTCCGGCTCGGCCACCGCGCTGGTGATCGCCACCGGCAACGGCACCTGGTTCGGCACTTTGGCGGCCAAGGTGACGGCGACCGATCCCGCCCCCACCGCCTTCGAGACCGGCATCAACGGCGTGAGCTGGCTGCTGATCCGCTTCGCCCTGGTGATGGTGCCGCTGGTGCTGCTGGTCAACGGCTTCACCAAGGGCAACTGGACCGAGGCCTTCCTGTTCGCGCTGTCAGTGGGGGTGGGCCTGACACCCGAGATGCTGCCGATGATCGTGACCTCGACGCTGGCCAAGGGCGCCGTGCTGCTGTCGCGCAAGAAGGTGGTCGTCAAGCGGCTGGATGCGATCCAGAACTTCGGCGCGATGGACGTGCTCTGCACCGACAAGACCGGCACGCTGACGCAGGACAAGATCGCCCTCGCGCGTCACGCCGATGTCTTCGGCCGGACATCGGACGAGGTGCTGGCCTTCGCCTTTCTGAACAGCTACTACCAGACGGGCTTGAAGAACCTGCTCGACCACGCGGTGCTCGAACACGTCGAGCTCGCGACCGAGTTGAAGCTGAAGCAGGACTATCGAAAGATCGACGAGATTCCGTTCGACTTCGAGCGCCGGCGCATGTCCGTCGTCGTCTCCGAGCGTGGCGATCACCACGAGCTGATCTGCAAGGGCGCGGTCGAAGAGATCCTCGCCGTCTGCACGCAGGTGCGTGACGGGGCGACCGGGACGTCGGCCCCGGGCGCCGGCGAGAGCCGGGTTGCCCCGCTCGACGCCGCGATGCTGGCGCGCGTGCAGGCGGTGACGCGCGACCTGAATCAGAGCGGGCTGCGCGTGGTCGCGGTGGCGATGAAGGAGTTGCCGCCCGACCAGACCGTCTACTCGGTGGCCGACGAGACCGGCCTGACCTTGATCGGCTACATCGCCTTCCTCGACCCGCCGAAGGAATCCGTCGCGCCGGCACTCGAGGCGCTGGCCGCGCATGGCATCATCCTGAAGGTGCTGACGGGCGACAACGAGCTGGTGACGGCCCGCGTCTGCCGCCTGGTCGGCCTGCCGGCGAGCGAGGTGTTGCTCGGTGCCCGGATCCACGACATGGACGATGCCGCGCTGGCGATCGCCGTCGAGCAGCACCAGGTCTTCGCGAAGCTGACTCCGCTGCACAAGGAGCGCATCGTGCGTGCGCTGCGGGCGCAGGGGCACGTGGTCGGCTTCATGGGCGACGGCATCAACGACGCGCCGGCACTGCGCGCGGCCGACATCGGCATCTCGGTCGACTCGGCGGTGGATATCGCCAAGGAGGCCGCCGACATCATCCTGCTCGAAAAGAGCCTGATGGTGCTGGACGTGGGCGTGATCGAAGGCCGCACCACCTTCTGCAACATGCTGAAGTACATCCGCATGACGGCCAGCTCCAACTTCGGCAACGTCTTCTCGATGCTGGTGGCGAGTGCCTTCCTGCCGTTCCTGCCGATGCTGCCGCTGCAATTGCTGACGCAGAACCTGCTCTACGACATCTCGCAGACCGGCATCCCGTTCGACAAGGTCGACGACGAATTGGTCGGCAAGCCGCTGCAGTGGAAGCCGCACGACATCGGCCGCTTCATGATCTTTTTCGGGCCGCTCAGCTCGGTGTTCGACATCCTCACGTTCGCGCTGATGTGGTGGGTGTTCGGCGCGAACACGGTGGCGAAGCAGAGCCTCTTTCAGTCGGGCTGGTTCGTGGTCGGGCTGCTGACACAGACGCTCGTGGTGCACATGATCCGCACGCCCAGGCTGCCTTTCATCGAGAGCCGCGCCGCGACCTCGTTGACCGTGATGACCTTGGCGATCATGGCGCTGGGTGTTTTCCTGCCGATGGGGCCGCTGGCCGATGACTTCAGGCTGCAGGCGCTGCCGCTAGCCTACTTCCCGTGGCTGGCGGCGATCCTGCTCGGCTATTGCGTACTGACGACGGTGATGAAGCGGCTCTACATCCGGCGATTCGGCTGGCAGTAGGCTGCAGCCACGGATCGTCCGAGGCTGCACGACCCGCGGCGCGGGCTCGGCGCGGAATCAGATGACCGTCGTCGCCGGACAGAATGATCTCGACGTGGCGATTCAATTGACGCCCACCCTGGCTGTCATTGCTCGAGACCGGATGGCCAGACGTTCCCGGCCGATTCCGTGATCGACCAGGGCTGTGCGCACCGCGGCAGCGCGCCGGCCGAGGGTGATCACCATGCCGCGATCGGTTTTCTTCGCGTTCAGGTCCGCCAGCTGCGCTTCGTTGATGTCGGGACTCGCCCGTAACGCACAGACTGCACCAGCAAGGCGCTGCCGTCGGTGCGCTGGCACGCGCAGGCCCGGCCGCCGCAGTGTGGGTCAACGCACAGACGATCATGGAGCAGCGCACGCGCTTCGATGCCGGGCAAGGTGGCACGCTAAGGCCATTGATGTTCGTCGACAAGGCGCCCGAAAAAGTGGCCTGGTTCGAGACGCTGCTGGACGAATCGCGCCAACTCGACCATGCCTGGGACATCATGTTCGTTGCCGCACTGTCCGGCACCGACGACACTTCTCGGGTCCGTTCATCATCGGCTGCGGCTCCTCGCCTTCCCGATGCGGGCCAGCCCGGGAGCGCGGCTGGTCAGACCCGAGATCTCCCGGTTCCCGTACAAGGAACTTCCAACCCGCCGGCACCTGCTCACGTCACAACCGAATCGACGATCAACCTGGCGTTTCGGGTCCGTCAGGCCTTTGCAGGCCGCAGGCCGGGCCGTGGCCGGTGCGCGCCGATGGCGCTTGCGACGCTGCTCGCCACCACGTCCGCGGTCGCAGCCGACAAGGTCCAGCCCAGGTGGCCGTGGCCGGTGTTGTAGAACACGTTGGGCAAGCGGCCGCGGCTGACCCGCGGCAGCATGTCGGGCATCATCGGCCGCAGGCCGGCCCAGGGCACGACGCTCTTCGTGTCCACACCCGGGAAACAGCGCTCCACCCAGTCGAGCAGCGGGCGGATGCGGTCGGCGCGAATGTCCTTGTCGAAGCCGTTGAACTCGGCGGTGCCGGCGACCCGGAAGCGGTCGATGCCGAGCCGGCTTGTCACCAGCTTGGTCTCGTCGTCGAGCAGGCTCACGGTCGGCGCTGCGGCGCGGCTTGCCTCGTCGTTCAGATTCACGGTGATCGAGTAGCCCTTGACCGGGTAGATGTTGACGCGGTCGCCGAGGCTCGCTGCGAGTGCACGGCTCGCCGTGCCGGCGCAGATCACGACGCCGTCGAAGCGGGTGGGTTCGAGGCCCGCTTCGTTGGCCACGGTGACGCTGGCGCTCTGCCCGTCGCTCGTCACCGTGCTGACGTTCTGCCGGTATAGAAACTTCACGCCCAAGCGCGCCGCGGCCGCGGCCAGCCCGTTGGTGAACTTGTGGATGTCGCCGGTGGAATCGCTCTCGGTGAAATAGCCGCCGAAGTAGTTGCCTACCAGCGTCGGTTCGATCACACGCATCTCTTCGGGCGTCACGGCCCGGCGCTGCAATCCGCCCTCGGCGAGCAGCGCGCTCACCTTGCCGGCATGGTCGAAGCCGGCCTTGTCGCGGTAGATGTGCAGGATGCCTTGGCGCTTCAGGTCGAAGGCTATGCCCTCGGCCTCCGCCCAGCTGAACAAGTGATGTCGCGCCGCGATGGCCAGGCGCGCGGTCTCGACCGTGTTGCGGCGGTAGTGCGGGATGTTGGTCACGAACTCGGCAAACCACGACAGCTTGTGCCAGCTCGGCCGCGGGTTGACGAGCAGCGGCGCGTCGCTCTTGAGCATCCACTTCAGGCCCTTCAGGAGGGTGCTCCAGTGGGTCCAGACCTCGGCGTTCGACGCCGACAACTGCCCGCCGTTGGCGAACGAGGTTTCCATCGCCGCATAGCGGTGTTTTTCGTACAGAGTGACGGCATAACCGCGCCTGGCCAGCGCATAAGCCGTGGTGACGCCGGTGATACCGCCGCCGATGACTGCAATCGTCTTCATCATGTTTCAGCTTCCAAACCGTCGAGGGGTCGAGAACCCGCACACACGACGTGTGCCGGACACCCCCTCTGTTTGGAACCTGAGAGATTCACGCAGTGCCGCGCGTGGCGGCTCTGCGCTTGCTCCTTCGGTGGGCCGGGCGACGTTTTTCCCGACCGCTCTTCAGAGTTCAAGCGTGGTATCGGTCCGTTGGCCTGAGAGTTTCCGGGGTGGTTGCTCCTTCGGCGCTGGCCGCGACGGGTGCCACGAACCAGACTCTCCCGATACCACATCGGTGCTGTGCCGATGTGTGCAGGCTCACATGGACGCAAACCCGCAGTCGCAATTATCGGCCATCGCGGTTCACTCCGTCACGCGGCCACGTGGCGCCGCGGCGCACGGCTGCGCTGCTGCGTCTCCCAATTCGCGGCCAGGCCGACCGCCGCGTCGGACGGCGGCAGCGGTCGCTTCCCACGCACCAGATCGGAAGCGCGTTCGGCCAGCATGATGGTCGGCGCGTTCAGGTTGCCGTTCGGTTCGGTCGGGAACACCGAGGAGTCGATCACTCGCAGCCCGGCAATGCCCCGCACGCGCAGTTCCGAATCGACCACCGCCATCTCGTCCTCGCCCATGCGGCACGAGCCGCAGGGGTGCATGGTGCTTTCCATGTTGGCGCGCACGAAGGCGTCAATCTCGTCATCGGTCTGCACGTCCGGCCCGGGTGCCAGTTCGACGCCGCGGTAACGGTCCATCGCCGGCTGCCCGATGATCTCGCGCGTCAGCCGCACGCAGCGGCGAAAGCCCTCACGGTCCTGCTCACTTTCGAGGTAGTTGAAGCGGATCTCCGGGTGCACGTACGGGTCGACCGAGAGCGCGCGCACATGGCCGCGGCTCTTGGGCTTGTTCGGCCCGGTCAGCACCATGAAGCCGTGCTCCTTGAAGGGCTTATTGCCGTCGTAGCGCATCGCCGCGGGCAGGAAGTGGAACTGGATATCGGGCCAGCGCAGGCCGACCTCGGAGCGGATGAACCCCCCCGCCTCGAAGTGGTTGGTGGCGCCCAGGCCGTCCTTGAACAACAGCCAGCGCAGGCCGATCACCATCTTGCCGAACCAGCCCATCTTGCTGTTCAAGGTGATCGGCTCCTTGCAGGCGTACTGGATGTAGATCTCCGAGTGGTCCTGCAGGTTCTCACCGACACCGGGCAGGTCGTGCCTGACCTCAATGCCGGCCTCCTTCAGCACCGCGGCCGGGCCGATGCCGGAGCGCTGCAGCAGGTGCGGCGAGCCGATCGGGCCGGACGACAGCAACACTTCACGCCGGCAGTGCGCGGTGTGCGTCGCGCCGCCCTGGTCGTACACGACCCCGATCGCGCGTTTGCCTTCGAGCACGATTTGCCGTGTCATCGCATGCGTCACCACGGTCAGGTTGGGCCGCTGCATTGCCGGGCGCAGGTAGGCGTTGGCGGTGGACCAGCGCACGCCATTCTTGATGGTCATGTGCATCGCGCCGAAACCTTCCTGCATGTGGCCGTTGCAGTCTTCGGTCTTGAGGTAACCCGCTTGCCCGCCGGCCTCGACCCAGGCGCCGTACAGCGGGTTCTTCATGTTGTTTCCGTTGTTGGTGCTTAAAGGGCCATCGGCGCCACGGTAGTCGTCACCGCCCGCCTTGTAGCTTTCGGCGCGACGGAAGTAGGGCAGGCAGTGGCGGTAGCCCCAGCCCTTGGCGCCCTGTTCTTCCCATTCGTCGAAGTCGCAGGCGTGGCCGCGGATGTAGACCAGGCCGTTGATCGACGACGACCCGCCCAGCACCTTGCCGCGCGGGCAGTGCAGGCGCCGGTTGTCGAGATGCTTCTCAGGCGTGGTTTCGTAATGCCAGTTGTACCTCTTGGTGTTCATCGGCAGCGAGAACGCGCTCGGCATCTGGATGATGACGCTGCGGTCGCTGCCGCCGAATTCGAGCACCAGCACCGAGACGTCGGCGTCTTCGGTCAGGCGGTTGGCCAATACGCAACCGGCCGAGCCGGCGCCCACGATGATGTAGTCGTAGTGTTGGGTGGTCATGTTCAGCTCCCGCGGGTGGCGTCGGCGAGGATCCGGGCGTGGCGTGGCGCCTTGCCGTCGCCGGTGGTGAAACGCGGCGCGGTGTTCTCGATGTGCAGGATCACGGCTTCTTCGCGCGGCAGGTCGATCGACCGGCTGAACCAGTAGTACACCAGCCCCGAGACGATCAGGCCGACCAGCCAGGCGATGTCGATGCTGCCGAGCGCCCGGGCCAGCGGGCCGACGTAGACCTCGTGCTGCTCGACGCCGTCATAGATGTAGAAGAACGGGATCATCGAGGCGAAACCGATGGCGTAGGAGGCAATGCCCCGCAGGCCCCACGCGCCATAGATGCTGTCACGCGGCATGAAGAAGTGCGGGATCGCGTAGCGGCCGTTGCGCACGAAGAAGTAGTCGGTCAGGTTGACAGCCGTCCACGGCACCAGGAAGTACAGCATCACGACCAGGTAGATGCCCAGCACCGACAGGCCCTTGCCCGATCCCTGGATCGCCAGTGCCACGCCCAGCTGCAGGACGATCACGAAGCCGATGGCCAGGAGACGCGCCTTGCGCGTCGGCTCGATGTGCATGATCGAGTCGACGCTGGTCAGCGCGGTCAGCTTGGCGCTGTAGATGTTCATCGCGATCACCGGCAGGAAGGCCAGGATGGTCACGACCACGACGACGTTGCCGAAGAATGGGGACAGGGTGTTGCCGACCTGGCCGAGGGCGACCAGCACGTCGGTGGCATGCAGGTGGTCGGCCAGCCAGCCACCCACTGCGATCATCCACGCGCCGGACAGAGAGGCACCGAGGAAGACGGCTGCGATCAATTTGCCGCTGTGCGTGTTCTTCGGCAGGTAGCGCGAGTAGTCCGACACATAGGGCGCGTAGGCGATGTTGTAGCTCGCCGCCGCAGCGAACTGCGCGATGAAGCCGGTCCAGTTGAAGCCGAGCGGGGGCGCAGACGTCGCGCCCGCGGCGAGCGCGGGCAGCGGCGCATCGGGAACCCAGTGCATCAGCACCGCCAACGTCACGAAGCCGTACAGCGGCAACGACAGGAACAGCGCCCACTTGAAGCTGCGGTGCATCCAGTCGTGGCCCAGCACCGCCAGCAACGTGGCCGGGATCGTCACTGCGATCGCCACCACGGCCGGGTTGAAGCCGAACAGCGTCTGCATGCCCTGCATCATCAGCACGAGGTTGACGATGTTGAAGCCGGCGAAGACGAACAAGGTGGCCAGCAGCACCAGGATCACGCCGCGGTAGCCGAACTGGGCGCGCGACTGGATCATCTGCGGCAGCCCCAGGTGCGGGCCCTGCGAGCCGTGGAAGGCCATGAACAGCGTGCCGAACATGATGCCCAAGGTGCCGGCCAGCGTGGTCCAGAACGAGGTCAGGCCGACGCTCGGGCCGACGAAGCCGATCGTCATCGTGAAGAAGGTGAAGTTGCCGAGGAACCAGAACGGCCCCTGGCTGGCGAGCTTGTCGGTGCGTTCGTGTTCGGGGATGAAATCGATCGAGTGGCTCTCGACGCCGGGCTTTCCCTCGCGAGGGGGCGCGCTGCTGGCGGCCGTGGCATGGGATGGCATGTTGTCTCCTGGTGCTTGTCGTGATTCCGCCCCTGCGTGGGGCGGGGAGCGAACGGCGGCCCGAGGTCAGGGCAGTGTGATCCAGACGGCCCTGGTTTCCAACAGGTGGTCGAGCTGCTCGGGCCCGAGGTCCTTGCCGAAACCCGATTGCTTGAGGCCGCCGAAGGGCATGCTCGGATCGAGCGTGCTGTGTGCGTTGACGTACACCGAGCCGGTGCGCAGCTGCGGGATCAGCGTGTGCACGCGGCCCAGGTCGCGCGAGTAGATCGCCGCAGCGAGGCCGTAGGCGGAGTCGTTCGCCAGTGCCAGGCCGTGCGCTTCGTCATCGAAGGGCGCGGTGACGAGCACCGGGCCGAAGATCTCTTCGCGCACGATGCGCATGTCGTTGCGGGTGTTGGCGAAGATTGTCGGCACGACGAAGCAGCCCGGCCCGGCGTGCGGCACACCGCCGCACGCCAGCTCGGCGCCCTCGCCCACGCCCGCGGCGACATACGAACACACGCGGTCCTGCTGCTGTGCCGAGACGAGCGGGCTGATGAAGCAGTCCGGGTCCAGGCCCGGCGCCACTTTCAGCTCGCGGGTGATGCGCACCAGCTCCTGCAGGAAGGCGTCGTGCACGCTGCGCTGCACGTACACGCGCGTGCCGGCGTCGCACACCTGGCCGGCGTTGAAAAATACGCCGTTGACCACCGCGCGCGCAGCGGCAGCGATGTCGGCGTCGTCGAACACCAGCACCGGCGATTTGCCGCCCAGCTCGAGCGTCAGCCGCTTCAGGCCCTGCACCGCACTACGCCCTACTTCCTGGCCCACCGCGGTGGAGCCGGTGAAGGTGAGCTTGTCGATGCCCGGGTGGCTGGCCATCGCCGCGCCGACCACGTTGCCACGCCCGGTGACGACGTTGACGACGCCGCTCGGGAAGCCTGCTTCTTCCACCAGTTGAGCAAAGCGCAAGGTCGACAGCGATGTCAGCTCCGCGGGCTTGACCACGACGGTGCAGCCCGCCGCCAGTGCGGCTGCGAGCTTCCATGCCATGGTTTGCAGCGGGAAGTTCCAGGGCACGATCGCGCCGACCACGCCGATCGGCTCCTTGCGGGTGTAGGCCAGATAGTGGCCAGGCAACGACGGCTCGACCGTGCGGCCGTGCAGCTTGGACGCCCAGCCCGCGAAGTAGCGGAAGGTGTCGACCGTGCCGGCCACGTCGACCTCGCGCGCGCTGGCGACCGACTTGCCCATGTCGATGGATTCGATCTCGGCCAGTTCGTCGGCATGGGCCTCGATCAGGTCGGCCAGGCGGTGCAGCAGGCGCTCGCGCGCCAACGGCTTCAGGCTGCGCCACGGGCCATGGTCGAAGGCCTCGCGGGCGGCCGCGACGGCCCGATCCAGGTCGGCCAGGCTGCCCATCGGGATGCGCGTGATGCGCCCGAGCGTGGACGGTTCGATCGAGTCCAGGCTCTGGCCGTCGCTGGCATCGAGCCAGGCGCCGCCGATGAACATCTTTTGCGGCTGGCCCAGGAAGCGGCGCGTCGCGTCGCTGACGCCGTACTGGTTCAGGTAATTGTCGACAACGGTGTCCAAGGGATGCTCCTGTGGGGTGGGTGGGTTCAGGCCGCTGCGCGGTCGTGGAAGATGAAGCCGATGCTGTTGAGCAGCAGTTGCGCGGCCAGGATCGAGGTCATGCCGGTCGGGTCGTAGGCGGGTGCCACTTCGACCAGGTCCATGCCGACCACGCGGCCCTTCGCGCGACGGGACAAGGCCTGAATGATTTCCAGCACTTCGTAGTACAGGAAGCCGCCGTGGCTGGGCGTGCCGGTGCCGGGCGCGATGGACGGGTCGAATCCGTCGATGTCGATCGTCAGGTAATACGCCGGTGCGTCCGGGATCTGCGCCAGCACACCCGCCACACCCAGCTCGCGCACCTGGCGCACCGACAAAATGTTCGAGCCGGCCGCGCGCGCCGCGTCGTAGTCGGCGCGGTTGGAGGACGACACGTTGCGGATGCCCATCTGCGTCATGCCGCTGACATGCGCCATCTCCGAGGCGCGGCGCAACGGATTGCCGTGGCCCCAGCGCACGCCGTGGCGTTCGTCGACGAAGTCCAGGTGCGCATCGAAGTGCACGATGTGGATCGGGCCGTGGCCTTCGAAGGCCTGCATCACCGGCGCATGCACCGAGTGGTCGCCGCCCAGCACCACCGGCATCGCGCCGGCTGCCAGGATCTTGCGGACCGCCGCGGCGATGTTGGCGTTGCTGCTGGCCATGTCGGTGTGCACGATGTCGGCGTCGCCCACGTCGACCATGCGCACGTCGCGGCGCGTCAGGTAGGTGGTGTCGTCTTCATGGTCGTAGGCGCCGGCGTGGCCGAACGAGAACAGCGTCGACGCCTCGCGAATGCTGCGCGGGCCGAAGCGCGCGCCGGAGCGCCATTGCGTGCCCATGTCGTTGGGCGCGCCGAGCACGGCGACGTCGGCGTCGATGCGGTCCCAGTCCAGGCACACCGGCGCCTTGCCGAAGGTGCACAGGCCCACGAAGGGCAGGTTCAGGCGGCCGGACTCGTAGCCGTTGCGCTGGGGGTCGTCGACAGTCGGGGTGCTGGGCATGGGGGTCTCCAGGGGGTGGCCTTGCAGAAGGAATGGAACGCACTATCGCGATACCTATGCATTGAGAAAATAGGCAGCATTCAATTTCCAGATCGGCATTTCCGATGCGAGAACCGAGGAAACCCTCATGAGGCAACTGCACGACGTCGACCTGAAGCTGCTGCGTGTGTTCGTCGAGGTGGTCAAGTGCGGCGGTTTCTCTGCTGCGCAGGCCGCGCTCAATTCGAGCCAGTCGACCATTAGCGAGCAGATGACCGCGCTCGAGACACGCCTGGGCATGAAGCTGTGCGAGCGCGGGCGCAGCGGCTTTCGGCTCACCGACCAGGGCCAGGCCACCTATGCGGCCACGCAGCGGCTGATGCTGGCGGTCGACACCTTCTGCACGGACACGAGCGCGCTGAAGCAGCGCATCTCGGGCCGGCTGTATCTGGGCGTGATCGACAACACCATCACCGACACCGGCGCGCCGTTGCCGCGTGCGCTGCAGCGCTTTCTGGGGCACGGGCACGACGTGCAACTCGACGTGTACGTGGGCTCGCCGGCAGAGCTGGAAGCACGTGTGCTCGACGGGCGGCTGCATGTCGCGATCGGGCACTTTCCGATGCGCGTGCAGGGCCTGGTGTACACGCCGCTGTACGGCGAGCCCGACGGCCTGTTCTGCGCCCCCAAGCACCCGTTGCTCGACGCAGGCGCGTCCGAGCCGGCCTTGTTCGAATGCATTGCGCGAAGCGCGATCGTGGCGCGCGGCTATCTGCAGCAGCACGATCTGCAACTGCTGCGCGCCAGCCAGGCCGCGGCCACGGTCGACAACGTCGAGGCGCAGGCGATGCTGATCCTGTCGGGCGCCTACATCGGTTTTCTGCCGCTGCACTATGCGCAGCGCTGGGTCGAGTCCGGTGCCCTGCGGCAGGTTGGCGCGACCCGCTTCGCCAGCCGCTCGCCCTTTGCGGCTATCACGCGACGCAGCGTGTCCGTGCCGGCGGTGATGCGTTTGTTCATCGATGATCTACAGGCCGAGTGCGACCTCACAGCCACGCCGTGAAACCCACGCTCAGGATTTGTCAGCGCCCGCCGAGATGATTCAGTCGGGCTTTCATGGCCAACTCGGAGATCGATCGGAAGACAATCTGAAGCCAGTTTTGCGGCGTCAATACCTGGGCCCGGCCACTTCGGCTTTGGGCCGGCTCTTGCTAACCGATGAGGTACGCTTAGCGGCAGGTACCGGCCACATTGCTGACGCCAAAAAAAGGGTTGCTCGACGGCTCCTTCATGGCCGAAACGGTACAGCGACAGAACCCTTTTCGGCGATCTTCTCTTGATGTTCTCGAAGCAGAGGCCGTGTCGGCAAACTCAAACGGTACGCTCGAGCTGCTGACAGCGGCCGCCGCGCCCAGTTCCGTGACGTGAACGATCCCTTC
>Ga0105237_10001586_pt1 | contig 29600 bp, 27 predicted proteins | sample KBSC24metaG_FD_81520 | JGI IMG/M metagenome (GOLD analysis project Ga0105237, IMG submission 81520) | Corn rhizosphere microbial communities from Kellogg Biological Station, Michigan, USA - KBS C2-4 metaG | ecosystem: Host-associated > Plants > Roots > Rhizosphere > Soil | place: Michigan, USA... | reverse complement strand
TGGTTGAAATAGTTGGGTTGGTTACTAATTTCCAATACAACATTTACAACCACTTCAACCAACATTAACATCTTTTTACATAATATGCGTTATACAATAACTAATTTTACGTTTTTATCCATTGATGCGCTTACGCTACAAGATATTATTCACTACAATCGCCTTTTGTTGCCTGCATGGGGTTACTTATGCCCAGCAGGTATTAACTATAAAAGGTATTGTATTTAAGAAAAGCTCATCCGAGCGGATAGCCCAGGCTTTGGTGACTGATCAGAACAGCCAGGTGGTGATGATGAGTGATGAATTGGGCGGATTTACGATCAAGGCGGCGATAGGGGACACCTTGCTGATCTCAAAAAACAGTTTTACTACTCAAAAACGTGTGATAACAAATGGTGACGACATAGCTATATACTTGCAGCCGGTGATCGAGCTTAACCAGGTGGTGATCAAAGACCAAACGCAGAAGCAGGAACTAAATGATGTGATGAAGCAATATCGCAGCAATGGGATATTTAATGATGGTAAATCCTTGCCTGTATGGAACTTCATCAACTCTCCCTTAACAGGACTTTATAATTTATTTGGAAAGGAACCTGCTCAAGCCCGTCGTTTTGCCGCGTTCTCAAAAAATGAATTGGAGACCACAGAAGTAAATAAAAGGTATACAAAAGACCTGGTAAAGCGGGTTACCAATTTACCCGATGAGGAAATTCCGAAATTTATGTTTGCTTTTACCCCTTCTTATGAAGACCTGAAGGAATGGAACGATTACCAGCTGATCACCTATATCAAAAAATCACTGGCTTACTACAAAAAGCATAAAGATCAGACCGAAACACAACCGCAGAAGCTTTATTAAAGGAGCATTAAAATTTAAGGACTTTACTGATCAATTAATCTCTGATCTCCAATCACTAATCTCTATCAAATAGCCAACGCTTCACAAGCCTTTTCAGCAGCAAGTTTCTCGGCGTTCTTTTTGTTAAACTCTTTTCCCTGGCCCATGATCTCGCCATCAATGCTGGCCTGAACGGTAAACAGCTTGCTGCTTTCGCCTTCCTGGTTCTCGATCATTTCAAAGGTAATATCCTTGCCGTGGCGCTGGCACCATTCGATCAGTTTACTCTTGAAGTTGGTTTCAGTTTGCTCCAGTCGGCGGATGTCAATGTGCGATTTAATAATGTGGTTGATAAGGAAGTTTTTCGTGAAATCGTAGCCTTTATCCAGGTAAATGGCACCGATCAAAGCCTCGAAAGCATCGCCTAACAATGAACCCTGCCTGGCGGAATTGACCATGCGGTTATCGTATTGGATCAATTGCTCAAAACCCAGTTTACGCGCCAGTTGATTCAGGTTTACACGGTTAACGATCTTTGACCGTAATTCGGTTAAAAACCCTTCGTCCTCGTAGGGGTAAAGCTTAAAAAGTACCTCGGCAACTACGCTGCCCAACACGGCATCTCCCAAAAACTCCAGGCGCTCGTTGCTGTTCTTTACGCCTTTTTTTACGTTAGTAGCTACAGATTTATGGCGGAATGCCAACCGGTATAAAGACAAATTGCCCGGCACAAAGCCAAGCAAATTCTTTAATGATTTTACGTATTTTCTATTGGGTGATAAATATAGCTTGTAAAAGCGTCTGATTGGCATTCAATATATTTACTCTTCGTACTTTTTAAATATAACTGAAGCATTGTGGCCACCAAACCCAAACCCATTGCTTTGCACGATCTTAACGTCCCTTTTTTGAGCTTTGTTAAACGTAAAGTTTATCTTAGGATCAAATGCGGGATCGTCAGTAAAGTGATTGATAGTTGGCGGGATAATGCCATTTTTAAGAGCCAGTATGGCTGCAATAGCTTCAACCGCACCTGCTGCACCCAGCAAGTGGCCAGTCATTGATTTGGTTGAACTGATATTTATATTATAAGTATGATCACCAAAGGTATCCTGGATAGCTTTTATTTCCTGTGGATCACCAATAGGGGTTGATGTTCCGTGAACATTTACATAATCAATATCTGATGGTTTTAAACCGGCATCTTCCAATGCAGCTTTCATTACCAGTGCTGCTCCAAGGCCATCAGGGTGTGGGGCGGTCATGTGATAAGCATCAGCACTCATACCTCCGCCGATCATTTCAGCATAGATTTTTGCACCGCGTGCTTTGGCGTGTTCCAGTTCTTCCAGGATGATCGTACCGGCGCCTTCACCGGCAACAAATCCATCACGGTCAAGATCGAACGGGCGGGATGCTGTAGCAGGATCATCATTGCGGGTTGATAAAGCATGCATCGCGTTAAATCCACCGATACCGGCTTCATTAATAATGGCTTCAGAACCACCGCTTATGAACATGTTGGCTTTACCCAAACGGATATAGTTAAATGAATCGATAAGCGAATTATTTGATGATGCGCAGGCGGAAACCGTAGTAAAGTTGGGCCCGCGTAAACCATATTTAATAGAGATATGGCCGGGGGCTATATCCGCTATCATTTTTGGGATAAAGAAAGGATTAAAACGTGGAGTTCCGTCGCCTTTGGCAAAGTTAACCACCTCGTCTAAAAATGTTTTCAAGCCGCCTATACCTGAACCCCAGATGACACCTATGCGGTTTGTATCCAGTTTTTCAAAGTCTAATCCGGCGTCTTTTACCGCTTCTTCGGTTGAGAATAAAGCATATTGAACAAAAGGATCCAGTTTACGGGCATCTTTTCTGCCCAAAAAACCATCAGCATCAAACCCTTTTACTTCGCAGGCAAATTTGGTTTTGAAATGGGTAGTATCAAAACTCTTGATTAAGGCAGCGCCACTTACTCCATTGACCAGCCCGTTCCAATATTCTGAAACGGAATTACCAATCGGAGTAAGTGCTCCAAGCCCGGTTACTACAACTCTTTTAAACTCCATTTAGTAAAATTGGGGGAGCTTATTTAACGTTTTTCTCAAGGTAAGCGATAGCCTGACCTACAGTACCTATAGTTTCAGCCTGATCGTCAGGAATAGCCACGTTAAATTCTTTTTCAAACTCCATGATTAGTTCCACGGTGTCTAACGAGTCGGCACCAAGATCATTGGTGAAGCTAGCTTCGGGTGTTACTTCACTTTCGTCAACACCTAATTTTTCTACGATAATAGCTTTTACTCTTGAAGCGATATCAGACATATTCTTAATGGTTTAATGATTAATAAAAATTCAGTGCAAAGAAAAATAAATTCTATCAAATAACAAATCTAAAACTTTTGTAATACAAGTAACAATATTTTATTGCCAGGGTTTTAATGCAAGGGATTCAATTCGTATTTTTGACGGCAACAAAAGTAGTGATTTTGAACAGGAAAACATTAAAGTTTGAGATCGATCTTGATTTTGTTTTGATCGCCATCACAACATCACTGAAAGAATACCGTATCTGCTACTTGATTAATAAGTATTTGAACTTTAATTTTTCAAAGCGCCCCGATCTTGAGATGGATATTTTGCATGTATCGGGCCCGGTGCTGTTCTCATTATACCAATATCATTGGGAAGCCAGCGAAACAGATTTTTATTTTATAGCAAATAAGGGTTCGGAGGCCTATCTGATCCCAGAAATGCGCAAGGCTGATTATTTCCTGATGATACGGAATTATATTGATGATGACGACCTGGATAAGCTGGTTTCATCATTAAATAAGATACAGGAAATAGTCGCGGCAGTAAAGATTGATCCAAAAAAAATTAAATCACGCGAAAATCTGTTATTTTAGCGCCGAATTTAGAAGTGTAATCATTACACTAATTGATACTTAGAAAAGAGCCAGTTTAACCTGATATATATGAAATTATCTTACAACCGTACCAAAATTGTGGCCACAATGGGCCCGGCATCATCTAATAAAGACGTTTTGTTAGCTATGATAAGGGCCGGTGTGAATGTTTGCCGCCTCAATTTTTCACACGGAAGGCCACAGGACCATCAACAAACGATCAATACCATTCGTGAAATAAACGAACAATATAAATTGAACATCGGCATCCTTGCAGATTTGCAGGGGCCTAAGATCCGTATCGGGTTAGTAAAGGATGGAGGTATCCATTTAAAAAACGGTACACATATTAATATTACTACCCACGAGTGCATAGGAGACGATAACCAGATCTATATTACGTATGAAACTTTCCCGCAGGATGTAAGGGCCAACGAGATCATCTTATTGGATGATGGTAAGATCCAGATGCGCGTTATCGAGACCAACAAAAAAGATACTGTCCTTTGCGAAATAGTACATGGCGGTATATTGACGTCACGTAAAGGGGTTAACCTGCCAAATACCAAAGTTTCTATCCCAAGCTTAACTGAGGAGGATCTGATCAATCTTGAATTTGCTTTACAAAATGATGTGGAGTGGATCGGCCTTTCATTTGTGCGCACAGGGGAAGATATTGTTGAGCTAAAACGTATTATAGCCCGCAGCGGCAAATCTGCGAGGGTGATCGCGAAGGTTGAAAAGCCTGAAGCGATAGATAATATTGATGCTATTGTTGCTGCCACCGACGGCGTGATGGTGGCCCGTGGCGACCTGGGGGTTGAAATGCCTTTGGAAGAAGTGCCATTGCTGCAAAAGATGATCGTGCGCAAATGCCGTGCGGCATCAAAACCGGTTATCGTGGCTACTCAGATGCTGGAATCGATGATCACAACCCCGCGGCCAACCCGTGCAGAGGTGAATGACGTAGCAAACTCTGTGCTGGACGGCGCTGATGCCGTAATGCTGAGCGGGGAAACGTCTGTTGGCGAATTCCCGGTGATCGTTATTGAAACGATGGCTAAGATCGTAAAGAACGTAGAAGAACTGGGCTATCCCTATAATACCACTATCGAACATACAAATACCATCCCTGCCAATTACCTGAGCGACGCTTTATGTGGCTCGGCAGTTTACCTGGCGGAGCATACCAATGCTGTCGGTATTATTTCCATGACGGTATCGGGTTACACCGCATTTGAAATATCAAGTCACAGGCCGCAGGCAAGCACTTATATATTCACTTCCAATAAAAACCTGTTGAATGCATTAAGCCTGGTTTGGGGTGTACGCGCTTTTTATTATGATAAGCTGGAAAGTACCGATCAAAGCATCAGCGATGTAAACGAGATCTTAAAAACAGAGAACCTGATCGAAGTAGGGGATGTGATCATCAATACCGCATCGGTGCCAATCACCAAGCAAGGCAAGACCAATATGCTGAAGGTGAGCGTTGTGGAATAGTCTTTGGAAATCAGTTGTAGTGGTTATATTAGTTGTAATGGTTAAATTTTTGATACCAGATTAGTACAACTAATATAACTTTTACAACCCTTTCAACCAAACAATCTCAATAAACCTCCGCCACACAGACCTTCAAAAATAATTTATCAAGGTCGACAAAGTAATAGTCCCAATATATCCGCAATGCTTTCATGTCTTTGATTTTTTGTTTGCCAATAGATGTTAACAACGGCTTAACAATTTAATTATTATTTGTTTTTATTAAAAGCAAAAAATACCCCGTTCATCCTGCTATCATCTTCCAGCAATAGCTAATTATACTTGTAATAAGGCATGTTTCCAATTAGCGAAAAACATACCGAAATTTACTGAAAACTTTCGCTTTTATTTTGAATTTTTAGTTTTCCACACGTGCAATAAGCTGTTTTTTAGCTATTTATAATAGAGGATTAATAGTAATAAGCTTTGACTCCACATGGTGTGGAAAACTCTAAATTGGCTTGCGTTACTATGAATAATAAATTTGATTAAAAACCCCTAAGGATTTTTTAACACTGTAATAACTTAGAATGCATACAAATATGGGCAAGAACATTTCAAAAAAAGCAGCCGCCCCTATCGGCAAGGGACTGAAAGTAGACAGGTACTTCAGTAAAGAGGGAAAAGACGTGTATGATCTGTTTAAATACGAGAAGCGTTCGTCGGTCATACGTAACCCTTCAGGTGATGCCGTATTTGAAATGAACGATGTGGAGGTGCCCGCTGCATGGTCGCAGGTGGCTACCGATATATTGGCCCAAAAGTATTTTAGGAAAGCAATGGTTTCGCAGCTTGACGGCACAACCGGTTCCGAGAAAAGCATTAAGCAGGTTGCCCACCGTATGGCTAATTGCTGGAAAGACTGGGGTCAGCGTTATGGCTACTTCGCCTCTAAAAAAGATGCCGAAATATTTTATGATGAAATAGTTTACACAATTGTTGGTCAGTTGGCTGCGCCAAACTCTCCGCAATGGTTCAATACCGGTTTGCATACATCCTACGGTATCACAGGCAAGCCACAGGGGCATTACTTTGTTGATCCGGTTACCGAAGTGCTAAGCAAATCTACCTCGGCTTACGAACGCCCGCAGCCGCATGCTTGCTTCATCTTGTCTGTTGAAGACGACCTGGTAAACGAAGGCGGTATCATGGATCTTTGGGTTCGTGAGGCGCGTATCTTCAAATACGGTTCAGGTGTTGGTACTAACTTCTCCAAGATCCGTGGCGAAAGCGAAAAACTATCAGGTGGTGGTTATTCATCCGGCCTGATGTCGTTCCTTAAAATAGGTGACCGCGCTGCTGGTGCTATCAAATCAGGCGGTACAACCCGCAGGGCTGCCAAAATGGTTTGCCTTGATTTGGATCACCCGGAAATTGAAGGCTTTGTAAACTGGAAAGTGGAAGAAGAGAAAAAAGTGGCCGCTTTAATAGCTGCCGGTTACTCTTCTGATTATGAAGGCGAAGCTTATCGCACGGTATCCGGTCAAAATTCAAATAACTCTGTTCGTATCCCGAATGAATTCTTCCATGCTTTAAAAGAAGGTAAGAACTGGGAACTGAAAGGTCGTATGAATGGCAAAACAGTAAAATCGATCTCCTCACAAAAATTATGGGATGATATCGCTTTTGCAGCCTGGGCCTGCGCCGATCCGGGTGTACAATATGACAGTACCATCAACGAGTGGCATACCTGCCCTGAAGGCGGCCGCATCAATGCATCTAATCCATGTTCAGAATATATGTTCCTGGATAATACAGCCTGTAACCTGGCATCTATCAACCTGGCGCATTACTTTGATCCTAAAACACGCATATTCGATGTAAAGGGATTTGAGCACTCTTGCCGTGTGTGGACCATCGTACTGGAAATATCTGTATTGATGGCGCAGTTCCCGTCAAAAGAAGTTGCCCAGTTATCATACGATTACCGTACGCTAGGTTTAGGTTATGCCAACTTAGGTTCAGCCTTAATGGTAAATGGCATCCCTTATGACAGCGATAAAGCACGTGCTATCGGCGGTGCAATCACTGCGATCATGACCGGTACTGCTTACGCTACTTCAGCTGAGATCGCCCGTGAGTTAGGGCCGTTCAGTCGTTACGAAGAAAATAAAAAACACATGCTGCGTGTAATGCGCAACCACCGCTATGCGGCATACAATTCAACTGAGAATTACGAATCATTAGAAATACATCCTCCGGGCATCGATCAAAAATTTTGCCCTGATTACCTGTTATCAGCAGCATGCAATGCATGGGACAAGGCTGTTGAAATGGGTGAGCAATACGGATACCGCAACGCGCAAACTACCGTTATCGCGCCTACAGGCACCATCGGTTTGGTAATGGACTGCGATACTACCGGTATCGAGCCTGATTTTGCACTGGTAAAATTCAAAAAATTATCGGGTGGTGGTTATTTCAAGATCATCAACCAGGCTGTACCTGAAGCACTAAGTAATTTAGGTTACAAGGAGCACGAGGTTACCGCGATCGTTAATTACGCTAAAGGTTCTGCCAGTTTAATCGGTGCACCGCATGTGAATGTGGATAGCCTTAAAGCAAAAGGTTTTACAGACAACGAACTGGAAAAACTGGACAAAGGCTTAGTTTCTGCTTTCGAGATCGGGTTTGCATTCAACATCTGGTCGTTAGGTGAAGATTGCATGAAACGCCTGGGCTTTACTGCCGACCAATACAATGCACCAGACTTTAACGTATTACGTGCTTTGGGCTTCACCAAAAAACAAATTGCCGAAGCAAACGAGTTTATCTGCGGTACCATGACTTTGGAAGGCGCGCCATATTTGAGAACTGAACATTACCCGATATTTGATTGCGCAAACAAATGCGGTGCTAAAGGTGAGCGCTATATCCACGCTCACGGTCACATCAAAATGATGGCAGCGGCACAGCCATTCCTTTCAGGCGCTATCTCAAAAACCATCAACCTGCCGAATGAAGCTAAAGTTGATGAGATAAAAGATTGCTACGATCTGTCATGGAGCCTGGGCCTGAAAGCCAACGCGCTTTACCGTGATGGTTGCAAATTATCTCAGCCATTATCGACTAAATCTGATAAGAAAGAGGATGCAGAAGACAAACTGGATACAGTTGAAGAAGTATTGGGCGAAGCAGCTAACGTTAAGTTAAGCGACCTTACTCCTGAGCAGGTATTGGAAGCAGCCATGGCGATCATGGAGAAATCCAAGGATACCAACTTCATGCGCCAGTTATCGCGTGTAGTGCAAAAGAAGAGCCTGCCATACAAGCGCCGTGGTTACACCCAAAAGGCCAGCATCGACGGACAAACGGTATTCGTTCGCACAGGTGAGTATGAAGACGGAACATTGGGCGAAATCTTCGTGGATATGCACAAGGAAGGTGCAACTTTCCGCTCACTGATGAACTGTTTTGCTATCGCGATCTCGGTTGGTTTGCAATACGGTGTACCACTGGAAGAATATGTAGAGAAATTTACTTTCACCCGTTTTGAACCTGCAGGTATGGTGATCGGTCATGCTAACATAAAGAGCTCGACTTCGATCATCGACTACATCTTCAGGATGCTGGGTTATGAATACCTTGACCGCAGCGACCTGGTACATGTGATTACCGAGCAAAAAGGTGTGATAGGCAATCCGCAAATGGATGACGAGGATGTCAACCCGGATACCAGCAATGTTTATGAGCCAAGTCCTGTTAAAGTAACTGCCGACAGTGGCAGCAAGAAACAAGGCCTGAGTCTTGACCTGAGCATGGGTGTACAAAGCGATGCGCCATCATGCAATGTATGCGGCCATACCACCATACGTTCAGGGACCTGCTACAAATGCTTAAACTGCGGTAACTCTATGGGTTGCTCTTAATGGGAGAAAGGATAAAGGTAAAAGGCGAAAGGTGCCTTTGAAAAATAAGCTATCCATAAAATTGAATCTATGTTCAGTTTTATAATAGTTAATGTGTGTGGAAGCCCTGCTGAGAAGTGGGGCTTTTTTGTTAAGACACATTTAGAAGTCATAGGTTATAACTTTAAGACTACTTATTGTAGTTTTTGTATATTTGTATATGAGCAACTGGAAAGAGCGTATTACTACAAATCCATTACAATGTGGCGGTAGGCCGTGTATCAGAGGTATGCGTATACGCGTAGTTGATGTGTTGGATTTACTGGCTTCAGGGTTAACTCAAAACCAGGTTATTGAAGAATTACCCGATCTGACTCATGAAGATATTGAAGCAGCTTTGAAATATGCGGGTAGCATACTCGATCATCCTGTTATAGCTGCATGAAGATTTGGATAGATGCACAATTATCGCCATTTCTTGCACTTTACATAAACAATAACTTCAAGGATATTACTGCACAATCACTGCTTTCTTTGGGATTAAGAGATGCAACAGATCACGAGATATTTCAAAAGGCACGCGAGGAAAATGTTATTTTAATGAGTAAGGACCAGGATTTTGTTAAGCTTCTCGAATTTAACGGCCCCCCACCAAAGCTTATTTGGATTACTTGCGGAAATACCTCAAATGCTGCAATGTGCAAAATATTAGATAAAACTTTGGATCAAACTATTTCTTTGTTAATTTCGGGTGAAAGCATCGTTCAGATTAACAATAGATAACTCCCGAATAATTAAGTAATTTACTCTAGATATAGGTCAACAGACTAACCGCTATAACTGACTTCATTACAAACCGAAGTCAATATATGATGACTTTACTGGTTCAAAAAATGATCAAACGTATCGCTTCTGATTCCCAATCTTAAAGTTTCCAAAGGGATCACTTCAGCAGGTGCAATATTGCCCAAACTCACATTAGCGCCGATCAGTTTGATGAACCAAACCTGCTGCGCTTTTTGCGGGGCTTCCCAGATAATCTTTTCTTCGGGTATTTGGGTGAGGATCTCATCAACCAGGCCCTGGCGAACTTCTCCTGAATCGCGGTAGATACCCACATTTCCGCTTTCGCGTGCCTCGGCAATTACCTTCCAGGCGCCGGCTTCCAGCTCGGCATTCATCAGCTTGATCCATTTGTAGGGGGCAAATATCTTTTGAACGTCCTTGGAGCCTACTTCGGAAATAACCGTTACTTGTTCGGATAATTGGCGGATGTATTCACACTTCACTTCGTGTTCGATCTCTATTGAACCATCGGATACTTCGGCGTGCGCTAATTGATATTTGTCCAGTATCCGCCTGTAGTCGTCAAACTGCCCGCGCACGATAAATGCCTCGAACAATGTACCGCCGAAATACACAGGTATGCCCGCATCCTTATATATTTTTAATTTTTCGTCAAGATTTGGGGTAACATAAGAGGTGGCCCATCCCAGCTTAACAATATCGGTGTAAGGCCCTGCTACTTCTATAAAGTCTTCCACCTGCCTTAAACTTAGTCCCTTGTCCATTACCATGGTAATGCCACTGTTCCGGGGTTTAACAGTGCGGTCGGGAATATTATTTAAGTGGTAATTCATCGGGTCTTTCATCTGGTTATAGACTATAACAAAAAGTACTAATGGCGCAAAGGTCTTGAAAAATGTGCAGATGTGCAAATGTGCTCATGCACGAATTAGTCTGTTAATGGAATTTTTACAAAGGGTTAATGATGTGCGGATGTACAAATAGTGAAATATAATTTTATAATTATTTACCTAAAACAAAAATGTGCAGACCATCTGACGATAATCTGCACATCGCATATTCAAAATTTGCACATCACTTTGTATACCGGTTGATAATATCCAGTATTACTTTATTCTTTTGTAGTTGAGGTAAATAATCAAACAAAATATAATGTTTTTCCGGGTCGGACGACAAGGCCAGCTCCAGGAAATTCAGCGCTTCTTTATAATCGCCGGAGGCAAATAAATAAGCCACCATGCGATAATACAATTCAGCCGCCTCAGGATTGTTCTTTATCGCCTGCGACATTACCTCTATAGCATCTACCAACCGGGTTTGCTCATATAATATAGATGAGTAATCCAGCCAGGCATCTACATCGATCGGGTTCAGCTCCACCACCTTTTCGTAGGCATGCTCAGCTTCGACCATGTGGCCCAGCTTGTATTCCGCATCAGCAATAGCAAACCAATAGTCAGCATTGGCAAGATCAAGGTCCAACGCTTTTTTGTAAAAATGCAACGCCTCAAAATAACGTTCCTCGAAATCCAGCGTCACACCAATACCGAACCAGGCATCAGCGAGTTTGGAATCCATTTTTACCGCTTTCTTATAAAAGGCACGGGCATCATCCATCTGTTCCAGCTTCTCGTAGCACTCGCCTATAGCGCAATAAGTATCCGCGTTGGGCTGTTCGTATTCAAAAGTTTGGCGGTACACTTCAATGGCGTCTGCATATTTTTCCAGGTTCACCAAAGCATTGCCCTTATTAAAATAGGCCGATGCAAAGCTGTCCTTGATCAATATCGCATAGTCATAAGCATCTATCGCTTTTTCAAACAGGCTCAGTTTAGTGAAGGCATTGCCTAAATTATACCAGGCTGCATAGCTGTAAGGCTCGCTGTCGATATATTGCTGGTAAAACTGCACGCTCTCCTCCTGGTTGTCCATCACATCATAGCAGAAAGCCAGCTCATACAAAGCGTCCTGGTTTTCCATATTCTGTTTAAGGCACAGTTTCAGGTAAGTGATGGCCGTTTCATAATCGCCCATATTTTGGTACACATAGGAGATATGCAGCAATATTTCATCCGTTTCCTCGGCAAGCTCTAATGCTTTTTCATAGTTCTCCAAAGCCTCGGCATAACGCTCCATATTTTCGTACAGGTTGCCGCGGATGATATAAATATCCGGGTCCGAAGCTTCCAGCATAGCCGCTTTCTCGAGCGATAAAAACGCATCGCTGACTCGGTTGGTGACGACCATAAGCTGGGCTTGCTTGATTAGAAATACGGCGGCAAACGGATGCTGGTTCACAGCATATTCAACCACCTGTAGGGCTTTCGCCGGATCATTCTTTTCGATGTAGTAGTCGATAATGTTCTCAAACGCCTGCGCATCAAAAAAATACTGATCATGATTACGAATCATTTCTTCGTAACGTTCAACTGAAAACTTGGGATCTTCAGTGAAACCAAATTCAAATTCTTCTTCCATTCAATATATTTTTCAGAACGCGAGCTGCCATCCTATTCCCTTTTTTATACGGGAGTTGTTGGGCTTTTGCTGTCTTAAATTACTAACAAGTAAGCATCACAAAGGAATTTAGTTTTCCACATCCAAACATTTTAAACAGTGCTGATTACAAGTGCCTGATAGTAAATGAAAAACATTTCAGGGTTTTGAAAGGGCAATGGATGGGTAGCTGATAAATTGCCTTAAAGATTTTTACCTTTGACAAAAATACGAATTATGAGTCTTAATATTTCAGAGATACTAAACGATTTACATATAAACGACACTAACGAGGCCTTTAGTACAGGGAGCGAGTGGAGCAGCAGCACGGGCGCACAGGTAAAAACGATCGTTTCTCCTGTTGATGGAAAAAAAATCGCTTCGGTGAAACTGGCTACGGATGCTGATTATAATAAAGTAATTGCGAAGGCGACTGAGGCCTTTAAGACCTGGCGCACTGTACCGTCGCCAAAGCGTGGTGAGATCGTACGGCAGATCGGCGAGGCTTTGCGGGAGAAAAAGCAGGAGTTAGGTGCATTAGTATCCTACGAGATGGGCAAGAGCCTTCAGGAAGGCTACGGCGAGGTGCAGGAAATGATCGATATCTGTGATTTTGCAGTGGGACTAAGCCGTCAGCTTTATGGCTTGACGATGCATTCCGAAAGGCCGGAGCATAGGATGTACGAGCAATACCATCCATTAGGTATAGTAGGCGTTATCTCCGCATTTAACTTTCCGGTAGCTGTTTGGAGCTGGAATGCCATGCTGGCCTGGGTTTGCGGCGACGTTTGCGTTTGGAAGCCATCCGAAAAAACACCGTTGACCGCCATTGCCTGTCAGCACATCGCGCAGGAAGTATTTAAAAAGAATGACGTCCCCGAAGGCGTGTCCTGCCTGGTGATCGGTGAACGAAATATTGGCGAACTGATGTCGAATGATACCCGGGTTCCCCTGGTTTCTGCAACAGGTTCAACGCGCATGGGTAAAGCGGTGGGTGCGGCGGTGGGCGCTCGTTTAGGACGTAGTTTACTGGAACTGGGTGGAAATAATGCCATTATTGTAAGCCAGCATGCTGATTTAGATACAGTACTTGTTGGCGCAGTATTTGGCGCGGTTGGTACTGCCGGTCAGCGCTGTACGTCTACCCGCCGACTGATTATCCATGAAAGTGTTTATGATCAGTTCAAGCAAAAAATAGTAAATGCTTATAAACAGATCCGCATCGGTGATCCGTTGGATGAAAACAACCACATGGGGCCACTGATCGACCAGGGCGCGGTGCGATTATACCTTGAGTCTATAGAAAAATGTAAAGACGAAGGCGGCAGGTTTGTAGTAGAAGGCGGAAAGCTGGATGGTGAACAATATGCTTCGGGCTGTTATGTAAAACCATGCATAGCCGAAGTGGAAAATACTTACCAGATCGTTCAGCATGAAACTTTTGCACCGATACTTTACCTGGTCAAATACAGTGAATTGACAGAGGCCATTGAAATGCAAAATGGTGTGCCACAGGGCTTATCTTCAGCCATTATGACCAATAATTTACGCGAGGCAGAACAATTTTTATCCTACGCTGGTTCTGATTGCGGAATTGCCAATGTAAACATAGGTACATCAGGAGCAGAAATAGGCGGAGCGTTCGGCGGGGAAAAGGAAACCGGGGGCGGGCGTGAGTCTGGCTCAGATGCCTGGAAAGTTTATATGAGGCGCCAAACCAATACCATCAATTATTCAACTAAATTACCACTGGCGCAAGGCATCAAATTCGACCTGTAAGCCCCCTCTAAATCTCCCCCTGTAGGGGAGACTTTTAGACTTAATATTTTATAAATGTATATTATGCCCCATAAGCGCTTTATAAGCTACCTTTTATCTTTTGTCCTGCTGATCAGCCTGAATGCTTTTGGTCAAACCTTACCGCCATCCCAACCCGATCCACCCAAAAACTGGTATACGCTGGATTTGAAGGTTGATGGCTATTATGGTATCAGCTTAAAACAGGCTTACGATTTTCTGCAGGGCAAAAAAAGCAAAACGGTGTTGGTCGGTATAATTGACAGCGGTATCGATACACTGCAAAAGGACCTGCAAGGTGTGCTTTGGGTTAATCCAAAAGAGAAGAGGGGCAATGGCAAGGATGATGACCGTAATGGCTACATCGATGATATACATGGCTGGAATTTTCTAGGCGGTCCGAACGGCAAAACTGATTTCAGTGAAACCGAAGAGGAAGTAAGGGAATACCATAAACTGCAGGGGAAATATACAAACGTAACTGATGCTACTGCCGGGGACAAAAAAGAATACGCCTACTGGCTGCGGGTGAAAACCGAATATGATTCTACAGTAACTAAGGCCCGTAACGAGATCACCCAGTTAACACCTTATATGAACGCCATGATGCAAACCAGCGGTTATGTAAGGCATGCCTTGAACCTGAAGGATAATCAGACCTTTACCAAGGCCGATGTTGAAAAGCTAAAGGCCTCCAATGACACCCTTGCCGAAGTGCGTAATTTATGGCTGCTTGCTTTTACCGAAGAGGTATCCACCAGTACCAATGTGAAGGTGTTAAAAGAACTGAGCGAATACATCGCGAAATTGAATAACAGTATTACTCCCGACCTGGAGGCCCGTAAACGCATAGTAGGGGATGACCCGGATGTATTGAAAGATAAACCCTACGGAAATAATATTCTGAAAAACAGCGACGCCTCACATGGCACAGATGTAGCCGGCCTGGTTGGCGCCATCCGCAACAATAGTTATGGTATCGATGGCATTGCCGACAATGTAAAGATAATGGCCATCAAAGCTGTGCCGATAGGTGACGAATACGATAAAGACGAAGCCAACGCCATACACTACGCGGTAGATAATGGCGCGAAGATCATCAACATGAGCTTCGGCAAAAAGATATCTCCCCATAAGGAGTGGGTAGACGAAGCTTTTAAATATGCTGCCGCCCATGACGTACTGCTGATACAAGCCTCGGGCAATGAGAACCAGGATATGGACAAGCAACCCGAATTCCCGAATGATATGTTCGCGGATGGCTCGGCTACTGACGCGGATAACGTGATCAACGTTGGCGCGTCTGGAATGAAAATGGATGAAACCTTGGCCGCCTCTTTCAGCAATTACGGCCAAAAGAACGTGGATGTTTTTGCGCCCGGTGTCAAGATCACCTCGATAGACCTCGACACAGAAACCATTACCGATGACGGCACCAGCTTTTCCTCACCGATCGTTGCCGGCATTGCCACTCTGATATTGGAATATTACCCCGACCTCAGCGCCAAACAGATCAAACAAGCCATTATGCAGTCAGCCCAGCCGCTGAACGGCACTATGGTATTAAAACCAGGAACTAAAGAAAAGGTAGATTTCACCACGCTGTGCAAATCCGGCGGCATCGTAAATGCTTACAAGGCCCTGCAAATCGCTTCGGAAATGAAGGGGGAGCGGAAGAAGTAATGCGGAATGGTGCCCGTGTTTCAAGTGTTTCACTTTTCATATGACACATGGTGAAACACTTTTCAAAAACTGGCAAAAAATTGAGTGTAAGTGATTGACAATAAGTTTATAGTGTTATTTTAATATTTGATTTACTACGACACGGTTTGTCGTAATCAAATTAAAATAATGGCCTGAAACATCATAGTCGTTCAATAATTGGCCTATATCTGAAATCAAAAACCTAATGAATAAGAAAATAGGTATACTCTGCTGCCTTACACTGATATTTCTGATGGCATCCATTAATACATATGGTCAATCGCCGGATTGTAAGAAGTTCAAAAACGGCACATTCATTTGTAAATCTGAGGGAAATACAGATATCATTAAGCGTTCAGGGGCCTTGCAACTGGAATATTTCAATGGTTCTAAAACCCCATCGCATTACACTGTAAAATGGCTGGATGACTGTACTTACACTTTAACGCCGCAGGCAGATGTTTTTGCAGAGTCTAAAGATCTTCCCAGGAACATTGTTTTTACCGTGAAAATAATTAAAACTGCTAAAGATTCTTACACGCAAACTACAACCAATAATGTGACCAACTATACATTTACAGCCGAAATGAATAGGTGGAAATTCGATATGGAGCTTTATATTAAGTGAGTGGCATATTAGAGTATTCTTCAAGCTTAAATTGTAATATTGTATAATCTATAATTATTATATTCGATTCTATTTGAAAAATTAAATGATTTACTATGCAGCAAAACAAATTGGATTGTGGTGTTTGGTTTAGGTGAAATTGAAGATCATACCATTAAATACACTTCAAGTATCATCAAGAATCAATTGGGAAATGAGATAATTTCTCACAGTATAGTAAAATCGAATGTTGAATTTGAAGAGGGCCAGATAGACTTTATAGCGAAGGTAAAAGCAATAGACGGAAGATGTCAGCTTTTGTTAAATTTCGATGCAAGTCCTTGGATCTTGGTTGGTATAAATGTTTTAAGCGGATTGTATGGTATCGCAAAATACAACACACTGACATCCAAGTATGAAGCACTTTCAATAACTGGAGAACCATCCACGCTTATAATTAATAGAGAATATAAAGTTACTGTTCGGGTATTTGGTTCAATTATTGATCTTTTAATAGACGATATTCTTGTGGCCTCAGCCAATGAGCAGGTCAAACGTTCCCAGATTGCTCTTTTCTTCGAATCTTCAGATGAGATAACAGTAAAAGATGTTGTGGTTCAATTAAGAAGACCTAAAGCTTTTGTTGTGATACAATTCACAGATGAATATAATGTACTATACAATGAAGTTATTAAACCGGTAGTTGAGGAATATGGATATGATTGTGAGCGAGCTGATGAAACATACACTACTAACCCCATTCTTCAGGATATTATCCAATCGATACAAGAAAGTTCTATTGTAATAGCAGATATTACACCTAATAATCCCAACGTCTTCTATGAAGTCGGTTATTCACATGCCATTGGTAAGCCTACTATCTTGCTTTGTGATAAAAAAAGGGAAAAATTGCCTTTTGATGTTTCTAGTTTTAGAACGTTATTTTATGAAAATAGTATTGGTGGTAAAAGCGCTGTCGAGAAAAACCTGAAAAGGTATTTGGATAACGTTCTGAATACCAACAGCAAAAAAAATGGCAAATCATTATTGAATTAATTTTGATCTTCTCAATGATAACTTAAATACTCCATTAAATTGAGTGTCAATTCAACTTAAAATGTATGCGGTATTACGTGTAAAGATAGATTACCATCTTCAGTTACTCTTGTTGTTCACTCTTATTGTTATCAAATAAACTTTCAATAATATTTGAAAGTTTAAAAACTTTACTTTACATTTGTGCATGGATTTAGCAGAAGGCAAATTAAAGTTTATCGAAGCCTGGGGGAAATTGGGCTCGGAGTGGGGCATCAATCGCACCATGGCCCAGGTACACGCCCTGCTGCTGATCTCGCCTGAAGCGCTGACCACCGAAGAGATCATGGAAACTCTAAGCATCTCACGCGGCAATGCAAACATGACCCTGCGCGACCTGATTAGCTGGGGCCTCATCGAAAAACAGCACAAGGCCGGCGAACGCAAGGAATATTTTTTTGCTGAAAAGGATACCTGGAAAATTGCCCGCCAGGTAGCACAGGAACGGAAGAAAAGAGAGCTTGACCCCGTGATCAAAATATTGAACGAACTGAGCGCGATAGAGGGGAATGAAAAAGATCCCGGATACAAGACATTTAAAACCTCGGTGAACGATATTAACAAATTGGCCAAAAATGTAAACAAGACTTTAGAAACCATGCTGAAGGCAGAAGAGAACTGGTTTTTTGGGTCTATTTTCAAAATATTTAAATAAGCTTTTTTTATGATTCTATCTTTCATTTTTTACTGAAAATACAATAATAAAAATCACTATGTTTTACTTTAAAAAAACAATCAGGTATATCTTAGGCATAGGCGGGGTCTTAGGTATTCTTGGGGCCTGTATTGAAACATTCCAATGGCATATATTGGGATTTATCGCATACCCTAACGCAATATATTTTATAATTCTCTACTTACCAGCCATGATACTATTACCATTAGTTTCTGTTTGCAATTACTTTATCACAAAGAAATTTTGGTCAGAATTTAAAACAGAATATTATTTCTGGTTTGCCCAGTTGGGCCTCGGTATATCATTTAACCTGATCGATCTCATAGCTGAGCACTTAAAACGATAGTACCATGAAAACCCTCAAAGACCACATCATCCTCTACGACGCCGAATGCCCTATGTGCAAGCTCTACACCAATGCATTTACCAAAACCGGCATGCTGGATAATAACGGCAGGGCATCCTATCAGCAAATGCCCGAAGCCGCTTGTCCGTATGTGGACAGGCAGCGGGCCGTTAACGAGATCGCCCTGGTAAATACCAAAACTGGGGAGGTTAACTACGGCATCCATAGTGTTTTTAAGGTGATCGCCAATTCATTCCCGGTTTTTAAACCATTGTTTTCTTTCGGGCCGTTCACCTGGCTCATGAGCAAATTATATGCCTTCATTTCTTATAACCGTCGGGTGATCATCCCCACCGACATCAATCAGGCTACAGGTATTCAGCCTACATTTAAATTAAGGTACAGGATAGCCTATTTGATCTTCACCTGGGCCGTGGTAGGTTTTATCCTGACTGCCTACGCCCGTTTGCTCACCGGCTTTGTTCCGTTAGGAAACAGCTACCGGGAATACTTTATCTGCGGCGGGCAGATCATTTTCCAGGGGATCATTGTAAGCATATATGCTCCTGCGAAACGCTGGGATTATTTAGGTAATATGATGACCATCTCCTTTGCCGGGGCCTTACTGCTAACACCCATGTTGATCATTCCGCACTTTATCCATGTCGTACCTGTTGTTTATCCGCTATATTTTATGGCTGTAGCCGGACTAATGTTCCTGGAGCATATCCGCCGGACAAAACTTTTACATTTAGGCTGGGTGCTTACCATAACCTGGGTGCTTTACCGGGTGATCATTTTAGTACTGATCCTTAAATTCAATTGATAATGAAATACCATAAAATAGTGTTAGCAGGCGGAAATGGTTATATCGGCACAAAATTGGCCGAACATTATAAAGCTCTGGCCGATGAAGTGATCATCCTCGCCCGTCAGCCTCAACCAACAGACGGGAATGTGAAAACTTTAGTTTGGGATGGAAAAAATGCAGGCGATTGGGTTTCTGAATTGGAGAATGCAGACTTGCTGGTTAACCTCTGCGGAAAGAATGTGAACTGCCGGTATACCGAACGGAACAAACAGGAAATACTGGCTTCCCGCATCGATCCGACCAACCTGCTGAATGAAGTCGTGCTAAAGCTTCAACATCCGCCCAAACTTTGGATCAATGCCAGTTCTGCCACCATTTATCGCCATGCCGAAGACCGTCCGCAGGATGAATTGAACGGTGAGGTTGGCTATGGATTTTCAGTAGATATCTGCCGCGCCTGGGAAAATGCCTTTTTCAAGGTAAATACCTTGCATACCCGTAAAATTGCCCTGCGCATAGGAATAGTGTTTGGCAAAAACAGCGCGGTTTTCCCCCGACTGCTCAACCTGGTAAAGTTCGGTTTAGGCGGTCAACAGGGAAATGGGAAGCAATATGTAAACTGGATACATGAGGATGATGTGGTGCAGATCACCGAATGGTTGCTTAATCATCAGGAGCTGAATGGCATCATCAATGCCACCGCACCCAACCCGGTTACCAACGCCGAACAAATGCGATTGATCCGGAAAGCTTATGGCAAGCCATTCGGCCTGCCCGCGCCCAAATGGCTGCTTACCATCGGCGCCTGGCTCATCGGTACCGAAACGGAACTGATCCTGAAAAGCAGGTGGGTTGTGCCTACGAGGTTGATGGAAGCTGGGTATCAGTTTAAATTTCCGGATATAAAAGGAGCGATAGAAGAATGTTTAAGATAATAACCTAACCCAACACGTCACTTAATCCAACGCGTCATCGCGAGGAACGAAGCGATCTCTACATAGGACAATCAAACTCCACGATGTTTTTAAATGCCGGGAGCCAGTTGCACAGCTACATATTTGATGGTTCTTGACTGTCCGCATTAGGGATTGCTTCGTTCCTCGCAATGACGAGCAATAAAAAAAAGCCATGGACAAAAATACATTACAACGCCGCATCAAGATCTGCATCTGGGCCATCATCATCGGCCTTACATTAAGCGGCCTCACGGCCTTTCCACTGGAAACAGAATTAGGAATATTGCATCAACACATCGCCATAACCAATCCAATTTATCATTGGATCGACACCATCTATAATGCCATCAAAACAATCAACCAGCAATTTCCTTACCTAAGCTACGGCACCGACTGGCTGGCCTTTGCCCACCTGGTGATCGCCGTGGTTTTTATCGGTCCGTTAAAAGATCCTGTAAAAAACATTTGGGTGATCGAATTCGGGATGATCGCCTGTGTGATGATATTTCCCTTAGCATTTGTCGCGGGCGAAATAAGGCATATCCCCATCTTTTGGCGGTTGATCGATTGCTCGTTTGGTATCGTGGGTTTTATCCCGCTTTATTACTGCCGGAAAAACATCCTGAAACTATCCGGTGCGCCGCTCAAATATTAGGATCACAGCGCTTTCTGCATTATTTTGTAAAAAACTTGTCCTAATTGGGCAGCTAATTGTTTTTAAGACTTCATTGCCTATATTTGCGTTCCAAAAAACATCATTTTTAAAAAATAATGAGAGAAATACAATTCAGAGAAGCGCTTCGGGAAGCTATGAGCGAAGAAATGCGCAATGATGATAAAATATACCTGATGGGTGAAGAGGTGGCTGAATATAACGGCGCCTACAAAGTAAGCCAGGGTATGCTGGATGAGTTCGGGGCGAAACGTGTGATTGATACCCCCATCTCTGAATTGGGTTTTGCCGGTATCGGCATCGGCTCGGCGATGAATGGCCTGCGCCCGATCATCGAGTTCATGACCTTCAACTTTTCACTGGTAGCTATCGACCAGATCATCAACGGCGCTGCCAAGATCATGTCGATGAGCGGCGGACAATTTTCGGTGCCTATCGTGTTTCGTGGCCCAACCGGTAATGCGGGTATGCTAAGCTCACAACACAGCCAGTGCTTCGAGAATTGGTATGCCAACTGTCCCGGCTTAAAGGTGGTTGTTCCATCAAATCCGGCAGATGCGAAAGGCTTGTTAAAATCAGCTATTCTCGATCCTGATCCCGTGATCTTCATGGAATCAGAATTGATGTACGGCGATAAAGGCGAAGTACCTGAAGAAACTTATTATATCCCGCTTGGCAAAGCAAGTGTAACCAAAGAAGGCACTGATGTGACTTTGGTTGGTTTTGGTAAGATCATGAAAGTGGTTAACGCCGCTGCTGCCGAATTGGAAAAAGAAGGCATCCATGCCGAAGTGATCGATCTGCGCACAGTGCGCCCGATCGATTATGATACTGTGATCAACTCAGTTAAAAAGACCAATCGCCTGGTGATCGTTGAAGAAAGCTGGCCATTAGGTTCAATCGCGACTGAAGTTGCCTTCAAAGTACAAAAAGATGCATTTGATTATTTGGATGCACCTATCCTGCGCATTATGGGTGGCGACGTTCCATTGCCTTATGCACCAACTTTGATACAGGAATATCTTCCAAACCCTGAAAGAGTGATCAAAGCGGTTAAAGAAGTGATGTACGTGACCAAATAAGACACCAAATATTTGAAATAAAGAAAGGCCCGCGATTTTTATCACGGGCCTTTCCAATTTAACAAGAATCGCAATTACTTCTTCTCGCTTTTGGCAGATTGATTAATGCTGCTTACTGCGATCTCGGTTAGCTTGCCATCTGCATTTTTTTCTTCCTGCAGGGTAGCATCTAAGATTTCAGCGGCTTCGCTGTAACCCAATACGCCTGCTAAGGTTTTCAGGGTACCATACGAAGCAATTTCATAATGCTCGATTTTTTGCGCGGCAGAGATGATGCCTGCATCGCGGGTAATAGTGCCTTTTTCAGTTTCCGAAACGATCTCGTCGCCCTCTTTGATCAACCCGGCCATCGCTTCGCATTTTACTGCTACTGCTTTTTCGCCGATGGATTCAAAGGCTTGCTCTAAGCGGGTTACATGATTTTCGGTCTCCGAAAGGTGGTTTTGAATAGCCGTGCGCAGTTCCTCACTGGTCGCGGCCTTGGCCATTTTGGGTAATGCTTTTACCAGGTGCTTTTCGGCCCAATAAATGTCTTTCAGTTCATCAATGAACAATTCATTTAATGCTGAATCAGTTACGTCAGCGGTCATTTCTGACGTTTTGCTTGGTGTTTTTGTAGTTGCCATAGTGTAGATATTTATAATGTGTTGATGTACATTAAACTACATATGACACTTATTTAAGTTTCACTAATAAGATAATTTATTAATTACAAATATAATTATGTATGAGTGATTATGATTTTAATAATTCCAGCGCCTTTTTCAGATCACCTTTATTTTTTGTCAGATCTTTCCAGGGATCGACAATTTTTTTTACCCTTTCCCGCATGTTATGAATGGTGAAGTTAGACAGCTTCAGATCGTCATTTACCTCATCCCAATGCAATGGCGCTGAAACCGTTGCTCCCGGCTTAGGCCGAATAGAATAGGGGCAGGCAATGGTTTGGCCGCGCCTGTTTTGTAAAAAATCGATGTATATCTTGTTTTTCCGCTTCGCGGGACTGCGTTCAACGCTGGTAGTATCGGGCAATTCAGTATGGATAAGTTTCGCAACGTACTCAGCAAACATCTTCACAAAATCATAATCATATTTGGCGCCGAGGTAACAATAAATATGCAGGCCTTTTGATCCCGATGTCTTGATAAATACATCCAGTTTCATCTGGTCGAATACTGCCTTGGTTACCTGAGCCGCTTCAACAGCCTGGGTAAAGGGCACATCATGCGGGTCAAGGTCGATCACCACGAAGTCAGGATTATCCGGTTTTTTGTAAGAGCTCAGCCAGGGATTGATCTCGATACAACCCAGGTTTACCATATACAATAAAGTGGCTGCATCATCACCAATGATGTAATTGATATCCTTATTATTACTTTCTGAGTGCAACGGCTTGGTTTTTACCCATGACGGCAGGTGTGATACGTCCACGTCTTTTTGGAAAAAACCCTCATCGCCAATGCCATTTGGCTGCCTGCGCATGGAGATGGGTTTATCCTTCAGATAAGGGATTATCCACTCCGCCATATCCCGATAATAATGGATCAGCTCGCCCTTGGTGATACCCTCATCTTTCCAGAAAACTTTATCCAGGTGTGTTACTTTTAGTTTTTTTGGGCCGAATTCAATCGTTTCATCATCAGCCGTTTGTGTGTCCGGTGTTTCCATAACCACTTTTTTAGTTTCTTTATCAGTCCGCAACCCCTTAAAAACCGGGTGGCGCAGATGCTTGTCTTCCGTCCACTCCGAGTACCAAACCTCGCAAACCAGTTTAGGTTTTATCCATGTGATCTTGCCGCGCTGGTGCGGCTTTTCTTCGAAGGGTTTCTTACTGGTTTCCAGCGGCTGCATTTTATCATACAATTCCTTTATCGATGCATCATTAAAACCTGTGCCGCAATTACCAATATACCTGATCCTCTTACCCTCGTTAATACCCAATACCAACGCCCCAAAGTGTTTCCTCGATCCCGAAGGCGCGGTGTATCCGCAAATGATAGCCTCCTGCGAGTTTTGCAGCTTAAACTTCAACCACCGGTCTGATCGTTTGCCACTATTATAATAACTTTTTCCATCCTTGCCGATAATCCCTTCCCAGCCTTCTTTTTGAGCCTTATTAAATAATTCGGTCCCTTTTCCAGCAATGTGATCATTATAAATAATGACCTCGCTTTTTAAAGGTACGATGAATGCTCTTAATAACTCCTTTCGTTTCATCAACTCCAGGTCGCGCAGGTCATGCCCTTTAAGGCTCAGCAGGTCGAAAACATAGTACTTTAAAACCAGGTTAGTTTTATCTCCTTCGTAATTCTGTATATCCTGGAAACGACTGACCCCATTTTTCCCCTCGATCACCAGTTCTCCATCCAGTACGGCCTCCTCGCCGATTTGCTTTAAGGCATCCGTTATTTTTTTGTATTTATGACTAAAGTCTATCCCGTTCCGCGAGATCAGTTTAGCCTTTTTACCAGTGTAGCCTATCGCCCGGTAGCCATCCAGTTTGCGTTCGTATATCCAATCCTTATCATCAAAAACCTTAGCCTCCAGCTTGGCCATCATCGGGGTAAAGTCTTTCCCCGTATCTGGTTTTTCGTCCTCTTCTTCATCAATCTCAGGACTATTTTTTTCAGCCTTTGCTTTTTTAATATGCGGAAGTGAGGTCGCTTCACCACTTTTATTATTCACCATCTTTTTAACAACAGCCGGAACAAAATCCTCGCTGCTGTATTTTTTGCTGACCGCGAAATCATCATTATGCTTGATCAAAAGCCAGGAATTATCCTCTGCAGTGTGCAATTTCACCAGCGCGAATTCACCCTTTAGCTTTTCACCGTTCAGCTTAAATTTAAGATTTCCTGATTTTAGCCCTGCCCGCAAATTTTTCACATCATCTGCCCGATTATCCGCCAGCGAGGTATAAGTACCGTGGTCCCATATTAACACCACGCCCGCGCCATAATTGCCGTTCGGGATAATACCCTCAAAATGCTGATAATCTATCGGGTGGTCTTCCACCATCATGGCCAGGCGCTTATCACCCGGGTTCATGGACGGCCCTTTGGGCACTGCCCAGCTTTTCAATGTTCCGTTCAGCTCCAGCCTGAAATCATAATGCAGGTGTGAAGCATGATGCCGTTGAACGACAAACGATAGTTTCTTTCCAGTCCCTTTACCACTTTTTGGCTCGGGCGTTTTATTAAAAACCCTCTTCTTTACATATTCAACCAGGCTCATTTTAGGCTCCCTTCTTCGTATTCAGGCTTTGCATCAGTTGGTCGTACAGGTCGTCGCTTTTTGCTTTATGTGGTTTTAATTTCTTGATGGTTGGCCGCTTGCCTTTGGCCTTGGCATGGATGATCTTCAACAACTCATCGTTATACTCATCTTTGAATTTCGATACATCAAAATCTTCCGCGTACTGATTGATAAGGGCCAACCCCATATCCAGTTCCTTTTTGCTGACGGTTACATCATCACCAACATTCAGGTCTTCGGTGCTGCGTATTTCCTGCGCGAAACGGATACGCGTTACTACCAATACATGTTCAACAGGATGGATAATGCACAAACTTTCAGTGCTGCGTAACACAAACCGGCCCAAACCTGCCTTTCCCGACTTTTTAAGCGCCTCTAATAAAAGCGCATAGGCTTTGTTCTTTTTGGTATCGGGCTCGGTGTAGTAGGAGGTTTCATAAAACATGGGGTTCACATCAGCGATATCCACAAAGCTTTCGATCTCGATCACTTTGCTTTTCTCAGGCGCGGCGTCTTCAAAATCCCGTTCCTCAACCACCACATAATCATCGTTGAGTTTATAGGCCCTTACAATTTTATCATAAGGCACCTCTTTGTGGGTATGCTCATTAACCCGCTGAAAACGGATACGCGAATGATCGCGGCCATCCAGCATATCCAGGTCGAGCGAGCTGCTTTGTACCGCCGAATATAATTTAACCGGTATGCTCACCAGCCCAAACCCTATCGAACCTTTCCATATTGATCTCATAGCCAAAATGTTTAAAAACATTTATATAACTATGAAAGGGATAAATAGGTTTTAGAATAATGCAGGGACTAAAATCTTGAACTAATTTCAAAACTTACGAAGTTTGTTAAAACTTCGTAAGTTTGTTAACTCCCGATATTATTTCACATTATATTTCTTCGCAATCTCCGGGTACACATTCATGTACTGATTCGCTTTCCCATCCCTATCAAATATCCCTTCCCAGGTGCTTAACGGTTCCCAGATAAAAGAGCCTACCGATTTGCCATCCGGCACGTTAAAGGCCGCATCATTCACTTCATTTTTCAATTGTGAATATTCAGCCACCATCACCTGCTGCGGGTAGCGTTTGGCCAGGTCGGCCATGTTACTTTTCAGGTCCTCTATGGTGCCGTGCCATTTAGGATAATACGATAGGCCGATCACATCAAAGGGCACATTCCGGGTTTTCATGTTATCAAGGAAGAAGCGCGCCTCGGCATTTTGTCCGCCCAAAGCGATATGCAGCATGATGGTGGTTGACGGAGCAACTTGTTTAACTCCTGTTATCCCGGCATAGATCAGTTGCGAAAGGCTATCCAAATTCCCGATCGCGCCGTCAGGCCATATCATGCCATGATTGATCTCGTTGCCAACCTGTACCATATCCGGTGCGGTGCCCTGATCCTTTAACTCCTGTATCACTTGCACGGTATAATCATGTACCGATTTCTTGAGTGCGGTAAAATTCTCTCCCAACCAGGCTGCCGGCTTGTTTTGCTGTTGCGGATCGGCCCAGTAATCACTATAATGGAAATCAAGCAGGAACTTCATGCCGGCTGCTTTGATGCGCTTTGCCATTGCCTTGGTATGCTCCAAATCGCAGAAGCCTTTATTGGGCGAATAGCCCTTGGGATTTGCCGGCGCGTTAAATATCCGCAGTCGGATGTAGTTAAAGCCATGCGCCTTCATGATCTGTATCGCATCGCCGGGTGTCCCATTGTCAGAAAATTTCATCCCGCGGTTTTCCAGCTCGGGCAAGAAGGAAATGTCGGCACCTAAAACTTTATCCTTCACTTTATGGGGTGTATATTTCGCGGTAGTTACCATGTGCGGTGTGCCTGGCTGTACGGTATGTATCTCGGTTGAACCTGTAAAAAGACTATCTGCCTTAGCTTCGAATTTGATATGGCCTAAGGTTTTTCCGGCAACTAATGTTACCCACAGTATCCCATTTTTAAACTGGGCTTGTGTCGCCGTATCGGCGATCTGTGCACCGGCATCAGCTTTATTGCCGTCCTGTATGCGGGTAATCTTTGCATCGCCGTGAACCGAAAATTTAACGGGCATGGAGGCGTCCTTCATTTCTGTCCCTACACCATCTATCACTACCACTTTTATAGAAACCTCATCGCTGCCATTGGCGATCATCGTAGTTTTATAAGGGGTAACCTGAATTTCGGAAGGCTTACCTGCGGGTCTTGGCTTGCGCCTTTGGGCATCGGCGGTTGAAACAGATAGAATGATTGTCAGCGCAATAAGCAGGCAGCTCATTGCTTTTGAAAAATGTTTTTGCATGGCTTTATAAAATTGGTATCTTAAAGGTAGAATTAAATTGTATGATTGACAATTAATGCTGGAAAAATGAGGGATTATCACCAATATTTTACAGGGGGTTAAACGGCATCTGTACGCTTGCGCCAGTATCTTACAATTTGCCATACTACTTCAGCAGAGAGCAAAGTGCAGATGGCGAATACCGCAGGCATTGTACCCCCATCTTGTGATGAGAGCGCGCCGGATAAGGCAATAACGTATACCCCTACCGGCAGCAAAGTCATCAGGCAAAGGCCAATAACGTTTAAGCGGACTTTGAACGGGCGATGGGTATCAGGCTCTTTGATGCGTAATACGATGAGGGAAATATATTCGAGAAACAGCCCGGCGCCGTAAACGATCACGTCAATAATAATTAGCTCTTCGAATTTCCAAAGCACCATTCCACTCACCACCACTGCACAGGTAATGATGGAAATATAAGGTGTGCCGAATTTGCTGTGAGATTTATTGAACCACTTGGGTAAAAGATTATCATCGGCCATTACTTTGGGCACCCGCGATACGGACAACAGCACAGCAGCGAATATGCCCAGGTATGCGGCCATACCGCCAACGGCAATGATGGTACCCAGCCATTTGCCACCGATTAGGCTACCCAAAGCAGGGAAACCCTCATCGGTCAGCTTTGCAGGATCAATGTGCATCTGCTGGGCAACCAATATGCTGAGAAAATATACTACCAGCACCAGCACAAAAGCAGTAAATATAGCTACCAGGTAAGTACGCACAGGGCTTTCTACCTCTTCAGCGTAGGTGGTTACATTGTCCCAGCCAAGGCAGTTCCACATCACCACGTACATAGCCATACCCAGCGATGGGAAAGCGATGCCCTTAAGGGAAGGCGATGGGAGCGTGATGGGGCCGGTATGGTGGTGAAAAAACACAACGATCAGGATAATCAAAGGAATAAGCACAATAACGCTCAGGAACAATGATATGCGGCCTACTGGCATGATGCCCAATATGTTCAAACCCGCCATCGACCAGATAATAAACAGACAGATGGGAATTTTAAACTGCATGATATCCGGGAAAAAATAGGCGCCGTAGCTTACGATGAATACCGGGTAGATGGCCAGGTCGACGAATGTGTACATCCATGTCCACCAACCTTCAAAAAAACCCCAGCGGGTACCGAGCGCATGCTTTACCCAGCGGTAGTAGCCACCTTCAACCGGCATCATACTATTCAGTTCGAGCACGGTAAAAATGGCGGGTACATCCCACAGCATGGGCGTGAGCAGTAACAGCAGGTAAACGCCGTGTTCGCCGGCGTGGCCTAATAGTGGTTCGAGGCCATATGATCCCCCCGAAACGGTAAAGAATATAACCGCTATAAGCGGCAGCAGGCGTAATTTTTTACCGGATACTTTAACAGACATGTGGCGATAAAAATATTGTTTTTGCTTTTAATGTTAATGGTGCCGATAATTTATTTATGTTTAATAACTAATCGGGTAATTTTATAAAGATGAATAGACTTTACAAAATTTTGGCAGGCAGCCTATTGATGGCCCTGACATTAGTTATGCTCGTTTCCATGAAAAAAACACCGAGGTTTAGTGTATTGGTGGTTACCTCAAGAGTTGCCGACCACCGGAAAATGATGACAGCCGCCATCCCCATGCTTCAAAAAATGGGAGCGGATCACAACTTTAAGATCGATATTACCGACGATACCAGCAAGATCAGCGATGAGAACTTGAAAAACTACCAGGTATTTATAATGTTGCAATTAGCGCCATTTGATATGTCGTACGCGCAGCAGGATGCCCTGCAAAAATTTGCGGAGCGGGGAG
>Ga0105237_10001579_pt1 | contig 29663 bp, 17 predicted proteins | sample KBSC24metaG_FD_81520 | JGI IMG/M metagenome (GOLD analysis project Ga0105237, IMG submission 81520) | Corn rhizosphere microbial communities from Kellogg Biological Station, Michigan, USA - KBS C2-4 metaG | ecosystem: Host-associated > Plants > Roots > Rhizosphere > Soil | place: Michigan, USA... | reverse complement strand
TCTCCCGGAGGGAGAAGGGTTCCACTTTGAAGGTTGAGGAATACCGTAGCGTCTGTGCGTAGCTCGACGCAGAGCCCCTCTCCCTCCGGGAGAGGGGTTGGGGTGAGGGTACGGGCGGAGCGCAAGAGTGATGCGCACCGCTTCGCCCCACCCTCATCCGGCTGCCGCCCCCTCCCCCGAAAGGAGAAGGACCCCAAACGTGATACTCAACGCGTATAAGTCAGCGTTCCATACCCCAGCTGATCGAACCCGCCACTGTTCGGCCCGTAATCCCCACCGCCACCCTCCGGCCGTACCTTCGCCGCGAACTCCGCCACCGCCGGCGACTTCAAGCCCTTCAGCACCACGTAGTGGTTGTAGATCAACTCCCACACCGGCCGTGTATTGCCACGGGACGCGGGGGAAATCCCAGGCTGGGTGACATCGCTGTTGCTGTAGCTGATGTAAGGCACGTCCTGGCCCAGGTTGTAGCGCGCAGCATATTCGGCACCTTTGAGCACGCGGTTGTCGTCATAGCCGAACAGATCGTCGCCCTGGTTCCAGGCCATCTGGCAGAACGCGCCCAGCAGCGCGACGTCGAGCATCGAGTGACCCTGGTCGCGGCCGCTTTCCTGCAACTGGCCCAACCCACCGCCATGGAGCTTCCATACCGCATGCTCGATCGCGCCATTGCCGGCGCCGTGGCGGAAGTAGTTCACCGCCTCCCGATAGATGTCGTGGCGATCGGTCAGCACGCCGATGGCGAGCATGCTGCTCATATTGGCCAGGTCCCAGTTGGCCCAGTAGTGATCGACCCGGGCGCCGTTGTGGCGCACCAGGAAATCGTGGTTCATGGGATAGAACACGCTCAGCATCATGTGCTGGAAGCGCGCGACGTCCGCCGGTTTCCAGCCCTTGTAGCCGCGCAGCATCTCGGCGGCGTTCGCCAGCTGGTAACCGTAGATGCCCGAGGCCAGGAAACGATCGGAGTTGCCGCCGATGCCGGTGAGCGTCGCGCCCCAGGCGTTTAACACCTGCACCGCCCTGTCCGCATAGGCCGCATCGCCCGAGACCTTCCAGCGCAGCGCCAGCGCGTAGGCCGCGGCGGCATCGTTGAACAGCACGGAGTAGTTCTCCGGATGCACGCCGTCGCGCCCCCGGTACACCATGCTTTGCGCGCGCGGCTGCCAGCCCAGCGAGGCATGGCGGTTGTCGACCAACCGTTGCCAGCCCGCACTCCACGGCTGCGCACCCTGCGCCACCTTGGTGTGCATGCGCGTGAAATCCTGCCCGGTATGCAGCAGGCCAGGATGCACGAAGGTCGAGCCTTCCGCTATCGCCGCACCGGCGCCGCAGACCGCGAGCGCCGCCATCATCAGGCGCGCGACCAGCGTCGGCGCGCGCTTACCACCGGACTTCCAATACCGCATCTTTCCAGACCTTCAAAGCGCGACCACTGCGCGGACGCTTTGTAACCGAGGCCGGGCAAGGCGCGCAGCCGTACGGATCGCAAAAGCGGCGATGCATCACACAGGCAAATTCTTTCGAGACCCGATGCGTGCGCTCTAACGGCTGTGGCGCTTCAAGCTCTCTTCCCTCCGTTCGCTCCGGAGGGAAGAGAACCATGCAGCGACGGATTTACTCGGTGGTATCCACCTTCACTTCCACTCGCCGATTCGGCGCGAGGCAGGCGATCAGTTCCGATCGCTTGCCATCCGGGCAGTCCTTCACCTGATCCGCCTTGCCGAATCCTTCGGCAGTCACCACGCCCGCCGGCACGCCCGAGCGCACCAGTTCGGCCTTCACCGACTCGGCGCGCCGCTGCGACAGGTTCTGGTTGTAGGCGTCGCCACCGAGCCGGTCGGTGTAGCCGGCGATGCGCACCGAGCGCAGCTTGTCGCCCTGCCCGCGCAACTCCGCGGCCAGGTCATCCACCGTGCGGCGTCCTTCAGGCGACAGCTCGGCCTTGTCGAACGCGAACAGCGCATCGGCGGACAGCACGCGCGGCCTGCTCGCCGCGGGCGCGACCGCGGCCGGCACCGCCGGCTTGGGCTCGTCCAGCAGCGCCGCGCAGGACTCCGGCTTCCAGTAGAAGCTGCGCGCGAGCTTGTTCTCGTCGAACAGCACCTTGTACTGGCACACCGTCACTTCGTCGCTGCCGGGTTTGCGGAAGTTGAACAGATAGTTCCACTCGCGCACGCCCCACACGCCTTCGCTGAAGTGCGGATAGCCGATCAGATCCGACACCTGCGGCTTGTTGAGGCCGGCCTTCATCTGCCTGAGGTTGGCCAGGTTGGGGAAGGTGCCGCCCTTGTGCATGGGCGTGGTCGCGCCCGGCTCCGGCCACACCATCTGGCTGGCCGAACCGCCGTCCCTGGCGATGTCGTGGCTGACGTTGCCGCAGGCGGCCAGTGCGAGCACGAGCGAGGCGACGGCGATGTGCTTGATGGAATTACGCATGGATTTGGCTCCTTGGATATCGCTCATGGTCATGCCCGCCCTCACCACACCACGCCCGCACCGACGCCCGCGCCGGTATCGCCGCGCGAGTTGGTGGTGGCGTTGAGCTTGAACACGTAGCGGCCGCTCTCGGTGATGGTGGACACGCCGACGGCGACGCCGGACTCGCCGTGGAAGGTACCTACCGCCACGGCCGCCGAGCTCTGGTTCGGCTGGTAGGCCTGCGGCAGGCTGGCCATCGCCATCGCCGAGGCGATGCCCGCATTGGCGCGGTTGCCGATGCGGTTGAGGTCGCGGTCGACCGTCTGGAAGCGCTGGTCGACGTAGTCCTTCGACCAGTTCTTCGCACTCTCGATCGCCTCGTTGAGCTGCCCCACATTGACTGCGTCGGTGGCGTTGGTGCCAGCCGCCACGTTGGTGATGGTGCGCTCATTGCCCACCGAGCCCACCGACACCGTATTGGCGGTATTCGCCACCGAGTTGGCGCCGATCGCCACGCTGTTGTCGGCGGTGGCGGTCGAGCCCGCGCCCACCGCGGTGGAGTTGCTGCCGGTAGCGGTGGCGTTCTTGGTGTTGTCGACGCTGGTCTGATAGGTGTTGATGGTGGTGCCGTTACCCGGCCCCTGTGAGGGCAGGTTGTTCACCGTGGTGGTGAGGTTCTGCAGGCTGGTGTACAGCTGTTGCAGGGTCTGGTTGGTGGCGTACAGCTGCGAGCCGTTGATCGCATCCGTGCTGCTCCCGCTGATGCGGCCCGCCGCAACATTGGTCAACGTGCGCTCGGCACCGACCGCGCCGACGCTGACCGTCGAGCCCGGTGTAGTACCGGCGAAGTTGTACGTGGTGCCCGCCAGCGTAGTGCTCGCCGTACCGACCGCCGCATCCGTCACCGAACCCGCACCCAGGGCCACGCTGCCGGCGAACGCCGCCTGCGTGCCCGCGCCCAGTGCCATCGCCTGGATACCATTCGAGGTGGCATTGGTACCCAGCGCCACGCCGTCGGCCAGGTTCACCGTGGCGTTCTGGCCGATCGCCGTGCCGCCCGGTGCCGTCTGCTGCACGATCGCGCCATTGCCGATGCCCACGCCGTTGTCGCCATTGACCGTGGTCTGCGGACCGACCGCCACCGATTCCGCACCCGCCGCCAGCGAATCGCTCGCCGTGGAATTGGCGTGGAAGTACTTGATCGGCGTCACCGAGAACGAGCTCATCGCGCCCTTCAGCTGGCGCAAGGTCACCGCGTCCTGGTCCAGCGTGCCGTCCGCCACATTGGTGATCTGGCGGAAGTCGGTGGTATTGCCCACCGACACCGCGCCGAGCAGATTGCGGTCGGTGGTGTTGTACGGGATCACATTGGTGCCGACCAGGATCGAGCCGGAAGTCGGCGCGATCGCGCGATCGGACACCGCCCCCGAACCCAGCGCCACGCCGCCCAGCACCGAGACGCCGGTGTTCTGGCCCAGCGCCGTGCCGGACGCTGCCGTGGCGCTGGCGCCGACGCCGGCGGCCAGTGCATTGGCCCCCGTCGCGCCGTTGTTGGCGTAGTTGCCGCCCTGGGTGCCGCCGTCGTTGACGCTGTAGTAGTGGGTGGCATTGGCAGTGACGGTGCTGCTGAGGTTCTCAACCGCCTGGTTGGTGGCAAACAGCTGCGAGCCATTGACGGCATCCGTGCTGCCGCCATTGACCTGCCCGGCTGCCACATTGGTGATGGTGCGTTCGGCGCCGGGGGCACCGACGCTCACCGTGCTGGTCGGCGTCGCGCCGGCATAGGTGTAGGTGTTGCCGTCGATAGTGCCGCTGCCGGTCTGCACCACCGTACCCGTGGTGCTGCCCGCGCCCAGCGCCACGTCACCCACGTTGGCGCCCGCGGTGGCACCGTTGCCGATCGATACCGCATCGGTGGTGGTGGCATTGGACACCGGGCCGATCGCCACGCTGTTGGTGCCGGTGGGCTGCGAATCGGCCAGGGTCGAGTTGGCGTGGAAATACTTGATGCCCGCGCCGTCCACCACGCCGCTGATCTGGTTGAAGATCTGCTGCAGCGAGCTGTAGGTATTGCCGGCATAGGTGATGCTGGTGTTGAGCGTGCCGGTGGTCGGATCGTAGGTGGTGCTGCCGCCGTAGCTGTTGGCGATCGAGTCGCCCAGGTTGGTCACCGTGTTGCCCACGGTGTTCAAGGCCTGGTTGGTCTGGAACAGCTGCGAGCCGTTGATCGCGTCCGTGCTGCTGCCGCTGATGCGGCCGGCGGCGACATTGGTGACGGTGCGCTCGTTGCCGACGCTGCCCACGCTGACCGTGCTGGTCGGGGTGGTGCCGGCGAAGGCATAGGTGGTGCCGTTGATGACGGTGTTGGCCGTGCCCACCGCGGCCGTGGTGGTCGAGCCCGAGCCCAGCGCCACGTCATTGGCATTGTTCGCCGTCGCCGCGTTGCCGAACGCCACCGCACCGGCCGCCAGCGCGCTGCTGGCATTGCCCAGGGCCACCGAACCGACGCCCTGCGCATTGTTGCCGTTGCCCAGCGCCACCGCGCCATTGCCGTTGACGGTGTTGTTGGCGCCCATGCCCACCGCGCCGGTGCCGGAGACCGTATTCGGATCGCCGATCGCCACGGCGCCGTCGCCGTTCACGGTCTGGCCTTCGCCGATCGCCACCGCGCCGGTGCCGCTCTGCACCTGCGAGTTATGGCCCATGGCGACCGAGCCCACGCCCGCTGCCAGCGTGCCGGGGCCGGAAGCGACCGAGTTGACGCCCGTCGCACCGTTGTTGGCGTAGTTGGACTGCTGCGTGCCGCCGTCGTTGACGCTGTAGTAGTGGATCGCATTGGCGACGACGCTGGTGTTGAGCGCGTCGATGGCCTGGGTGGCGGCGTACAGCTGCGAGCCGTTGATCGCATCCGTGCTGCCGCCGCTGATCCGTCCCGCCGCGACATTGGTGATGGTGCGCTCGGCACCGGGTGCGCCCACGCTCACCGTCGAACCGGGCGTGGTACCGGTGAAGTTGTAAGTCGTGCCGGCAATCGCATAGCTGGCCGTGCCTACCGCCGCGTCGGTCACCGAACCGGCGCCCAGCGCCACGCTGCCGGCGAACGCCGCCTGCGTGCCCGCGCCCAGGGCCATCGCCTGGATGCCGTTGGAGGTGGCATTGGTGCCCAGCGCCACGCCATCGGCCAGGTTCACCGTGGCGGTCTGGCCGATCGCCGTGCCGCCAGGAGCGGTCTGCTGCACGATCGCGCCGTTGCCCAGGCCGATGCCGTTGTCGCCGTTCACCGTGGTCTGCGGACCGATGGCGACGGATTCCGCGCCGATCGCGGCCGAGTCGGTCGCCGCAGAGTTGGCATGGAAGTACTTGATCGGCGTCACCGAGAACGAACTCATCGCGCCCTTCAGCTGGCGCAGGCTCACCGCATCCTGGTCCTGCGTGCCGTCCGCCAGGTTGGTGATCTGGCGAAAGTCGGTGGCGTTGCCCACCGATACCGCGCCGAGCAGGTTGCGATCCGTGGTGTTGTACGGGATCACATTGGTGCCGACGATGATCGAGCCGGAGGCCGGCGCGATCGCGCGATCGGACACCGCTCCCGCGCCCAACGCGACGCCGCCAAGAATCGACACGCCCGTGCCCTGGCCCAGCGAGGTGCTGCGATCTGCCGTGGCGGTGGAACCGACACCCGCGGCCAGTGCGTTGACGCCGGTGGCGCCATTGTTGGCGTAGTTGCCGCCCTGCGTGCCGTTGTCGTTGACGCTGTAGTAATGCGTGGCACCTGCTGCGACCACGTTGCTGAGGTTGTCCACCGCCTGGTTGGTGGCATACAGCTGCGAGCCGTTGATCGCGTCCGTGCTGTTGCCGTTGATGCGGCCCGCGGCGACATTGGTGACGGTGCGCTCGGCGCCGACCGAACCCACGCTCACCGTGGAATCGGGTCCGGTGCCGGCGAAGGTGTAGGTATTGCCGGCGATCGTGTAGCTGCCCGTACCAACCGCCACGTCCGTCACGCTGCCGGAACCCAACGCCACATCATTACCGTGCACCGCGTTGGCGCCATTGCCCAGCGCCACGCCGCCGTTGACCTGCACGGTGCTGCCGTTGCCAAGGGCGATGGAGCCGGCGCCCACCGCGCTATTGCCGCTGCCGATCGCCACGGCACCCGTGCCGTTGGCCGTATTGTTCGAACCGACCGTGACGGCACCGGTGCCGGTCGCGGAATTCGGATCGCCGATTGCCACCGCGCCATCGCCATTGACCGTCTGGCTCTCGCCCAGCGCCACGGCACCGGTGCCGCCCAGCACCTGCGAGTTGCGACCACCGGCGATGGAGCCGGTGCCGGCGGTGGCGGCGACCGTGTTCGAATCGCCAAAGGCCACGGTCGATGCCGCCAGCGCCTGCGAGAGATTGCCGATTGCGGTCGCATTCGCCGCGGCGGCCTTCGCGCCGGGACCGACCGCCGCAGCATTCGCAGCGGATGCCGTGGCGAATTCGCCAAGCGCAACGCTATTGGTGGCACTGGCGCTGGAGAAGGCGCCAACCGCCGTGGAACCGCTGGCTCCCGATGCCGAGGAGTTGACGCCGATCGCAATACTGCTGGTCGCCGACGCCGCGGTGTTGGTGCCGAGCGCTATGGCATCGCCGCCCGACGAGTTCGCCTGGTAGCCCTGCGCCACGCCCTGGCTGCCCGATGCGGCAGCCCCGACACCCGCCGCCATCGAATTGGATCCGGTGGCACCGTTGTTGAGATAGTTGCCGCCCTGCGTGCCGCCGTCATTCACGCTGTAGTAGTGAATGGGCGTGCTGGACGCCGCGAGGGAGTTCACCGCCTGCGTCACCGCGTAGAGTTGCGAGCCGTTGATCGCATCCGTGCTGTTCTGCCCGATGCGGCCGGCGGCGACGTTGGTGATGGTGCGCTCGCTGCCGGCGGCGCCGACGCTGACGGTGCGGGTCGGTGATGTGCCCGCGAAGTTGTAGGTCGTGCCGGCGATGGTGTAGCTGGCCGTACCGACCGCCGTGGTAGTGGTCGAACCCGAACCCAGCGCGACGTCGCCCGCGTTATTGGCCACTGCCGTATCGCCGAATGCCACCGCACCGGCAGCCAGCGCCTTGCTGGCATTGCCCAGCGCCACCGAGCCCTGGCCGATGGCCTGGTTGGTATTGCCGATCGCCACCGCACCAGCCGCCGCTGTCGTGCCGGCGGCGTCGCCGGCCGCAACGTTGTTTGCACCCATCGTCACGGCGCCGTTGCCGTTGGTGATATTCGGATCGCCGATCGCCACCGCGCCATTGCCGGTGACGACCTGGCCCTCACCCAGTGCGACGGCGCCGGTGCCGCCCTTCACTTGCGAGTTGTGGCCGGCGGCGATGGAACCGGTGCCCGAGGCGGCAGCGACCGTGTTGCTGTCGCCAAATGCCACCGTGGATGCCGCCAGCGCCTTGGACGCATTGCCTGCCGCAAAAGCATTGGCAGCACCCGCCGAGGTTCCATATCCCAGCGCCACGCCTTGGGCACCCGAAGCATTGGCCGCACCGCCCATCGCCACGGCATTGGCTGCTCCCGCACTCGCCTGCAAACCGACGGCAACCGCACTGGCCTGCGTTGCCGCAGCCAGAGTGCCCAACGCAACAGCATTGGTACCGGCCGAGTTCGACTGCAGACCCACGGCAATGGCGTTGGCCTGCGTCGCTGTCGATTGGCCGCCCACCGCAATGGCATTATTGCCCGATGCCGCAGCGCCTGCGGTCGCGTTGCCGCCAAGCGCGAGGGCCGCCGCGCCCGTCGCAGCAGCCTGCCGGCCAATAGCCGTCGCATTGGCTTGGCTCGCATTCGCCTGCAAGCCCATGCCGATGCCCTGGTCGCCGGCAACACTCACGTCCGTGCCGATCGCTACGGCGCCTTGCCCGGCTGCACCTACACCGACGGTACGCGCGCCGAGGTAGACCGCATTGAGGTTAGTCGCCAAAGCCTGCCAGCCGACTGCCGTCGCGTGGGTACCGCCAGTGATGGTCGAGCCCGAGCCAAGGGCAAGGGCGTTGTTCGAGTTGACGACAGCGGTCTGGTAGCCGACAGCGATGCTGTTCACCGAATTGGCGTCCACCGAACTGCCCGGCCCGAGCGCCATGGCATTGGTGGTTGAGGCCGCTGCACTGGTGCCGATAGCGATGGAGTTGCCGCCCGTAGCCGTTACGTCGGTACCCATGGCGATCGCACCGCCGGCCGTCGCGCCGGCCGAGCCGGTGCGTGCGCCGATATAGATCGAATTGATTGCGGTCGACAGCGCCTGGAAACCGAGAGAGACGCTGTTCTGTCCGGCCGAGTGCGAGTTGTAGCCCACCGCCAGGCCACCGAGCACGTCGGCATGCGCCAGCGAACCGAGCGCGGTGGCGCCGATGCCGCTGGCCGCGGAACTCAGGCCCATGCACGAAGCCGTGCTGTTATAGGCGTTGTAAGGCGCCCCGCTGCAATCCACCGTCTGCGCATGCGCCGGCAACACCCAAGCGCTCCCGCCCAACGCCGCCAGCCCGAGGAGAAGGCCGGCACTCAATCGATGCCGCGATCGATGGCGCACGGCGCCGTGCGCGCTGCCACCGGGATTGCTCGTGGCCAGCTCCGAAACCACCACGAGCTGGTTCAGCGCGCGGTTCCAGACTTTGCTGTGGATCTTGTTCATTACCATCTCCTCGTTCTTGCATCGGGCGGGGTGCGCAAGGAGCGGCGGCGAACCATGTTGCGGGCGCAAAGCGCTCCGGGCCCGGAGCCATCCAGGCTCCGCGCCGTCGGCGCGCTCGACGCGCGTATTCGGTTTTCCGCGGCCCCGTGTTATCCGCGCGCGGTATGCTCCGCGCGCGTCACGGCAACGGTCTCCGGAATCCGGACCGGATCAGTTGCTCAATCGGGTGGGGCGGCTCGGGGCCGCGGTGATGCGATGGGTTGGAGATTCCCCTGGAACAGCGGGCGCTGGTGTCGCTCCGACTCGACCAACGTCATGTCGATTACTCCTACGTCCTGACCATCTGGATGGATACGAATCCGTTGCGTATGCCGCTTCCCTCCATGGGAAGGCCCCCCTTTCCATCTCTCTTTGGCCTCACCGTTCCAAGCCGCGAAACTACGCGGCAACGGTGACTGCAAGACTGAAGCGCAAGCACTATCCATGAACTTCCGTGCAAGGCTTGATTGCGTTTTTCCACAGAGTGGTTTGCGATTTTCTTTTCACGCTGCGTGCCTTCCGCATCGTGCTCCGCGAGCAAAACCGCTGCACCACTGTCGCTCGGCAACACGCCCCCGCGACGCGAAGGAATGACTCCTCGCATCGACGATCTGCTGCCACTACGCGTTACGCGCGATGCCGCTTTTGAACTGCCCCCTGTAGCACTCCGCTCTGTGAGACCGTGCACATCGCAGGCCTTTCTTCCGGAAAGGTACGAGGTGCAACGATCGGTTGGCATCGCCGGAAAATTTCAATGCGAATCGTCCGGTGACGCGCACGCGAGATTAGGTCAAGTATTGCGAAAGTTATAGGCGCGATTTTGTCGACTTGCGATGCACGTCACTCAATTTTCTTGCAATGCATAGTTGACGAACTTCTGCGTCACGTCTGGCATGACATTCGCCGAAAGCGCACTCACATAGATGACAGCTGTCTGATGGCCATTCTCATTTAGACGTCCAAATGAAATGACACGCGCATCTCATATGCCGCGGCAGTCCGCCATGACTTCCGGCCTACATGAAGATTGAAATACAGCCGCAAAGGACGAGGGCTGCCAGGAAAAGACAGCCGCGTCTCAGGGGCACTCGCGCAGCGAGAAGATCCGCTCCATCGGCACCCACTTCTGCCCGGGCTTCGCCCACGGCAGGCGTTGCTGGAAGGTATCCATCAACGATTCCCACGCCTGCACGCGCGGGTTGGCGGCATCGGCGGCGGCCTTGGCCGCGCCGTCGAAGTCGTCCGTCACGTCCATCGCCAGCACCAGGCGATTCCCGGTCCGGAAAATCTCAAGGTCGAGTACGCCTGCTTCGCGGATCGAAGCGACGATCTCCGGCCAGATCTGCCCGGGGCGGTGCCAACGCTCATATTCGGCGATCGACTGCGGATCGTCGTGCAGGTCCAGCGCGAAATACATGCGCGGCACCTCAGCGCTCTGCCGCACCGCGCAGGCGTGCGAACAGCAGGATCACCACGAAGCTCGCCGCCGGCACCAGCATGGCGCGCGAGATGCCCGCGGCGTCCGACACCGCGCCCATCGCCGCGGTCAGCACCGCGCCGCCGATGATGGTCATCACCAGCAGGGCCGAGCCGAGCTTGCGCTCGTCATCGCCGCGCCCTTCCACGCCCAGCGCGAAGATCGTCGGGTACATCACCGACATGAAGAAGCTGCAGGCCACCAGCGCACACGCACCGGCCATGCCCGGCACCGCCACCGCGAACACGGTCAGCGCCACGTTCACCGCCGCGAACAGCGCCAGCAACCGGCGCGGCGCGACATAGCGCATCAGCGCGCTGCCGGCAAAGCGCCCGGCCATGAAGCAGGCCAGCGACACCAGCATGTAGTTGGCCGCCAGCTTGGCCGGCGTACCGGGCATGGTCGCCTGCACGTAGCGGATCAGGTAACTCCATACGCCGACCTGCGCGCCCACATAGAAGAACTGCGCGGCCAGCGTGGCGAGGAAGCGGCGATCGCCGAGCAGGCGCGCGAGCGCGCCGTGGTCGCGCGGCACGGCGCCCTCCTCCACCGCATGCACGGCGGGAAAACGCGTCAGCAGGATCAGCAGGCCCCAGGCCAGCACCACCAGGCCGATCGCCAGATAGGGCAATTGCACCGCCGCCGTCTCGTGCGCGACGAAGGCGGCGCGCTCTGCCGCGCTCAGCGCCGCCAACTGCTCGGGCGTGTGCTCGACACCGGAGAAGATGAAATGCTGGCCGATCAGGATGCCGGTGATCGAACCCAGCGGATTGAACGCCTGTGCCAGGTTCAGCCGGCGCGCCGCGCTTTCGCGCGGCCCCAGCAACGTCACGAACGGGTTGGCGGAGGTCTCGAGGAAGGCAAGACCACTGGCGATCACGAACAGCGCGAACAGGAAGAAGCCGTAGGTGCCCTGCTGCGCCGCCGGCCAGAACAGCAGCGCGCCCAGCCCGTACAGCGCCAGCCCGAACACCACCGCACTCTTGTAGCCGAAGCGGCGCATATAGATGCCGGCCGGCATCGCCACCAGGAAGTAGCCCAGGTAGAACGCGCTCTGCACCAGGCCCGCCTGGAAGTCGTTCAGCACGAACGCCTTCTTGAACTGCGGGATCAGCACGTCGTTGAGGTTGTTGGCCACGCCCCACAGGAAGAACAGGCTGACGATCAATGCCAGCGGCAGCGGCGAGCGGCCCGCCGCCCGGGATGAGGACGCCGCCATCGGCGGCATTTCCGTTGTCGTCTGCAAACCGCCCACCCCGCTAGCTGTCGTCCCCGCAGGGACAAGTCGCGACTGATTGTGCAAATATGAACAGTAATTTCACCCGTAGCACAAGATGCAACGCAGCAACGCAGCCCCCGGCGCATGGCAAGGCACGGCGCGCTGAGGCAAGCTTGCCGGTCACGGAGGGGAACTGAAGCATGCCGAAGAAGAGCACACCCAAGTACCGCGCGCCGGCGCTGGACAAAGGCCTGGACATCCTGGAGCTGCTCGCCGGCTCGCACGTCCCGCTGAGCATCGCCGAAGTCTCCGAGGGTGTGGGCCGTTCGCGCGGCGAGATCTTCCGCATGCTGCAGGTGCTGGAAGAGCGCGACTACATCATGCGCGGCGAAGGCGACTCCGGTTACTCGATCACCCCGCGGCTGTTCCGCTTAGGGATGGAGCAGCCGCCGCTGAAGAGCGCGGTGGAAGCGGCCCTGCCGGTGATGCATCGCCTTGCCCACGCGGTGGACCAGTCCTGCCACCTGGTGGTGCCGTCGCGCGAGCAGATCGTGGTGATCGCGCGCATCGACCCGCCCGGCGAGATCGGTCTGGTGGTGCGCGTCGGCCACCGCCGCCCGATGTCGCAGGCGACTTCCGGCCATGTATTGCTGGCGTTCCAGACCGACGAAGTGCAGAAGCTGTGGCTGGACATGATCGCCGCGCACGAGCCGGAGCTGGATCGCAAGAAGCTGCTGCGGCACGCAACGCAGGTGCGTACTCACGGTTACGCCACCGCGGCGAGCCATATCGTCGACGGCGTGACCGACCTGTCCGCGCCGGTGCTGCAGCATGGCAGCGCGGTATGCGCGCTGACGGTGCCCTTCATCGAACGGCGCGCCTCGGCGATCAGCGAGAAGCTGACGCTGGAGCATCTGCGCCAGGCGGCGGCGGATATCTCCGATACGCTGCAGTATGGCGGCCCTTCCCGCGCCGATTGAACGCGTAGGTTGGGGTGAGCCGAAGGCGAACCCCAACGGACCTCACACGTGACCGCCACGTTGGGGTTCGCCTGCGGCTCACCCCAACCTACGCCAGTCGCCGCGCGTTAACGAACGCCAGCATGTCTTTTTCACGCCCTGCCACGCCGTCTATACCGACACTGGCGTACCTGACGCCGCCAGGAGCGCGCCATGCCTTCGTCCCTTCCGCGCTGGTGCATCGTGATCCCCTGCCACAACGAGGAACGCGCCATCGGCGGCGTGCTCAACGGTGCGCAACGGCTGGGCGTGCCGATCTGCGTAGTCGATGACGGTTCCACCGACGCGACCCACAAGATCGTCTCGCGCCACCCCGGCGTGACCTTGCTGCGCCACGATGGCCGCCACGGCAAGGGCGAGGCGCTGCGCACCGGCCTGCGCGCCGCGCGGCAGAGCGGTTTCGAAGCGGTGTTGACCATGGACGGCGACGGCCAGCACCAGGCCGACGATGTGCCGTACATGCTGGCGGCGGCCAAGCGCCATCCCGGCAGCCTGGTGATCGGTGCGCGCATGCTCGACACGGAACGCCAACCGCGCGCAAGGCACCTGGCCAACCGCGTGGCCGACTGGGGCATCTCCTGGGCCTGCGCGCGCGGCATCGCCGATACGCAGAGCGGCCAGCGCTGGTATCCGCCCGCCGTGCTCGAGATGGCCGACACCACCACCGACGGCTTCGCCTACGAAGCCTCGCTGCTGATCCGCGCCTGCCGCGAGGCCGGCGTCGACGTCGTCTCCGTGCCCATCCCCTCGCGCTACGGCGCGCAATTCCGCCACAGCCATTTCCGCCCGCTGCTGGACGTGGCCCGCATCACCTGGGCCACTTCAAGGCATCTGTTCGGCTATGGCCAGTTGCGCGAAAGCTACCGCCTGGCGCAGGAACGCCATGCCCTGGTCGAACACCACCGCGTACGCATGGCCGCCGACGGCGTCCATCTCAGCGCCGGCCTTCCCGGGGGACCCGGCTGACCAGCTCCTCGACGCTGGGCGTCTTCATGCCCAGCGTCTCGTGCAGGTGCTCCAACACCCGGCGGTTGCGCGCCGGCGTCTGGCTGGCGATGCCATCGCGCACCACCGCCACCTTGTAGCCATGCACGTGGGCATCCAGCGCCGTGGTGAGCACGCAGGCGTCACCCGCGATACCCGCCAGCACCAGCTCCTCCACCAGCAAGTGTTCGAGCAATGCCGGCAACTGGGTCCGGTAGAACGCCGAATGCCGCGACTTGAGCAGCCGCACGTCCCCTTGCCTGGGCATCAACGCATCGGCCGCTTCGCGCGACACCGGGTGTCCGACTTCGCGGGTGTAGGCGATGACACCGTGCATATCCTCGTGCCAGCAATCGAAGTTGTCGTTGACAAAGACCACCGGCACACCCCAGCCGCGGAAGTGTTCGAGCAGCAGCACGAGCATGGGAATCACCGGCCGGAACTGCTCGGCCAGCGCGACACCGCCTTCGAAGCGGAAGTCGTTGAACACGTCGATGATCAGCAGCGCCTGGCGGTGGGGTTGGACCATGGCGGTCTCCTGGTGACGAGCGTGCGCAAGGTGGCATTGGGGGGATCAATGGGGTGTGCAGAGGATGGCGGCTTCGCTCGCTCATGCACAAATGGTCAGGCCAAGTGGTGTGCTTCTTCTCGCATGCATAAGCGTTCCCGCGAGCCCCGCCCCCCTCCCAGGCGGGGCGAGGGGAAAGAGCTCGCGGCGCAGCCCGCGGCGTTCCGCTTGTGCGCTTTTGCTCTGGCTTTTGATCTTGCTCTTGATCTTCAACCCCCTTGGCGCGGCGGTGAGGGCTGGACGATCAGGCCCCGAAGGGGGCGAGGACAGGAGTCCTCGCCTTTTTGACGGGACACGGATGTCCCTTCAAAAAGCCCGGCCAGCCCTCACGTACCCGCAGCAGCGAAGCTGCGGAGGGCGCCGTGCAGGGTGCCCTTCTCTTTGGTTACTTTCTCTTGGGCAGCCAAATGAGATCCCATATAGACTCCTCAACTTGCTCAGGGATCGATGCTTCACGTGGACGCAAACATCAAGGTTTATAGCTATCTACGCTTCAGTGATGCTCGACAGTCCACCGGCAGTAGTGCCGATCGCCAGACCGAGTATGCGGCCAACTGGGCCAAGCGCCGGCAGCTGCAGCTCGATGCTTCGCTCTCCCTCCGCGACGAAGGATTGAGCGCCTACCATCAGCGTCATGTAAAGCAAGGCGCCTTGGGCACCTTCCTCCGCGCCGTGGACGAGGGCCGCATTGGTGCCGGCTCTGTACTCGTCGTGGAAGGCCTGGACCGTTTGAGTCGCGCCGAGCCGCTCCAAGCGCAGGCACAGCTCGCTCAGATCATCCATGCCGGCATCACGGTGGTGACGGCCAGCGATGACCGGGAATACAACCGGGAAGGACTCAAAGCCAATCCCATGGAGCTGGTCTACAGCCTGCTGGTCATGATCCGGGCGTATGAGGAAAGCGATACCAAGAGCAAACGGGTCAAGGCGGCCATTCGTCGTCAGTGCGAGCAGTGGGTGGCCGGCGCTTACCGCGGTCGCATCCGCAATGGCCAGGATCCCCAGTGGTTGACCTGGCAATCGGGCGGCTGGCACCTCATCCCGGAACGGGTCGAGGCCGTGCGGATGGCCATCGACCTGTTCCGAGCTGGGCATGGGCCGGTGGCTATCGTGGACCGCCTCAATGCCGTCGGACTGTCCGTCTCGGATAAGGGAACTCGGGCGACTCATCTTTATAAGCTGTTTCGCCTGCCCGCCCTACGCGGCACCAAGACCTTGTCGGTCGATGGCGTTGACTACGCGCTGCCGGACTACTATCCGGCCATCCTGAATCCGGAAGCCTTCGATGAACTGCAAGGCCAGATCCGGCAGCCCGGTCGGCGCAAGGGGAAAGGCGAACTGCCCGGCATCATCACTGGCCTGCGCCTCACCCAGTGCGGATATTGCGGGTCGGCCATGGTGGCCCAGAACCTCATGAGCCGGAAAAAGGACGACGACGGCCGGATCCATGACACCTATCGCCGCCTGTCCTGCGGCTCCGGACAGGCCTATCGCCGTTGCCCGGTGGGCGGCAGCACGAGCATCGCCCCGATCGAACGGGCGCTGCTGGACTTCTGTTCGGACCAGATCAACCTGGATGCCCTGCTAGAACGCGGCGTCGTCGATCCGCCAGCCCGCCAGAAGCTCGCTGCCGCCAAGGCACGCGTCGCTGACGTGGAAGCGCAGCTCAAGCGCTTGACCGACGCCTTGATGCAGGACGACGGTGCGGCGCCGGCGATCATTCTCCGTAGGGTCCGCGAACTGGAGGACGAGCTGGAACGCCTGCGACAGAAGGTGGCTGACGCCGACGCGGAATGGGCAGCCGTATCCCGGAAGGCGCCGACGACCGCCGACGCTTGGCGCGAGTTGGTGATCGGGGTGAAAAGCCAGGATTACGATGCGCGATTGAAAGCCCGGCAACTCGTGGCCGACACCTTTGCTCGCATCGTGGTGTACCGCGTGGGTATCGAACTCGGACAGCCTGCTAACACTGCGCTAGATCTAGTCCTAATACCGCATGGCGGTCACCCTCGCGCGCTAAGCATTCACCGCAAGACAGGGCAATGGCTGGGCGCGGAAGAGGTAAGTACCCAAGCGTTAGGCTACTGATCTGCATAGTCGCTACGTCACGAAACGCAGTCGACTCGAAGTCAGGTGCACGTGTAGATGGTCACCGTGGGTATCATGATCCTCATCAGTAAGGCGGCCATTGTCATGATCAGCGGTCGCCTTGCCGTGCCAGTGAACATCAATAATAAGCCATGCCATCTTCAGCAGCTGCTTTCGGTCCGCTGATCACAGAAACCCGGCCCTCGCGATCAACTTCATCAGTGCACCCAGGCGGAAAGCCGAATACGTCTGGCCCATCTGCCCAGGCATCTATGGAGACGATCGACATGACGGTTTTTAGCGAAATACCGCGGCAACGCTAGTCCTATGGGGGGTTCTGCGGCGTGAATCGGCGCCGAAACTCAATCCTATGCTCCTTGCCGTCATCCACCAGCGTGATTCCCTGCCCAGCTTGCGCCTTGCCGTCGAGACTGACTTGATCGCCCGGCTCAAGGCTCTCTTCTTGCAGGATGGCAATGTGATAGTCCGTTTCGCGAAACCGGTAGTCCATCGTGAATGAGCGCCATACCGCAGGCAGAACGGGCCTGATGTGCAGGCGCTCACCCTCCAGTTGCAAGCCAAGCAGCGACTCCACGATGAGCCGGTACATCCAGCCGGCCGATCCGGTGTACCAGCTCCAGCCTCCGCGTCCGGTGTGCGGAGCTACGCCATAGACGTCGGCGGCTACCACGTAGGGCTCGATCTTATAGATATCTACGGCCTCGGCCGTCAGGCAGTGGTTGACCGGATTGATCATCCGCAGCAGCTCCCATGCACGCTCGCTGTCACCCAGCTTGGCAAATGCCATCGTTGCCCAGATCGCTGCGTGGGTGTACTGACCTCCGTTTTCCCGAACGCCGGGCACATAGCCCTTGATATAGCCCGGATCAAGCGCGGACTTATCGAATGGAGGCTCCAGCAGCTGCACCAGTCCAACATCCCGCCGCACCAGGTGCCGATCCAGTGAATCCATCGCTTGGTGCTGACGTTCCGCGTTGCCCGCCCCTGACAGCACCGACCAGCTTTGCGCAATGGAATCGATCTGGCACTCCTCATTGGTGGCCGCCCCCAAAGGGGTGCCATCGTCGAAGTACGCGCGCCGGTACCAGGCGCCATCCCAACCATCCCGCTCGATGTTGTCGCGCAGCGTGGCCGCCTCGGCCTCGCAGCGCTCCGCGAATGCCTCGTCGGCGTGCAGGCGCGCCACAGGCGCGAACTGCATGAGCACGTCGTAGAGGAAGAAGCCCAGCCAGACACTCTCGCCCTCGCCATGCTCACCAACACGATTCATTCCATCGTTCCAGTCTCCGCTACCCATGAGTGGAAGTCCGTGACTACCACGAGGCATGCTGCGTTCGATGGCGCGCACGCAATGCTGATAGAGCGTCTCTTGCAGGCCCGAACGCGCCGGCAGATCGTAATAGGACTCTTCGTCGAGTCCGACCTGGCGCCCCTCCAGGTAACCCACCATTTCATCGAGCACACCGTAGTCGCCCGTGGCGACCACATGGCGGCAGGTGGCCAGCGGGAGCCATAGATAATCGTCCGAGCAGCGCGTGCGTACGCCATGATCCAGTGGCGGGTGCCACCAATGCTGGACGTCGCCTTCGACGAACTGATGCGCCGCACACAGCAGAAGATGTTGGCGCGAGCTATACGGCGAGGCATGAGTCATCGCCATGGAGTCCTGCAGCTGATCGCGGAATCCGTAGGCTCCGCCCGACTGGTAGTAGCCGCTGCGCGCCAGGAAGCGGCAGGCAATGACTTGATACATCAGCCAGCCATTGGCAAGAACATTGATCGCCGGGTCCGGCGTCTGCACTTGCACCTTCCCAAGCGTCCAGCGCCAGTGCATGCGTATGGCCTCCAGGGTATTGGCGGCGGTGCCACGGCCACGGAACCTTTGCACCATAGTGCTTGCCGCCTTGGCGTCACTGGCCACGCCAAGGCGGAAAATGATTTCGTGTTCATCGCCATCGTCCAGGTCGAAGCCGAGCTGGATGGCGCCACAAGGGTCCAGTCCTGCTCCCACCCTCCCCGACAAACGCGCCTGCGACATGGCCGCTGGAGCCCGCAAGCTGTTATTGCGCCCAAGGAACTCGCTGCGGTCGCAACTGACAGTGCGGGCGGGGTTGTCGACATCGAAGAAGGCCACCCTTCCCGGGAAGTCCGAGCTGTAGGCATTGCGGGCAAACAATGCTCCGGTCGCCGGATCCGACTCGGTCACTACATGCATGGCCGTTTTGCTGCGCAGCTCACCCAGCACCCACTCGACATAGCCCGTGGCGGAAAGGCGGCGCGTGCGTCCTGATACGTTGTGCACCTTGAGCACCGATAGTTTCACCGCCGAATCCAGCGAAACGTAAACCCAAAGTTCGGTGCGAAGGCCTTCCTCCATGTGTTCAAATACCGAGTAGCCGAAGCCGTGGCGTGTCACATAGAGTCCTTTGCCGCGACATGGCAGCGGTGTAGGCGACCAGTAGTGTCCGGTTTCCTCATCGCGCAGGTATATCGCCTCACCACAGCTGTCGGTCACCGGGTCGTTCAGCCATGGGGTAAGTCGGAACTCATGCGCATTCTCGGCCCAGGTATAGGCGCTTCCGCTTTCGGAGACCACGGTACCGAACTGTGCATTTGCCAGCACGTTGACCCAGGGCGCGGGCGTCGTCTCTCCTGCCTCGAGCGCGATGACGTACTCGGTGCCATCCGCGCTGAAGCCGCCATAGCGATTGCTCAGCAAAAGCGGGGCGGCCGACTGTTCTGTTACGACGCTGTCGAAGTTATCGGCGAATGCAAGTCGGCCCGCCGTTGGAGTGAACGGCATCGGTGAGGACCTTACCCGCCGTCGATTGACTTGCTCGACCAGTGAGCCGCGGTTGTCGTCGATGATCAGGCGCGCGACGGCCTGCACCAGAATACGGTCCTCTTGGGAAATCTGCTGTGCGGGTCGTACGAAGATGCCGCCGGGTCGATCCAGCAGGCTCGCCTCCACGCCGGACGCGATCAGGCCCATGATCATGTCCTGCAGTTGCTGTCGATAGCCGGCACGATCCTCATTCCATATCACCAGGTCAACTGCCAGCCCCTTCAATCGCCAGTAGGCGTGAGCCTGCACCAGCTGACGTACCAGATCGATATTGGCCAGCTCCGCGATGTGCAACAGAACAATGGGCAAGTCGCCAGAAATAGCTTGTGCCCATAGCCCCGATTGGCCGCGCCGATTCGCCATAAGAATCCTGGCGTCGGCGCGCATCGACGCATTTGCGTAAATAATGGACGTAGCCATGCGTTCGTACAGTTGCGCGTCCGTCAAGCGTGCATTCAATTGACTCAGCAGTACCTGGCCGTGTGTCCACGCCAGGTCGAACACGCGATCGGCCAGGTGGCGATCGCGATACTTCGCCAAGAGATGCATGCACGCATCGCGGCTATCATCGATACCGGTCACCAGATCGACCACGGCCGACTGCTCGGCTTGCAGCGTGATCCGGCAGCGGATGGCGACGATCGGGTCGAGCACCGAACCTTCGCTATTCGAAAGGCGGCGATAGGCATCGGCGCTATCCATGACTTGAGGTGACGCGGCGCTGCGGCCTCGGCCAATAAAGCGGGCGCGATCGGTGTCGTAAGAGATTTCGTCGATATGGGCATCATGCACGGCCAGCAGATGGCACAACCATGGCGACGTCTCCTGGCTGGAGCGAGGGCGCCGGGTGCATACGATGGCCTGCAATGAGCGCACCAATTCGGTTTGCACGAACAAATTGCTGAAAGCCGGATGTACCGCATCGGCCATCGGTGGCGCCAGCACCACCTCAGCATAGCTGGTGATTTCAATGACCCTCTCCGTGCGTCCGCGATTGGTGATGCGGAGACGACGAAGTTCGATGTCGTCTTCGGGCGACACCACGATTTCGGTATGAGCGACGAAATCACGTTCGCGCACGCGAAACTCAGCGCGCGCCTCGGAGAAGATCGCTTCGTAGAACTCGGGCCTCTTCAGGGTCGGCTGGTAAGCGCAAGACCAGAAGTCGCCGCTGGCGACATCGCGCAGATAGCAGAACGTGCCCCAGTTGTCAGAACTGATGTCCTCGCGCCATCGAGTCACCGCCATATCACGGTAACGGCTGTATCCGCCACCGGCACTGCTCACCATGACGTGGTAGCGTCCATTGGAAAGCAGCTGTACAGCGGGATCCGTACGATTTGGTTCGGTAAAAACACGCAACCGAGGCTCGGGCACCAGCGTCGGTGCTTCCAGCGAAGCAAGTCCTGTGGCGTGCTGATATTCCGTCGCTATTCGTGGCACTCGCTCCTGCAGCAATAGCAGCGTGGCCTGAAAACCTGGGTCCGCCTCGAAGCGCTTCTGCATCGGGTGTCGTCGCAATACGTAGTTGAAAGCCAGGAGACTCATGCCCTGGTGATGCGCCATGAAAGAGTAGATAACGGCTGAACTCTGTCCGCGTGGCAGGCGTGAGGGGGTGTAGTCGACCGCCTCATAGAGACCGAAGCGTCCCTCCATGCCCTCGTCCGCGAGGCGTTGCAGATTTTCGCAAGCCGCTTCGGGTGCGACCATCAGTGCCAAGGCCGATGCATAGGGCGCAACGATCAGCTCCTCGCCCAGGCCGCGCTTGAGGCCAAGGCCCGGGACGCCAAAGGCCCGGTACTGATAGTTGTAATGGATATCGCGCGCGTTATACCCGCACTCGGAAACGCCCCAAGGGATATTCAGCTGACTACCGTACTCGATCTGCCGATTGACGGCAGTGCGGCAAGTCTGGTGCAGCAACGTGCCTTCATAGCTTGGCATCACCAGCAGTGGCATCAGGTACTCGAACATCGAGCCTGTCCATGACAGCAGCGCCGGCTCGCCTCCGACGCTCGTCAGCAAGCGCCCGAGCGTGAACCAGCTTTCCTGAGGCAGCTTCTGCTGGGAGATCGCCACAAAATTCGTGAGTCTCGCCTCTGATGCAAGCAAGTCGTAGAAGCCCGTATCCAGCCGACGCTCGTCCACGTTGTAACCGATGGAAAGCAGGTGGCGATGGGGGTCATAGAGAAGCCCGTAATCCATCTCGGCCCGCTCGGCGGCCTGCTGAGCCAGCCGGGTGAGCGCAAGGACCAGCTCTATGGCCCGTCGCTTCGCTACGGTGGCGGGCGCCTGTGCACGGACGGCTTGCTCTGCGTCGATTGGCATATTCGCCGCCTGCCGAAGCGTTGGAATGCCTTTCTTTCCGCCCCCTTCTCTCGCGTCGGACAATCCGGCAAACACGGCTAGGTAGTCCGAGGCGTCACGACATTGCAACAGCAGCAGTTGCAACCAGAAACCGACGTCATCGCCCGCAACGCCACCCAGCCCGATCGCCACTTTCTCGACTCTGTCCAGCATTTTTTTCACGCTATCGGCTGCAACTGGCAGCGTTACCGGTGGCGTGGTGATGGCAGCATCGAGTTCGGCCACGATGGTCAACAGCATGTCTGTGTTCTCGGGCTGCTCCGTGGTCACCGCTTCGCGCAGAAGCTCCAGCGTGTCATGCAGGCCGTCGAACATGCGCTTGTCATATACCGGATCATCCGGCAGTGCGATCAGGCCGGAACGAAGGGTCAGCAAATGCCCTGCAAGATTGCCGCTATCTACCGCGGACACATATCGAGGCCGCAAAGGTTCCAGCGATCGCGTGTCGTACCAGTTATAGAAGTGCCCCCGATACCTTTCCATCCCTTGCATGGTTTGCAGCGCCGCAGCGGTGCGATCCACCAGTCGTGCGGCGGTCAAGTAGCCAAGATCATACGCCGCAAGGTTTCCCAGGAGTGCCAGCCCCATATTGGTCGGCGATGTGCGGTGCGCAATAGCGATCTCTGGCTGCTCTTGCATGTTGTCAGGGGGAAGCCAGTTCTCCTGTGGCCTGACATGCACTTCAAAAAATGCCCAGGTTCTGCGCGACAGGCGGCGGAGCAAGCGCTGCTCGTCCGGCGAAGGGGTGAACACGTTGAAAAGAGGCGGTTTGCTTATCCACCATGCGACGACGGGCGAGGCGAGCCAAAGCAGCAAGAGCGGACAAGCAATCGCCAATGCATCCGGTCGCCGCCATCCGAGAATTACCAGGGTCGTGATGGCGACGAGCGGTCCGATCGACATCGATCTCAGCAGCGCCAATACGCCATTGGCGACGGCGCGGCCCGCTTCTCTTGATGGGCTCCATTGCAAGAGCCGCCGCCTACTGATGATGACGCGCCAAAGCGTGCGCAGTATCGCGTCCAGGCTATAGAGCGCCTCGTGCGGCAGCCATATCAAAGCCAACATAGCACGAACGAAGTGTTGGCCTATGGAGTACATGGTACCGTGCAGATGCTGGCCAAGCATGATCTCGGATGGCTTCCGGAGCAGGTCCAGCAGTGACGCGAGAAGCGGCGGTACGAGCACGACAGCCAAGACTGCGAACGTCCACGATGTCACTCGCGACACGTTCATCCAGCCGATCAGAAGAAGTGCAATCAGTGACGGTGGAACCAGGCTTCGACGGAGGTTGTCGATGATCTTCCAGTGCGACAGTGCAGAGAGTGGGTTGCGTTCGCGGCGCTTGCCCCGCAAAGGAACCCACGGCAGAAGCCACGGCAGCAACTGCCAGTCGCCGCGTATCCAGCGACGCCGACGCTTTACATCAGCGTCGTAGCGAGATGGATATTCCTCATAGAGCTGGATATCGCTGATAAGCCCGGAACGGGCATAGCAACCTTCGATCAGGTCGTGGCTCAGGATACTGTTGTCAGGAAAGCGCCCGGCGATCGCCTGCTCGAAGGCGTCGACATCGTAAATACCTTTACCGATGAATGAACCTTCGTGAAAGAGATCCTGATAGACGTCCGATACTGTTCGAGTGTAAGGATCGACACCGGCTTCGCTACCAAAGATTCGCGCATAAGACGACCGCGCCGCGCTGGGCAGACTGATACCGACGCGCGGCTGCAAAATGGCGTAGCCGGAGACGATGCGACGCTTGCGTGGATCATAGACAGCGCGATTGAGCGGGTGCGCCATCGCCCCAATGAATAGCCTGGCGGAATCTCTCGGAAGCTGCGTATCGGTGTCCAGCGTGATGACGTATTTGACCTCCCGCAGGATTTCCGTGCGCCCCACCACAAGCATGAATCGCTCTCGACCGATGCCACGCAGCAATGCGTTGAGCTCGGTCAGTTTGCCTCGCTTTCGTTCGAAACCCATCCAGATCTTATCGGCCGCATTCCAGCAGCGTGGCCGGTGAAGCAGAAAAAACCGGTCCGCGGTTGCATTGGGATAGGCGGCATTGAGGCTATTGATACGTTGCTTGGCAAACAGCAGCAAGGCGGCGTCCTGTTCCAGCGTCTCGATTGGCGCATCCGTGAAATCCGTCAGCAGGCAGAAGTGAATATGTTCGTCGCGATTGGCGAGAAAACGCACTTCGAGACTTTCAACTAGTTCGTCAATGTCTTGAAAGCTTGAGAACAATGAAGGAACGACCACCAACGTGCGAGCTTCTGCAGGCACGCCCTTGCTGAAATCCATGCGCGGCAACATCTCGGGAGGTAGAGCGATGGTCGCCAGCCAGCTCACCAGGCTGGTTGCCAGCTGGCTGGTCATCAACACTATGGGCACGGCGATCAGTGCGGCCAGCCAGCCGTGCAGGCCATTGCGCCCGATATCCAGCACCAACGGACGAGCAAGCAGGAGAGTCAGCAGCGCGATCAGGCCGAGATAGATCTCCAGCGGGGCCGCTAAGATGAGCCGCCGAAGCCTTTGCGCAAAGGGTGCTCGGACGAGCATGTTGCGCTCCAGGGTCACTGCCCCTTTGCCCACTAGATAGAAGCCGACGTGCGACTGCGCACCTCCTTGCTTAACTCCGCCACGGGCTAACTCGACGGCCGCTCGGGCCACCTCCGTTTCAGAGTGGCCGCTGTACTTGGAAAAGGCTTCGACCACATGGCGATAGCGGTCGCGCGTATCGAAATCCATGGTGGAGTAAACACCAGCCGGGTCCTCGCGAAGGGTGTTCTCGACCGAACTGGTGCTCTCGACGAAATCGCGCCAATTCATGGCTGACAGCGTGCGCAGACTGCCGATACTGTTGCCGATGGATACTTGGTCCGCTGCTTGCTGCTGCGCCTCCAGTTGCACCAGATGTTCGACGCTCAGCCCGGACTCCGAAAGCCGTTGCTCGATCCATGTCAGTGGCAGCGCCAAGGCTGCGCCCTGCCCTTGCAGTCGCCGCGTCAGTTCTGCGACGAAGGAGCTGGCCATCGGCGGATCGGATCGCGCCATGTCTGCTACCGCGAGCACCACATTCTTGGGGTCGCGCTCGGCGATATCCGCCATTATGTTGGCCCACTCATCTGCCAACTTGCGATCACGCCAGTGAGTCATGACGCGCATCGCTATGCGACGAAGATTGTCGATGAGGGCGAGCCGGAGCATGATTGGGATGGCCCATAGCTCGCCAAGCGTGAGGGGGGACACCGTTTGATAAGAGGCCACGAAGCGTCGCAGGCCTTCGCTATCCACCCTGCCGTCGGAATGACAGATCGTTTCCAGGGCAATGTCGTAGACCCGCGGAAGTCCTGCGGACGGCCCGCCGCGAAGATGCGTAAGTTCGTGGCTGTAGCCCTTCGGGAAGTGCTTCTGTGCAATGCGGATCTGCTCTTCGACCAGATAGAAATTATCGAGGAGCCATTCGCCCGCCGGCGTGATGCGCAGTCCGTCTTTCAGGGAGCGCGTGAGCATTTCATAGGCTCGCGAAAGGATGGCTTCGTTGTCGGCCAGACGCGTCAGCAAGGTATTGGCTTTGACGTGCTGGCTCGCGTGATGTCGACTTGCCAGATCCGCCCCGTACAGTTCCATCTGCTCCGCGCCATACAGCTCCGAACGCAACGTGGGCTCAAGCACGTGGCTGGCGCGGCGCGGCATGATCCGCTTGCGAAAGGCCGCCTTCAGGAGATGTAAGCTCCGCAAAGCCAAGCGTCTTTGTATGGTCAAAAGCGTGGCCTTCCGGTTGTAGTGTAGGCTGTGTCTGCCAGACCCAGGGCCGATCACGCTGGGCTTTTCGCCATATGGTTTTACGCCAATCCGTGAGGCAGTGACGTGAAGGTGGATGAGAGGCGGCGCGGCGCCGCCTACCGCCAGATGCCCGACTGATCTCGCCTCGGCAGGCATTCCATGCCGGAAGCTGTTGGTCTTTATCCGGTCGCGCAGAAATGGGGGTGTGCCATGCAGATAGGTATCATCGGGCGCAAGCCGGCCAGTGCCCTCGTCGCCAAACGATGGCTACAGGCCGGATACCAGGTCGTCGGCTTCGATCCACATCACGAACCGGGCAAAGTGGCCTGGCCTACGGGCGCGACGCCGGTCGATCGTTTCGACGATCTGGCTATCGCTCTTTCACCGCCTCGCACTCTGTGGATGGCACTGCAGAGTCGCGCGGAGACCGAGTGCGTCTACAATACATTGCTGCCTTTGCTCGGCAGGGGCGACACGGTTATCGATGCAGGTCGCTCCTATTACAAGGACACGCTTCGTCGGGCGCTCGTGTTCTCCCGATTTCAGTACTGGCTCATCGATGTAGGCGTATGCGGAGCATGGCCACTGACAGACGGCTGCTGCCTGGCCATTGGCGGAGACCGGTCGACGGTTGAGCGGCTTAGCGGGATCTTCGATGCGCTCGGAGCTTCGGGCGCACAAAGCTGGGGCTGGATCGGCCAGGAGGGAGCAGGCCATTTCGCAAGGATGCTCCATCACGCCATGAGTTGGGCTATGGCGCGGGTGGCCGACGAGGGTTTCACGATCCTTGGCCTTAAGGCGGAACCTGCCGTCGATCTTCGGCAATTGGCGACGCTCTGGGACCATGGCGATGAGGCGCGCAGTTGCTTTTTGAATCTGGCGGCCCCTGACCGCGTGACGAAGCGCGGTCGAATGGGCGCGCGGGATGCGGCGCTCGATGAAGCACCCGACGCCAGATGGGTCCTTGAGGAAGCATCTGAGCTCAGGGTGGCCATACCCCTGCTTGCGGGTTCGCTGCTCAGTCTTCTGCGCAAGTCCTCGCCCTGATCCGTGCAGGCGCGCCAGGTTGTCAAGTCGCGCCCCGTGCCCCGCTGTGTTCAACAAAATATTCACAGCAGGATCGCTGTGGATGGGTTAACCCGTTTGTGCAGTTTTCTGGAACCCGATCCGGGACCTAAGATGTATCGAGCCGTAGAGGAGCATCCTATGCTCAAGGCATATGGTCCGCGACAGAATCGCCTGCTCGCCGCATTACCTGAAGCAGAATTGGCACGCTGGCGACCACACCTCGAAGCAGTGGAAATGCCACTCGGCAAAGTGCTTTATGAACCTGGTAGCCGATTGGCTCATGTGTACTTTCCAACCACCTCGATCGTGTCATTGCTATACGTGATGGAAGACGGGGCCTCGGCGGAGATTGCCGTCGTCGGCAACGAGGGCATTGTCGGCATTTCGCTCTTCATGGGAGGAGAGTCGACGCCGAGTCGTGCCTTAGTGCAAAGCGCGGGCCAGGGATATCGGCTTAAGGCCGACCTCATGCTGCAGGAATTCAGTCGCGCCGGTGCCGTCATGCACCTCTTGCTTCGCTACACCCAGGCCCTTATAACGCAGATGGCGCAGACGGCAGTATGCAATCGCCATCACTCCCTAGATCAACAGCTGTGCCGATGGCTCCTTCTGAGTCTGGATCGACTGCACTCCAAAGAACTGGTGATGACGCAGGAGCTGATTGCCAACATGCTTGGCGTTCGTCGTGAAGGGGTCACGGAGGCCGCTGGCAACCTGCAACAAGCCGGGCTGATCCGGTATCAGCGCGGCCATATCACGGTGCTCGATCGCGAAAAACTGGAGCGTCGAACTTGTGAATGCTATGCCGTGGTCAAGAAGGAATACGACCGTCTCCTTCCCCCGATGGCGATTTAAGGGATGCGCCAGCATCGCCTGTTTGTAGTCGATGCCCGGGTTGGCGATCCGCCGCACCAAGCCGGCTCGACCTCCTGCCTGGAAGCCAGTCATTTTATGCAGTGCTCCAGCCACGGTAAGAGCCTTGAATGTCCGCCATTATCGGGACCTCTAGCGGCGAGCATGGATTGATGCAAGAGATACGCCTGGGAAACGCTATCTACCCACGTCAATCTTTTCCGAGAGGCTCACTATTAGCTGACAATCCATCGGATTCGGTGGAACCGGTCTGCCGGTATGCCCGACCCAAAGAGCGTTCCACGGATCGAATCTGCAGAGCGCCGGACGGATGCCGTAACAACGCCTGCCTCAACAGCGCGTTCTCTTTCATGATGCGCTGATTCTGATCGAGAAGGGTGTCAAAACGCCCTTCCAGACCGGTGACGTGGGTATCGCCGGATATCGTCATGAGTATTCCGATGGATGCAATCAGTAAACCGACTTGGTGTCATCGCATATTGCCTTTCGCATTCGCATCTTGCGTCGCTCTGACGACCGCGTCAGTACGGTGGCGCACCGACGACAAACCTCGGCATGCGTACGATTTCCGTTGAAAGCCACGCCGGAAGGAAAACTGACGTTCCTTCCGGCCGGTGATCACTGAAGTTACCCAGGCGCTTTCCGAAAATGGCATATCACGCTGTCAGCGCCTGTACAGATCAGCACTACGCTTATAGCGTGGCGGACACCCTTGGCTGCCACAGGGCTCATCATGCTTTATTACGCACTCATTTTTCTTGTCATTGCGTTGATATTCGGCACCCTTGGCTTTACGAGTATCGCCGGAGTCGCCACTGGTGTCGCCGAATTCATCTTCTTCGCGTCCTTGGCCTTGTGCATTACGTTGCTCACCTTCAACAGGCACGGGAACGAAGTCACGACCACGCACCCTGTTGACGACAAGTCATAATTCCTTTCTGGCACACGTTTGCATGACGTGTAAGGTACAGCTCATGTGCCAATGCGTCCCACTGAAGAGTCACCGCATATCAGGAGACGAATATGAATGGCCATCGAGCAGAGCTTCAGCGGACTCTAGAACAGCTGGAACGCTCTGTTTCCAGATTGCGTAGCGAGAGCCTGAACGAGCTCGACTTTTGGTGCAGGTATGCGCCACTAGCTCGTCAGGCCCTTGCATGCGCCAGCGCTTCTGACAATCAATGGATGCGCGATCGCATTGCCGACATCGAAGGCATCAGTGGCATCATTAACCCCAACGGGAGCCGACCAAGCCATAGTTGGCCAGCGCTGCCTGGTAGCGCGCAGTGACATAGCCATAGCCAGGGAATTCATCATGTATGTCATGGATAAGTGCTACCAATCGGGCGTCGTCCAGCCCCAGCCCCACGGCTTTGGCGGTTGAGCGATAGTAGAACGTACTGCGGGCGAGGCCGATCACTTGGCAAGCCCTTCGAATGGAACAGGCCGCGGGCCGCTGACGACGAAGAAGTCGTCGTCGCTGCTCGAGTGATCGCGTTTTTGCGTTTTTTTGAGCAGATCCGCTTCCATGGTCAGCTGGCCGACTTTCCGTTCCAGCTGGCTTTGTGCGTCACTTTATTCATTTTCAGTAGGCACGGGCGCTCCGTTGCGGCTAGCGTGTATAACATTGACGACAAGTCATAGCCCCTCATGGACACCCCATCTACTTCTCGCGGATAGCACTTATGGGGCTGATCAGTGAGTCTCACCCCATAAATGGCACGACGCCAGGCAATGATGCGATCACCGAACAAGGGCGGCAATGCCCCCGAAAGCCGCCTGGCCCTAGCACTTGGAAATACTCAACTAGGTAGGCAGGCCGGGCATGCCGCGCAAGCCTGAGACGCGTGTCGATAGCTAATGCATCAAGCTTTGCTGACCCAGGCACATTCAATATCGTCCTTAATGACCTGCTGAAGATCGGTTATCGACAGCTCCGAGACCTCGAAAACTCTCCCATGCCGTGCTCCCCGATAGTCGCCATCAAGGCGAAACGTCGCCGCCCAGACAACACTGTTCAGGACAGCTGCAACATACATGGCTGTGTAGTCGAAACCGTCGCTCGTCATCCCTGCGATGTCAGACATGGTTGCAACCTCTTCGGGTGAGATGCGGATAGATAGCCTCGCGGTCTTAGAGGTTTGGCTCACGGACTGCGGCACTGACTCAAAGCATCGACTCCCAAACCTCAGCGTGCGTAGCAGCCAGGTCGCC
>Ga0105237_10001578_pt1 | contig 29674 bp, 23 predicted proteins | sample KBSC24metaG_FD_81520 | JGI IMG/M metagenome (GOLD analysis project Ga0105237, IMG submission 81520) | Corn rhizosphere microbial communities from Kellogg Biological Station, Michigan, USA - KBS C2-4 metaG | ecosystem: Host-associated > Plants > Roots > Rhizosphere > Soil | place: Michigan, USA... | reverse complement strand
TTGCCTCTGCTTATTCGCAGTGGGGCGTACTTCTGGTCAATCCAGAGGGTGGCGTGGCATCGTTCCCTTGCATTCAACACGCACTGATGTGGAAAGGATACTGGGAGTACCAACTGAAAAAATAAGTGAATACAGTGACTTCTATCGAACTGGTAAAGAGACGGTACTGATAACGTATGCACAAGGTCTCCCGTGTGGGATTGGAGAGAAATACAGTCACTGGCGCGTCCCGCGAGATACAGTAGAAAATATACTTGTCACGCCAACAGCACGAGTTCGACTTATTGACTTGGGAATAGATGCAAGTAAATACGAGAAGCAAAAGGGCGGACACCGTCCGGATGATTTGTATTACATCAATGAACAAACAGGGGAAACCGTAACAGTATTCATGGATGAAGTACGCAGTATGAGCTATTCCCCCGGCACAGTAGATAAAGATCTAAGGTGTCCTGGCTTGTCGACAGAGCCAAATGTGAAATGCGAGGGTCCGACGCCATCCAGATTTACTTTCTATCGTAATGTTTCCGTTGCCAGAGAGAAGTCGCTTCTGGACAGTTTCGGCATCGCGTTGTTAGATGAGCCGAATAGAATAGGATACATCATTGCCTACGCTGGAAAGCGCGCGCCTGCGGGGGAGGCAAAAGCGAAAGCTGAACGAGCAAAGAGCTATCTTGTGAGAGAGCGCGGTTTTAATGTCAATAATCTTAAGACGATTGACGGAGGCTATCGTGAGCAGTTGGAAGTCGAACTCTATGCTGTGCCAGACGGCATTTGTCCGCCGACTGCTGCGCCTACGGTCGATCCTCGCGACGTGCAGATCTTGAAGACCGCACGGTCAAGGGCGCGCAGAGAATAATATAACAAGACATCCGGTACGCGCCCAGTATGCTATGCCTTGGCTGCCTTGGTACAAGATCACGGCACAAATGACAACGGAGGCCGGCGCTTACTGGGATAAGCAACTCAAAGAATATTGCAAGCCACAGGGGTATTACGACGTGAAATGAAACCGTGGACAGTTTGGATCTTCTTGTCTTTGGTATTTTTCAATTGCAACACAGTTGAAGCTAAGGCATGGAGAGGACTTGAACCTCTCCATTCAACTCGGGTTGAGGTTGAACGCCTTATTGGTTCTCAAGTCGTTCGTTGCGGTGGTTCGGGCTGTATCTATGAGTTGGCTGAGGAGACTGTCTTTGTTCTTTATGCGACCGACTCCAGCTGCAAGAACGATGGCGCTACGCGCGCCTGGAAAGTACCAGTCGACACGGTCATCGAGATTGGTATTCACTTCAAAGAAGATAAACCGCTATCGGAATTGCCGTTCGATCTATCGAAGTTTCTTAGGGTTGAAGACGAACATCTTCCTGGCTGGATTTATTATGTAAACCTAGATGATGGCGTCCGGATTGAGGGAGGATTAAAAACCGCAAGCGGCGTTACGTATCTACCGAGCGCGAAAGACAATAACCTCCGTTGTCCTTTAGCGAAAAGGGAAAAAGATAAGTCTACGTCCGGCGTCAATTAGATTCCCGCGTATTGGCTCACTCCAAAAATCATACTTGCAAGTGGCATTGTCAGAATAGAAGCGAACGAGTTTCTGAACAAGCCTATTCCGGGAAACCCCACGACGCGTCCCCCATATCTACAAAACTACACGCATCGCATGGACAACCTGCTCGGTCGAACAGGACTGTATTGGAGCGAGATCAATGACCTGGGCCAGGTGCAGACTTTACGACGCACACAATCGCAGCCACCATCGGGATAAACCAGCAGGAAATATATGTTAGAACAACTCAAAAGAACACCCATTTAAATAAAAGATTTTACAAACGGCTATGAGAAACAATCCCAAGAACATCGCGATACTCGTGATACTACTCTGCGCTGCCACCGCCGAGGCGAGGGGCTGGCGCGGCATTGTGCCGCTACACTCCACGCGTTCTCAAGTTGAGCAACTCTTAGGTCCACCAAACGAACAGAACGGCCCGCATTCCGTGGTCTATAAGACACCAAATGAAACTGTATTAATTGATTACTCCAACGGTCTTCCTTGCGGCATCGGTGAAAAATACGGCCGCTGGCGTGTTGCTCCGAACACCGTAATCGACATCTTTATCAACCCACATCCAGGCTCGCCACTGTCCCAACTCAGCATCGACGAAGGCAGGTACAAGAAATTCATTGTTGGACACTTATCGGAGACACGATACGTTAATTCTCGCGAGGGTGAGGCTTTGACGGTGGTTGGAAATGAAGTAAGAAGCATCGATTACTTTGCGGCGGCAGATGATTCACATTTGGAGTGTCCGGGGTTACCTAAGGCAGACCTAACAAATTGTGAATACATTATCGACCCATTCGATTCGTTGGGCGAGATGGGATTTGAACAAGAAGACCTATTCCTGGACAATTTTTTCATTGCACTCTCAAACAAAAAGTCAATGGCCTACATCATTGCTTATGGTGGAAGGCGCGCTCGTCCTAACGAAGCCCAGAAGCGAGCCGATCGTGCCAAACAGTATTTGACCACTATTCGGCACTTTCCCGCTGACCGCATTAAGGTAATAGATGGTGGTTATCGCGAGAAGCGGGACTTAGTACTCTATGTTGTGTCTGAAGCAGTATGTCGTCCCACTCCACAGCCCACCGTAGACCCACGAGATGTCGAGATTCTTAGACATAGAAGGGTAAAAGGTAGGTAGATTGTAACGATTAAATTTCTTGACATCGGACCAAAACCAGCATAGAGTTCGGGCCCTCCCGACTACAAAGCATTGCCCAGCTAAATTCGATTTACTATTTCGAGCAGAGACCTTTCTCCTCTGCCCGCTCTCTCACTACCGAGGCTCGCCCTTGGCTTTTCTTCGTGAGAGTGGGTCAACTCTGGCCTTTCCCCCAAAGACTCGGAGCTGCCTCTTCATTCTGGTCAAGCAGGGTTTCACACTTAATGGCAAAACCATGCAGTTTGCCGGCGGGCAAAACTGCCAGTTCTGCTTGCCACCCCGTTTCTAGAGGTCCCTAGGAGGTCGAAAAAATGAGGAAAGTTCTGCCTATCTTAACGCTGATCTTGTTTGCGGTCGCGCTCATCCTACCCTTGAGTTCGCCCCAAACGGTCGAGAGTCAGACCGCCACCGAAGCGCTGACGACCGACATGGACGCTAAAACCGACGACTTGTTCAACGGCTTCGGCGTCAAGGGCACACCCATCGATGAATGCGTGAACGAACCTGTAGCACCCACAGCTCGCGGCAACGGGAGATTTGAAGACAACAAGTTCATTTTCTCTGAGCGCGAAACAATCGCAGATGGTCTTGGGCCAACTTATAACGACGTCGGATGCGTTGAATGTCACCAGTCGATTGACGTCGGAGCATTCGGCCAGCAGATGGAATTCAGGGCCGGCCATATCACAAATGGCGCCTTCGTCGATGCACCAGGCGGACAATTAATCCATGCTCGCGCCACAGATTCCGACATCGTCGAACACATTTCAACTGCGGAAACCGTCAAGGCATTCCGCGTTGTAACCAGCACTCTGGGCGATGGCTTCGTCGAGTGTCTTGCGAATGCGACACTCGAAAACAACGTCGCTGCTCAGCCACTCGCACAACGTGGAACTCTCACGAACGTGCCGGTTGTTGAGGCGAACAATGCCCTTCGCCACGGACGGTTCGGCTGGAAGGCGCAACAGGCGAGCCTTCTCTCGTTCGCCGGCGATGCTTATCTCAATGAGATGGGTATCACTAATCCGTTTGACGGCTTTGGCGGCCGCAGTTCAAACGCTGCCGATGCCGGAACAAACGAAAATCCGGCCAGCACGGCTGAGGGCGTTATCAACGTCACGTTCCCGTCGCCTTTCGATCCAGTACAGGACCCGGAGGATGACGGAGACGACGTGCTTGCGTTTGCCGACTTCATGGCAGCAACACGCGCGCCGGGACGTCAAAACCCAATACCGGCTGCGGCAGTTCGAGGCGACTCGTTGTTCACGCAAGTTGGTTGCGCGGTTTGCCACACCCGCACGCTCGTAACGGCTGCTCCGGGTACATTGATCAACGGCGGTGCGTTCGCTGTCCCGGCAGCTCTCGGCAACAAGATAATTCATCCTTTCAGCGATTTTGCACTCCACAATATCGGCACTGGGGATGGAATTGTTCAAAACGCCGGGCAGGGTTCAGCCAATCAACTGCGAACCGCTCCACTTTGGGGTATTCGCGGACGCAACAGGCTCATGCATGAGGGCCTGAACGTCACTATTTTCGATTCGATTCAACTACACGCCGGCCAGGCAACAACAGCCAGGAATAACTTCAATGCACTGACGGCGGCGCAGCGGAACGATCTCATTGCATTCGTGCTGTCGTTGTGATCAGCGGTTGGCAGCCGAATTGACGAGGTACTATCCCGAAGCTCGCCGGAGACACTATCTGGCGAGCTTCGGCTTCCTGTGTACACAAAAATCACCAAAGAGGATGAGAACATGAGACAGTTCGCGCTTGGGTTATTAAGTCTCGCGATTATTGGTTGCAGCACGCCATCAAAACAAAGGACGGCCGAAGCACCGCCGGTGGCGTACCAGCCTTCGCCTGAATCAACGCCGGTGCGAATGGGCGTTGCACAGGCGCCGAAATTGCCCGAGGTGCAGGATGCTGTGAAACGAGTCTTCAAAGACGCCGCAGAGGTGGATCGAAGTTACGAGCCACACTTTCTCGCGGGCGATTTCAATGGCGACACTTCGCAGGACATAGCAGTGATCATAAAACCGGTGAACCTGGACGAGATGAACCAGGAGCTGCCGCCCTGGTTACTCAGAGATCCGCTCAGCAATAAACCTCCCACGCTTCGGCTCGGAATTCAAAAGGATGAAACGTTGCTCGCCGTGATTCACGGTTATGGAACAAACGACTGGCGCGATCCGCAAGCCACGCAAACTTTTGTGCTGAAGAACGTCGTCGGAAAAGACTTGCGCGTCGAGAATGCAAAAGACTTTGTGAAGGAACACAGCGGAAAAAAATTGCCGCGTCCGCAGGGCGACTTGATCGCAGAGAACGTGAAAGGTACTGACGGTTACCTTTATTACGCAGCATCAAACTACTCCTGGTACGATCCGAAATCACCTCAAGCGGAAGCGCCCAGAGGGATGGTCCATCAGCCACGACCATTGCGGAATCACGCTCAGGCAGCGCCCGAGGTTGCTTTCATCACTGCTGAAGAACTAAAGACAAAAATGGCAAGCAACGCTCCAGTGACCATCGTCGACGTGCGCAGTTCCGAGGGTTATGCAGCGAGCACGACAACGATCAAAGGCGCGCTCCACTACAAGGTCAGAAAACTAAAATACCGGCTCTCGTATCCCCCATTCAAAGATATGCCGCGCGATCGAGAGATCGTCACGTATTGCGCTTGTCCGAAAGATCAATCGAGTATCTCTGCGGCGCAGGTTCTCCAGGCCAGCGGTTTCACGCGCGTCCGAGTTTTACAGGGCGGGTGGAATGAGTGGCAGAAAGCGAACGGCCCCGTGCAGCCAAAAGCGAAAGGATAAATCCGCGCGCGCGTGCCCTTTTGTGCCTTTTTGTGGCTCGGCATACAATGGCTCCGGAGGACAACCGACAATACTGGAGCTCAGCAAGCTCGGATGCGTGCGTGGAGATCGCAGGCTTTTTAGCGAACTCGACTTTGCAGTGTCTCCCGGCACGCTCGTCCAGCTCACCGGTCCGAACGGCAGCGGCAAAACCAGCTTGCTTCGGATCTTGTGTGGGCTACTCGCTCCGGCTGAAGGTGAAGTTAAGTGGCAAGGTGCGAACATTCGCTCGCTGGGTGAGGAATATTTCACTTCAGTCACATACCTTGGTCACCGTCATGGAGTGAAGGACGAACTCAGTGCGGTTGAAAATCTCAGAATTTCGAATGCCTTGAATGGCATTGAAGTCAGCAAACAACGGGCTCGCGCGGTCCTCGAACAGATGGGACTTGCCGGTCGTGAACTGCTTCCGGCACGACTCTTGTCAGAAGGTCAACGTAGAAGAGTCGCGCTTGCGCGCCTGCTTGTTTGCGACACCGCGCTCTGGCTGCTTGATGAGGTGATGACCTCGTTAGACAAAGGCGCCGTAGCACTAGTTAGATCTTTGATTGAGAACCACTTGGCCAATGGCGGCATCGCCTTTGTCGCGACACATCAGGAGCTGGGGTTGCCAGACACCCTGACCAGGCGACTCGAACTCACCACGTGAACGCACCCTCGAGCTTATCGATGTTGCGCTGGATCGTTTGGCGCGATCTGATGCTGGCTTGGCGTCGCCGCGCCGACATGCTGTCGACAGTTTTCTTCTTCGTGATCGTGGTCAGTCTTTTTCCGTTCGGCATCGGACCAGAAACAGAGTTGCTGCGGAAGATCGCGCCGGGCGTTGTTTGGGTCGCTGCGCTGCTGGCCTCGATGCTCTCGCTGAGCCGGATGTTTGCCAACGACTATCAGGACGGCACGTTGGAACAGTTGTTACTGACGCCACAGCCGCTCTACCTGGTCGTACTGGGAAAGACTTTGGCGCACTGGATCGTTGCGGAGGTGCCGCTGGTTTTGATTGCGCCTCTGGTGGGAGCGCAATTCGATCTCAGCAACGAAACGCTCGCGCTTCTTTTTGTGAGCCTGTTGGTGGGCACGCCTGTGTTGAGTTTGATCGGGTCAGTCGGAGCGGCTTTGACGCTGGGGTTGCGTGGTGGCGGCGTTTTGATCTCGATACTCGTGTTGCCGCTTTACATTCCCGCGCTGATCTTCGGCGCGGGCGCGGTCGAAGCCAGCATCATGGGATTAAGCCCGGCACCGCATCTCTATTTGCTCGGAGCTTTTGCAATCGTGTCGGCGATTTTTTCTCCCTGGGCCGCCGCCGCTGGATTGAGAATTTCGTTGGAATAAAAGAAATAGGTCCGATAGGTCCTGTTCAAAAGTCATGAATCTCTACAAATACGCTTCGCCCGCAACCTTCTACCCGCTCGCCGGCAAGATGATCCCGTTCTTCGCGATAACGTCGGCCATCTTGTTTGCTGCCGGTCTTTACTGGGGATTCTTCATCGCGCCGACTGATTTCCAACAAAAAGACGCATACCGGATCATCTTCATTCACGTTCCCGCAGCATGGATGGCAATGCTCCTCTATGTGCTGATGGCGGCTTACGCAGGTATCGGTTGGGCCTTTAACGCGCGTCTTTCTTCGATGATGGCGTCGGCGATTGCGCCTACGGGAACATTGTTCACACTGATCTCACTCGTCACCGGCGCATTGTGGGGTAAACCAACCTGGGGTACGTATTGGGTGTGGGACGCGCGCATGACGTCCACATTGATCCTCTTCTTCCTTTTTATAGGGTTCATTTCTCTGCAATCCGCCATCGACGATCCACGACGCGCAGACCGCGCCGGCGCCGTACTCGCGCTTGTCGGCGTGATCAATGTTCCCATCATCTATTTCTCAGTGCAGTGGTGGAACACGCTCCACCAGGGTGCGACGATTCGGATGCTTGGCAAGCCGACAATCGCAGCGCCGATGCTGACGGCGCTGCTGATCATGCTCGCCGCGTGTTGGCTCTACTCGGTGGCGGTTGTACTGATCCGCTTGCGATGCATTATTTTAGAAAGAGAGCAGAATGCTTCTCGATTCGCGGAGGTTGGGGTTTAACATGAACTGGCCAGATCTATCGATGAGCGGCTACGGCTTCTACGTTTGGGGCTCATACATTTTTTCACTCGTCCTGATTGTTTGGGAAGTGGTGAGTTTAAAACAGCGCAAGAAAGCGCTCACGCAACAGCAATCATCCAATACTGTTCCTGCGTCTGTTTTGAGAGGTAGTGCTAATGAAACGACGTCATAAACGTGTGGCATTCATTGTAGTGGGACTGGCAGGATTAGCGGTCGCCGCTTATTTGGTTGCGAGCGCGTTTCGCAATAACCTGGTCTTCTTTTTCAGTCCGACTCAGGTGGCGGCAAAGGAAGCGCCGGTCAATCGAACCTTTCGTATCGGCGGGTTGGTGCAGGAGGGCACACTGCAACGCGACAACGACGGTTTGACAGTCCGATTTACCGTCACCGACACGGCTGCAAATATTCCGGTGGTGTACAAGGGGATACTTCCGGATCTGTTTAAAGAAGGTCGTGGCTGCGTCGCGCAGGGAAAGCTCGCATCTGACGGCGTGTTTCACGCAGACCAGGTGCTGGCGAAGCACGATGAGAACTACATGCCTCCGCAAGCCGGCGACGCGATCGACAAAGCGAAGCATGCACAGAAAGCCGCGCAAACAGTGGTAGATAATTAGGGCCACAAAAAGGCACATAAAGCACACAAAATGGTTTTTACTTTTGTTCCTTTTGTGCTTCTTTGTGGCAGGTTTTTAGATCAATGATTCCAGAAATTGGGCAATTCGCACTAACGATGGCGTTGCTGCTGGCTCTGACTCAGGCGACTCTGCCGCTCATCGGCGCGTCGCGTGGCAATCGCGTCTGGATGGCGCTCGCCGTCCCTACCGGCCAGGCGCAGTTCATCTTTGTCACGATCGCGTTTGGCTGTCTCGCCTACTCGTTCATCACGAATGACTTTTCAGTTCTGAACGTCGCGATCAATTCCAATTCACAACTGCCGTTGCATTACCGGCTCGCCGCAACCTGGGGTTCTCACGAAGGCTCTTTGCTTTTGTGGACGTTGATGCTCGCACTGTGGACGGCCGCCGTGTCGCTCTTCAGCCGTCACTTGCCGGAAGAGATGGTCGCGCGCGTGCTCAGCGTGATGGGAATCGTGAGCGTGGGCTTCCTGTCGTTCATGCTGCTCACCTCCAATCCTTTCACGCGCCAGTTCCCTGTTCCGGCGGATGGCCGCGACCTCAATCCACTGCTCCAGGATCCGGGAATGGTCGCACATCCACCGATGCTCTACATGGGCTACGTCGGTTTCTCAGTCGCTTTTGCTTTTGCTATTGCGGCGCTCATCGGCGGACGGCTTGATGCAACGTGGGCGCGTTGGTCCAGACCCTGGACCACCATCGCGTGGATGTTTTTGACGTGCGGCATCGCGCTCGGAAGTTTCTGGGCGTACTACGAACTCGGATGGGGCGGCTGGTGGTTCTGGGATCCGGTCGAAAACGCGTCATTCATGCCCTGGCTCGTCGGCACCGCCTTGATACATTCGCTCGCCGTCACCGAAAAGCGTGGCGGCTTCAAAAGCTGGACAGTGTTGCTCGCGATCGCCGCTTTTTCGTTGAGCCTGCTCGGAACGTTTCTCGTTCGCTCGGGTGTGCTGACATCCGTTCACGCGTTCGCGTCAGATCCGAAGCGAGGCATTTTTATTCTTGCGTTTCTGGTGCTCGTTATCGGCGGCTCGTTGCTGCTCTACGCCTGGCGCGCGAAACAAGTCGGGCTGGGCGGCAAGTTTGAAGTCGTGTCGCGCGAATCGCTGCTGCTTTCGAATAACGTTTTGTTGACCGTCGCCGCCGGGTCCGTTCTTCTCGGAACACTCTACCCACTGATCGTCGATGCATTGGGTATGGGCAAACTGTCCGTTGGTCCACCTTACTTCAACCTCGTATTCGTGCCGCTGATGGCCCCGGCCATGTTCCTGATGGGCATTGGACCACTCGCGCGCTGGAAGAAAGCGAGTCTTCCGGATCTCGTGACGAGATTGCGCTGGGCGTTTGTGATCAGCGTCGTGAGCGCGCTGGCGCTTCCGTTCGTCTTCGGCCAGTTTAAGGCGCTCGTGAGTTTGGGTTTGATGTTGGCCATCTGGATCGTCACGACTGTTTTGGTGAACCTTTGGGAACGAGTTCGCGTGACTTCGGGACAACTCTCGACATTCCAGAAACTGCGGATGCAGAGCCGCAGCTACTACGGGATGCAGGTAGCACACGTCGGCGTCGCGGTGTTCATACTCGGCATAACGATCGTGACCGGGTATCAATTGGAGCAGGACGTGCGAATGAAACCCGGCGACACGGTTAACGCCGGCGGCTACGAATTCAAGTTCAACGGTACGACAGAGATCAATGGCCCAAACTACGTGGCGGCGCGCGCGGAAGTCGTCGTCAGTCGCAACGGGGCCGAGATCGAGCGGATGTATCCCGAGAAGCGTAACTACAACGCCAGCGGCAATGTGATGACCGAGACAGCGATCGACACTGGAATCTTTCGCCACCTGTACATCTCGCTCGGCGAGCGTGTGAGCGGAGGTGCGTGGAGTGTGCGCGTGTATTACAAGCCACTCGTCGGATGGATCTGGGGTGGCGCACTGCTGATGGCGATTGGCGGCGGTCTCGCGGTTTCCGATCGACGATACGCTCTGGCAGCGCGGAAAGAACGAGAGGCACGCGAGACGATTAAAACGGTCGAAGTACCGACGACCGTTGTGGCTTCGGTGCAACAGGAATCTTAAAGATCTTCTCTGCGGTCCTCTGCGTATCTCTGCGCTCCCTGCGTTAAAATCGAATCTAAACGCAGAGATAAGCAGAGGACCGCAGAGAAAAGGCAATTTATGTTGAAGTACTTAATTCCACTCGCTCTATTCCTCGTACTCGTTGTCTTTCTGGCAATCGGGCTGACGCGTAATCCCAACGAACTTCCGTCTGCACTGATCGACAAACCCGCGCCAACATTCCGTCTGCCGCAGTTAAAGCAACCAGACAAGACGTTCTCTGCCGAAGACATGCGCGGGAAGGTTTGGATGCTGAACGTTTGGGCGTCCTGGTGCGTCGCGTGCCGCGACGAACACCCCTTTATGTTCGAATACCAGAAGTCAGGCGCCGTTCCGATTTATGGGCTGAACTACAAAGACCGACCCGAGGACGCGCTCGGATGGCTCAGCGAGTTAGGCGATCCTTACCTGCTGAGCGCTGTCGATCTCGACGGGCGGGTCGCGATCGACTACGGAGTCTACGGAGCGCCCGAGACTTACATCATCGACAAAAAGGGCACGATTCGACTCAAACATGTCGGCCCCGTGATGCCCGACGTTTGGGAGAAAAAGATTCTGCCCATGGTCCAGGAATTAAACCGCCAGTGAACAACCAGATGACTCGCTCGCGTTTGCTCGCACTTTTGTTGCTCTGCCTGCTCGCCTCCTTTGCGAGGGCGCAAGTCCAGACTGAAGAACAGCCAAGCGACGACCCCGTGATCGAGCAGCGTCTCGCAAAACTCTCGCACGAACTTCGTTGTCTTCAGTGTCAAAATCAAACTCTCGCTGATTCGCCGTCCGATCTCGCCGCAGACTTGCGCCGCGAGATACGCGCACAGATGAAAGCCGGCAAGAGCGACCAGGAGATCATTGCGTTTCTCACGCAGCGGTACGGGCAATTCATTCTGTATCGTCCACGCGTGACGCCGCTGACGTATCTCTTGTGGTTTGGGCCATTCGTATTATTGCTCGGCGGCCTGCTTATTCTCTTCCGCTACATCAAACAGCGACGCGATCAGATTACGGAACAGCCGTTGACCGCCGAAGACCGGCGCCGCGCTGAAGAGATGCTTGCGTCTTCGCGAAAGGAGACGGCGTGATTGTCTTCTGGCTCATCTGTGCTGCGTTCATCCTGATCGCGCTCGCGTTCATTCTGCCCCCTGCGCTTCAGCGTTCCGAAGAGGCCGATCGCAGAGACGACGACGAGCGAAAACTCGCAAACATCGCCGTCTATCAGGATCAACTCGCCGAGCTGAAGAATGATCTTCAAAACGGGATCGTAAGTGAGGAGCAGTACGCACAGGACCGCGACGAGATCGAGCGTCGCTTACTCGAAGACACAAAGACAGCAAAGTCAGAAAAGAAAAAGGCAAAGACTGCATTCAGCGCACAAAATACAGCGTTTGCACTCGGGATCGGAATTCCCTTCGTCGCGATCGTCTTCTATTTGAACGTCGGTACTCCGAAGAGTATCACCGGCGCGGTCGTCACAAGCTCCCCGACAACTTCTGCTCCAGCGCCGCGCTCGCAGGAGCAGATCGAGGCCAATGTCGCCGCGCTGGCGAAGCGTTTGGAGTCGAATCCCTCGGACGCGCAGGGTTGGACCATGCTCGCGCGCTCGTACAGTTCGATGGAGAGATTTGGTGAATCCGCCGGCGCTTATGCAAAGGCCACCGAGTTGACTCCAAACAACGCCGACCTCTGGGCAGAGTATGCATTCGCCACAGCAATGGCGAGTGGCCGAACTCTCGAAGGCAGACCGGTGGAGCTGATTCAGCGTGCGTTGAAAGTGGATCCTAACAACGCGAAAGCGCTTCAGCTCGCCGGAAGCGCTGCGTTCCAGGCGAAAGACTACAAGAAAGCGATCGACTACTGGCAACGCGTGTTGAAGCAGGTTCCTCCGGGTTCTGAAGTGGCCGAGACCATCCAGTCGCGAATTGATGAAGCGAAGTCGTTGGCGGCGGGAAACAGCAACAGATAATCATGACGAGAGAAAATATTCTTTTTGCAATCATCGGTATTCTATTGGGGTTCATCGTGGGTTTCATGTTTGCCAGTTCGATGAGCCAGAGGATGCCCGAGCCGCAGGCGGCGAGATCGCAGGCGATGCCCGCAGATCATCCACCTGTCGGCGCGCAGCAGAACGGCGCTGCTGGCGACCCGCAGGCAGTGCGTGAGCAGGTGGCCGCGTCGCTCGAGAAAGCTCGCAATGAACCGAAGAACTTCGAGGCGCAGGTCAAAGCGGCAGAGCTCTACTACCAGATTGGCCGCTACGACCAGGCGATCGAGTTCCTGTTGAAAGCAAATCAGATACAACCCACGGATTACCGTACTGTCACGCTGCTCGGGCTGACCAACCTCGACGCCGGTCATTTCGAGACTGCTGAGAAATGGTATCGAGCGGCGTTGAAGATGAGACAGGACGACGTGATGGTGCTTGCCGGGCTTGCGGCAGCGACGCTTGAAAAAGGCGACGCCAAAGCTGCTGAAGATGCGATTGCGCAGTTGGAGAAGGTCGATCCGAACAGCGAGGATCTGCCGAATTTCAAAACAAAGCTGGCGAGCCTGAAAGCTGCCAGGTAGTCTCACAGGATTTACAAGATGTTACAGGATTTAATCCTGAGGAAATCTTGTTAATCCTGTCAAGGTGAGATTGACATCCTCACGACGTTCGCGAGTAGTACTCGATCGATCTTTCCGTCGCGGCCGACGACCACCACCTGGCCATTCTCAACCGTCACGCGTTTCACAGTACTCATCGAACGATTGATCAGCGTTCCGTCGCTGGTCTCGATCACCAGACGTGGCCCAGGTTCCGGTTCTGGTTCAGTCGGAGGAGGCTTCGGCTTTACTTCTTCTACCGTCTCGACTGTGTCTTTTGTGCTGGGTGTTGCAGGTGGCGGTGCGGTACGTCGTCCAGCGGGTCTGCGACCACGTGTGTTCCGCGGTGGCACGGGTCTCTTGTACACCTCGATTTTTTCAGGCGCAGGTTTCGGCGACTCGACCGCCTTGGCTTCTGGAGTAGGTTCCGGCGTTGGCTCGGACTTTGGTTCGGGAGTCGGCGCTGCGGCGACTTCCGTCACGGGCGGTGCGGGCTCTTCGATTCTTGCTCCTACCGATGAAACACGTTTTGTTCCCGGCGTCCTGGCGGGAGCCTCAGTCGTGGGTGTTTCACCTTCGGCAATGTCAGGCCCGCCGGCTACCGGCATGAACGAGCCGCCGAACGACAATCGATACGTTCCCTCTTCGTCGTTCGGACTGCGCGCCTCCACTCGCAACACGAGATCTTCGCGCCTGCGAAGATAGATGCCCTTTGTGACTGGTGTATCGATCTCGGCGTAAACCGTCACCTTCAGCAGTGGTCGTAATGAGCCTGCGGTGAACACGTCGATGTCGCCGTTTAAGTTCTTCGTCTGAACGGTGATCAGCAGGTCGCCCGGCGTTCCCGTGAACGCAAAGTAGTGATCGGTTAATCGCGCGTCTCCCAAATCGCGCGCCGCGATACGGCCCGTCACCGTGTTGTGACGCACTGGCGCTGGAGCGTTGGGATCGATCGATTGAGCAAACGACGACGTTGCGATCGAGAAAAGAAACGCAACAGCTATTAACTTTGCGACGTTGCGAGTTTGCGAGAAAACCAACTCCATACTTTGCCGCAAAGCATATCAGATCTGGGTTATCCTAGTCGCATGAAGTTAAGTCGTGCGGTGTTGTTCGTCTTTGTATCTTCCCTTCCCGTTTTCGCGCAATCCTGGACTACAAAGCTCGACAAAGACGTTCGCTTCTACCAGGCGACAGATCTGGGCGTCGTCGTCGCCGGCACGGAAAAATCGCTTTACGCCCTCGACGGCGCGACCGGCGAAACGCTTTGGCGACGGAAAGACACTTCGCTCGACGAGACAGACGTCGCGCCCGTGCCCGGCACTCAACTGCTGCTGTTGAGTTTTGAGAAAGGCGACAAGGCACGGATCGAAGCCGTCAATATTCTGACCGGCGATTCGATCTGGCGCAGTGAAAAGATCAAAGGCGCGGTGATGCAGATGTCGGTCGATCGGGGATCGGATCTGCTCGCCGTCGTGCTCGCGAAGGACGCGAAGAATCGTCCGCGCGAGGGCTTCAAACGCCGGCCACTAGTGCACGTTTTAAATCTGGCGACTGGCGACGAGCTGTGGAAGTACGAAGTTGGCGAAGTCGAGATGATGCCGGCACGCTGGCCGGAAGATTCGGATAAAGAAGTTGACTACACGCTCGATAATTATTATCCACCAGCGTTCGTCGCGGGACGGTTGTATGTTTTCTACGAAGGCGTGACTTCGTTCGACGCACGAACCGGAAAGGAACGGTTGCGCGAGAAGTATCGCGTCAACGAAGAAGGGCTTGCGTTCACGGAAGCCGAGCCGATCTTCACTGAGGAGAATATATATGTTTCCGGACACGGGCGCGTGAGAGCGATCTCACGTCAGAATGGCGACACGGAGTGGGAAGCGAAAGATCTCGGACTCACGCCGGAGATGATCCTCGCGGGCGATGTTCTCTACGTACGAACCGGAGGACAATTCACGCGGATCAAAGATGGCGACACTGTCGAGCGTGGTTCGTACGGCGTGAGCGCGATTGATGCGCGGTCAGGCAAAGTGTTGTGGCGTTACAAAGGTGCGGATAAGGGCATCACGAATCTGCTGCTGCCGGATCGAAACACGATTGCGATCGCCGATCGCGACGATCTCATTTTGCTCGACGCAAGCAACGGAAAACGTACGGCTCATTTTGCACACAAGATCGAACGTGCTTCATTTGGACTGCTGAATGAACGCGGCGATGTCGTGATTGGTGGACAATCGGAGATCGTGGGGTTTGATCCTGTGAGTGGCCGGCAGCTCTGGCGCGCGCGACACACACCGCCGGGTCGCGGCGTCTTTCGCACCGTCGCCGCGATCGCAGCGCGCGCGGCGTCACTCTATTTTCGTTTTGGTAGCCCGGCAATGAGTGCACGCTCGTCGTTTTCAAATCTTCAGGCACTCGCGACCGCAGCCTCGCGAAAGTACAGAAAAGGCACAAATAGGATTGAAGATAAAATCGTTGAGCGGTTGGATCCTTCACGCCAACTCGATCGTCTCTCACGATTCCTGTGGCATCGCGAACGGCTGGCGACACTCCGCGGTCACTGGATGTACTTCTATACCGACCTTGACACCCGCGACGGCAACGGCCTTGCCGGTGTGAACGTCAACAACGGTCGCACTGAACGTGAAGTGCGTCTGCCGGACCTCGACGAACGTTTCGTAACGGACGAAGTTCTCGGCCTGATGTTCGTCGCGTCGGGCAATCGATTGCTCGGCCACCGATTGAACTAAATTCGAACTCGTCTCAGCCTTAGCGCATTCGCGATCACGGACACTGAGCTGAAGCTCATCGCGGCTGCCGCGATCATCGGGCTCAAGAGAATTCCGAAGAATGGATACAACACGCCTGCCGCCAGCGGCACGCCGAGCGTGTTGTAGATAAAAGCGAAGAAGAGATTCTGTTTGATGTTACTCATGGTGGCGCGACTCAATGAGCACGCCCTGACGATCCCGCTCAGATCTCCTTTCACGAGTGTGACGTCAGCGCTCTTCATCGCGACGTCAGTTCCGGTACCCATCGCGATCCCGACGTGCGCTTGCGAGAGTGCAGGCGCGTCGTTGATTCCATCACCCGCCATCGCCACGATTCGCCCGCCATTCTGAAACCGCTTCACGGCATCGACCTTCTGATCCGGTAAGACTTCCGCGAGGACTTCATCGATGTTCAGTTTGCGTGCAACGACCTCTGCGGTCGTGCGACTGTCGCCCGTCAGCATCACGATCCGAATTCCTTCTGCGTGAAGTTGTTTCACTGCCTCGGGTGTCGTCTCTTTGATCGGATCTGCGACACCAAGCAAGCCCGCTACGGTTCCGCCCACTGCGACGAACATCACCGTCTGGCCATCCGCTCTCAATGTTTCGGCCCGCGTTCCCAACGCACCCGGCTCGATCTCGAGTTCATCAAGCAGCGCGCGATTCCCAAGCGCCACTCGACGATCATCGACCTCTCCCACGACTCCTTTACCTGTTAGCGAATCAAACCGAACCGTGTCGACAGGCTTCACACCGCGATCTCTCGCGCCCGACACAATCGCTGCTGCGAGCGGGTGTTCGCTGTTTCGCTCGATACTCGCCGCGAATCGCAACAACGTTTGTTCGTCCATTCCGTTCGCAGTGATCACGGTTTGCAGCTTCGGCTTCCCTTCCGTCAACGTGCCTGTTTTATCGACGACGAGCGTATCGACTTTGCGCATCACCTCGATGGCTTCAGCATTCCTGAACAGCACTCCGTACGACGCCGCTTTTCCTGTGGCCACCATGATCGACATCGGAGTCGCCAATCCGAGCGCGCACGGACACGCGATGATCAGCACGGCGACCGCGTTCACTAATCCATACGCCATGCGCGGTTCAGGGCCCCAGATGCTCCACACGACAAACGTAAGCACCGCAATAATCACGACCGCCGGCACGAAATAACTCGAAACGACGTCAGCAAGCCGCTGTATCGGCGCGCGGCTGCGCTGCGCTTCCGCGACCATCTGCACGATCTGTGCGAGGAGTGTCTCCGAGCCGACACGCTCAGCACGCATAATGAACGAGCCCGTGCCATTCACTGTGCCGCCCACAACTCGATCATTTGGACCTTTCTCAACTGGAATCGGCTCACCCGTGATCATCGACTCGTCGACAGCGCTCGTTCCTTCGGTCACTACACCATCGACCGGTACTTTTTCTCCCGGCCGTACTCGCAGTCGATCGCCGACAGAAATGTGTTCCAGTGGAACGTCTTCCTCGGTGCCGCCTTCTCTGACGCGGCGCGCTGTCTTCGGTGCGAGACCGAGCAACGCCCTGATCGCCGTACCCGTCTGCCCGCGCGCGCGAAGTTCGAGCACCTGGCCCAGCAACACCAGCGTCGTGATAACCGACGCTGCCTCGAAGTAGACGGGAACGTTACCGTGATGATCTCGAAACGACGCTGGAAAAATTCCGGGTGCGAGGATGGCGATCACGCTGAAGAGATAGCTGACTGCGACACCCAGACCAATCAACGTGAACATGTTCAGATTGCGATTCACGACCGACTGCCACGCGCGTACGAAGAACGGCCAGCCGGCCCACAGCACCACGGGTGTCGCCAGAACAAGTTGCACCCACGCCAGCGTCGACGCCGGTATCAACTTTTGCAAAGGCTGACCGGGAATAAGGTCGCTCATCCCGAGCACGAACACGGGAATGGTGAGGACCACCGCAACCCAGAACCGGCGTGACATGTCGCGCAGTTCCGGATTCTCTTCTTCGTCGAGAGTGGCGACGAGGGGTTCGAGCGCCATGCCGCAGATGGGACAACTCCCGGGCGCGTCGCGAATGATCTCGGGATGCATCGGGCAGGTGTATTTCTGACCAGGCGTCGTTGCGGTTTGTTTCGGCGCTCGAGCGATGCCGATCGGAGTCGATTTAGTCAGAAAGCTTTCCGGGTTTTCCCGAAAGCGGTGCAGGCAGTGTGTGCTACAGAAATAGTAAGTCTTGCCCTGGTACTCAAATGAGCCGGCTGCGCGGTCCGGATCGACAGTCATACCGCAAACCGGATCGAGTGCCTGTGCTGCTGTTTGCATACAGTTTTGATTTACCTCTGCGGCCCTCTGCGTATCTCTGCGTTCTCTGCGTCAAAATGTTCTTAACGCAGAGGACGCAGAGATACGCAGAGTTACGCAGAGAAATACCTCATGTCCGACACCGCTCCTTCAACCGCAAGCGCTGCCGCGTAATCCTGCCCGACATCAATATCACACATGGACCAGCGCGACGCATCATCGTCTGCGACACGCAACAACTCAGCCTCCACACCTGGACCAAGCGTCACATCAAACCCATCGAGCGCCTGCGAAAGCCCGCGACCCGTGGCTTTGATAAACGCCTCCTTCCGCGTCCAGCAACGAAAAAACGCCGCCACCTGTTCTTCCTGCGCCAGGGTATTGAACACGTCGACTTCGCAACGTGAAAAGTAGCGCCGCGCGATTTCCTCGGTCGCAAAGTCTGCCCTGATGTGTTCTACGTCGACCCCGATATGCCGCTCCTCGGTGATCGCCAGCAGTCCAACGTCATGCGAATGTGACATATTGAATCGCAACTTTGTGTCTTTATGTTCGCCATTTAACGCCGGCTTGCCATAAGCGCCGTAAGAAAACTCCAGCACCTGCGGCCGCGACTGCAAATACCGCCCGAGCACGTCGCGCAAAAACCCCCGGCCCACGATAAACGCCCGTCGATGTCGTTCAAAATGAAAGCGACTCGCGCGCTGAAGCTCCTCCGCGTCCAGCGTCGTGCGAAACCCGTTCACCACCTCGTCCGTCTGTTCGAGGTCCACGCGCCACACGTGCACCTCACCGCTGTTAAGCGATACGACGTCCGGCGGCTGCGACCATATGGAAGAGTTGGCCCTCAACGCATTCATTCTTTCGTGTCTCTTTACGCGTCGTCAAATCGGCGCCACAAAAGACAACTTTTCATGTGTAAATACTTATTAGAATTCGGTCCAGCCGTTGTATAGTAGGTTTGTCTCAGGTCAGTTCCAGTCTCCCAGTTCTATCCCCCGACTTCTTTGCGAAGAGCTTGCACGATCGATCTGCCTCGGGAGGGGGGCCGCAATGTCGCGAATTATCTTCTGCATTGTCCGCATAAGTATGTGCGGACTTTTTGTTGTGTCCGCAATGATCACGGCGAACGCTCAATTCAGAGCGGGCGTCCAGGGAACGATATCCGACGTGAATGGCGGCCTCGTGCCCGGCGCCAGAATCGTTCTTAAAGATACGGAAACCGGAAAAACTCAGGAAGTGACGAGTAGCGACGCAGGGTTTTACCGCATTGTCGGCCTGGCGCCGGGCAAATACGAACTCACCGTCGAGAAGACAGGCTACAACAAGAGTCTCGCGGAGAATGTGACCGTCGTGGCAGAGAGTATTCAAGGCGTCGACGTCATTCTCGAGACGGGCGACGTCACGGCCACAGTTACGATCACGCAAGAAGCAGCCTCACAAATCGAAACCGAGAACGCGAACGTCAATAAAGCCATCACGACTGCCGAGGTCAAACGACTGCCGCAGATCGGTCGCGATCCTTACGAGTTGGCCCGGCTCACGCCTGGCATATTTGGTGACGCAGGGCGGAGTCCAAATGGAAACGCCAATGGCCTGCCGAATTCTCCCGGACCAGGAGGGTCGAACAATTCGATTTTTCAGGCCGAAAATCAAGTACCGATCAGCGCGAACGGTCAGCGCGTCTCAGCGAACAATTTTCAGATCGACGGTGTCAGCGTAAACAGTCTCAGTCACGGTGGCGCTGCGGTGGTTACGCCGAACCAGGAATCGGTGAAAGAGATCCAAATCTCATCGTCAAGTTATTCTGCCGAGGATGGTAGAAATTCTGGCGCACAGATCAAAGTCGTCTCACAAAACGGGACCAACGATTTTCATGGCAGCGCGTTTCTCAAATACAACAGTCCAAAGCTCAACGCTTTTAATAAGTATCCTAACGACTTTGGGCGAGGACGCCTCGAAAGAGTCGAGCGGTTCTATCGTCAATTCGGTGGGAGCTTAGGTGGCCCACTTTACTTACCGCGCTTCGGAGAAGGTGGTCCAGCAGTTTACAACGGCAAGAATCGAATGTTCTTCTTTTTCTCGTACGAAGGACTGCGGGAAAATACAACCTCGCTTTCGACCGGTTACGTTGAGACGCCGCAATTCCGGCAAAGCGTCATCAGCGCTCGTCCGGGCGGAGTCACCGCCGCAGTGCTCGGTAGCTCCGGCGTTCAGCCGCGGCTCGGCGGCCTGCTCACGTCGAGTTGTTCGGACATCGACGCTCGTTTTCTGTGCCAGGTTGTTCCCGGCGGTTTGGATATCGGATCGCTGGGCGGTTCGTTGAACCAATATGTTCCGCTTTCAAGCCTTAGCGGCGGCGGCCTTGACGGCATACCTGACGTTCAAAAAGCCATCATCGCTGAGCCGAGACATAACACACCCAATCAGTACAATGTCCGCCTGGATTTCAACCCGACTTCGAATGATCAATTAACTTTCAGCACGTATCTCACCAGGATCTTCCAGATAAATTCCGATACCGGCGGTGCGGCGCGTCCGCAAACTGACGTCACGACCGCGCCTCACAACACGGCCTACGCCGTCTTGTACAACCGCACGATATCCCCGACGTTGCTGAACGAGGCGCGTTTCAACTTCACCAAATTCGCTTACAACGAACTCGAGACTTCGACGGATACAAACTTCGGTATTCCCCGGCTCGAAGTCGAGGGCATGTTGCGTGACGGCAGTCGAATTCGGTTCGGCGCGCCGCAAGCTGAAACAACTCCCGGAGTTTTCTCCGAAAAGACATTTGAATTTCGCGATATATTAAACAACGTACGAGGAAATCACGGGCTGAGATTTGGTGGCGAGTTTCGTCGAGAGCTTAACGATAACATTCTCAACGGCGGCTCGCGTCCTTTGTACAGCTTTGTGGGTCTCTTCAACCTGGCGAACGATACGCCGATCTTCTACCAGATCAATGCCGATCCCGAGACAGGCGGAGTTGCGAACGCAGAACGCCATTTCCGCTCCAGCAGCTACGGCGTGTTTTTTCAGGACGATTGGAAAGCACGGCCCAATCTCACGCTGAACATGGGTTTGCGCTATGAGTACTTCGGCGTGCTCAAGGAACAGAACAACCAAACTGCGAACTTTGTATTTGGACCAGGCGGAGCTTTGGCCGGCTCAAGAGTCGAACCGGTCAGTCAGCTATACAACGGCGATCGAAACAACTTCGCGCCGCGGATCGGTTTTGCTTATAGTCCGAGACGTTTTGATCTTCAGGAAAAGCTGGTGCTTCGTGGCGGATTCGGTATCGCCTATAACCGTATTCCCGAAGTCGTCTTCTCAAACATGCGTGGCAATCCGCCGTTCTTCGCGCGATATCAGATCTGTTGTGGAACCGCGGGGCAACCGTTAGACTCATTTGGCTCACCTTTCGTGGACGGGCAGATTCAGTATTCGCTTGGTAGCAGTAATTCGCCCTTTAGTTATCCGGCAAATCCTGCACTCGCAGTTGGCATCGATCCAGCGACCGGCACTCCTCCAGGCCGGCAGGTTGAGATCTACGGGGCTCTTCCGGACACGCCGACAGCTTATGTCTACTACTATTCACTCGAGACGCAGTACGCAATGCCATACAACCTTGTGGCGACGGTCGGTTACCAGGGTAGTTCCAGTCACAAACTGATTCGTCTCGTGAATCAACGATTTGTTCAATCGGTGATTCCGAACGACTATTTTGCGTTTGCAGTGTACATCCCGACACCGGACGTGAACTCGAATTACAACGCGATGAACGCGCGACTGACACGTCGATTCAGTCGCGGATTTCAATTTGACGTTCTCTATCGCTGGGCCAAGAGTATTGATACGTTATCCAACGAAGGACCGGGCGCGGAAACTAATCAGACGTTTCCACAGGATCTGAGCCAGGAGCGTGGTCCATCCGACTTCGACGTGCGACACAATTTCAACCTCTCTGGTCTGTGGGATCTTCCGTTCCTCCGCGGTCGCAAAGACGTAGCCGGCAAGATACTCGGCGGTTGGCAGGTCGACGGGATATTGACCTATCACACGGGTTTTCCGTGGACGCCCCACGCCGGAGCCTGTACACGCACTGCGAATTCGAACGATTTCGTCTGTCCGGCGCGTCCGACGATATACCTCGGTGGAAATCTCGAGGATACAGACAACGAAGCATTCATCAGGCCAGGAGGAAATTTCCCGGGTGGTGGAAACCTTTACTTCCAGTCGAGTAATCCGGATCTGCGCCTTCCGCCGGGGATCGGTCGCAATTCCTTCCGTGGTCCAAGGTACTTTGCCGTAGACTTCAGTTTAGGTAAACGAACTGGTCTGCCGTCGTTTCTCGGAGAAGGAGCGTTCCTGGAAGTCAAAGCAAACTTCTTCAATGCATTTAACAATCTGAATCTCGCTCCGTTTGAGTTCTTTGCGCCGGATATCAATAGTTCTGACTTCGGCCGTGCGCAGAGTGCACTTGCGGGAAGGGTTGTGGAGTTCCAGGCGAGATTCAATTTCTAGTACACAGATTACACAGATGAGACGGCTTAGTCTGATCCTGTTAACGATCGTCTGCGTGTTTTTGGCGGCGATCGCTCCAGTAAGATCTCAACGACCGCGAGACGTCGAACAGAGAGTCAATGCGCTGCTCGCACAGATGACTCTCGAAGAAAAACTCGGACAGCTCCAGCAACTGGATGGCGAAGGCAACGGGAACTTTCGTCCTGAACACCTCGAACTGATTCGCAAGGGACTACTCGGATCGACGCTCAACGTTCGTGGCGCGCAACGCACGAACCAGGTGCAGCGCGTCGCGATGAATGAGTCGCGGTTGAAGATTCCCGTGTTGTTTGGGTTCGACGTGATTCACGGTTACCGCACGATCTTTCCGATTCCGCTTGCCGAAGCCAGCAGTTGGGACCCCTTGCTGGCCGAGCGCTCGGCTGCTGTTGCGGCGCAGGAAGCGAACAATGTCGGGTTGCGTTGGACGTTTGCGCCGATGGTCGATATCGCACGCGATCCGCGTTGGGGACGAATCACCGAGGGCGCGGGTGAAGATCCGTTTCTCGGCGCCGCGTTTGCCCGCGCGCGCGTGCGTGGATTTCAGGGTGTTGATTACAGTGCTCCGGATAAAGTGCTCGCGTGTGCAAAACACTACGTTGCGTACGGCGCTGCTGAAGGAGGTCGCGATTACAACACGACCGACCTCTCGGAAAACACCCTGAGAGAGATCTACTTTCCACCTTTCAAGGCAGCCGTCGATGCCGGAGTCGGAACTCTGATGAGTGCCTTCAACGCGATCAACGGTGTCCCTGCAAGTGCGAATGCGTTTACCCTCACGAAGGTGCTGCGCGACGAGTGGAAGTTTGATGGGTTTGTCGTGAGTGACTACACGTCGGTGAAAGAGCTGATCAACCACGGGGTCGCTGCGAATGAAGAAGAAGCTGCGGCCCTGGCGCTCAATGCCGGAGTTGAGATGGAGATGGTCAGCCGCAGCTACAACACTTTTGGTCCGAGGCTGCTGCAACAAAATAAACTGACGATGGCGCGGATCGACGAGGCCGTGCGACGCGTTTTGCGGATCAAGTTTCGTCTCGGTCTTTTCGATCAGCCGTACACCGACGAAGCGCGCGAACCAAATGCGTTGTTGCGACCCGAGAGCATTCGACTGGCTCGAGAGATAGCGGGCCGCTCGATGGTCCTGTTGAAAAACGATCGCGAAGCCTTGCCGCTCAGTAAAAGCGTTGGATCGATCGCCGTGATCGGGTCACTCGCAGATGACCGTCGTGCGCCACTCGGCTGGTGGGCGGGCGATGGTAAAGAAGAAAACACAGTAACGCCGCTGGCCGGGATAAAAGCAAAGGTGTCGGCGCAGACAAAGGTCGGCTACGCGAAGGGCTGTGATGTTAAAGACGACTCCACCGCCGGTTTTGACGAAGCTGTTAACCTCGCGAAACAATCTGATCTCGCAATTCTTTTCGTCGGCGAAACCGCAGACATGGTCGGCGAGGCCGCTTCGCGCAGCACACTCGATTTACCCGGACGGCAGATGGAACTCGTGCAGGCGATTCATGCCGTCGGCAAGCCGACGGTGGTTGTGCTGGTGAATGGACGCCCACTGTCCGTCGGTTGGATCGCCAACAATGTTCCGGCAATACTCGAATCGTGGATGGGTGGAAGCGAGTCAGGCAATGCCATTGCCGACATTCTGTTTGGCGATGTGAATCCGAGCGCTAAGTTGCCCGTCACGTTTCCGCGCAGCGTCGGACAGGTTCCGATGTACTACAACTACATGAACACCGGCCGCCCACCAGAAGCTGAAAACCGGTACACCTCGAAATATTTCGACATGCCGTGGACCCCGCTGTTTCCATTCGGCCACGGACTGAGTTACACGAAATTCAAGATCACAAACCTGCAATTGAGCGCGCCACGGATTGATGCGAATGGAAAGCTGACCGTGAGTGTTGATGTCGAGAATGTGGGCGCGCGAGCCGGCGATGAGGTGGTCCAACTCTACATACGCGATCCCGTGGCTACGATGACGCGGCCCGTCAAGGAGCTGAAAGGTTTTCAGCGCGTGAGTTTGCAGCCCGGGCAGAAACGGCGCGTCGAGTTTGTGCTGGACCGTGAACATCTTGGGTTTTGGAATCGAGAGATGCGGTATGTCGTCGAGCCCGGAGAGTTTCGAGTGATGGTGGGATCGAGTTCAGCAGATGTGATTGATGCCAGGTTTGAAGTCGCAGGTTGATATGCCGAGGATCGTTCGTCCAGTTGTCCTCACGCTCCTGCTCGTCTGTTTCACTTCCGCCAGAGCTCAAACACATCAAGCGTTTCTCGACGATCTCCAGAAACGCTCGTTTCAATACTTCTGGGAACAGGCTGATCCACAAACCGGTCTCGTGCCGGATCGTGCGCGGATGGATGGCTCGCCTCTGCCCGCAAGTCATCAGAACGTCGCGAGCATTGCCGCTACGGGTTTTGGATTGACTGGGCTCTGCGTCGGAGTCGCTCGAAATTGGATCGAGAAAGCCCAGGCGCTCGAGCGCACACGCAACACGCTGCGATTCTTCGACAGTCGTGCGTTTCAACAGCGCGGTTGGTTCTATCACTGGCTGGATTCGAAAACGGGTGAGCGCCGGTGGAACAGCGAAGTGTCGTCGATCGACACGGCGCTGCTTCTCGCGGGTATTCTCACGGTTCGCCAGTGTTTTCGTGAGGACCAGGAGATCGTCAGGCTTGCAGATCGGATCTACCGGCGTGTCGACTTTCGCTGGATGCTGAATGGGCATCCGCATCTGTTGTCGCATGGTTGGAAACCTGAGACGGGGTTCCTCGGTCCGCGCTGGGATACTTACAGCGAAGAAACCATTCTTTACCTGCTTGCTATCGGATCGCCTACGTATCCGATCTCACCGTCGTCCTGGCATGCTTTGTGGCGCGATCGGTATCGTTACGAAGGTCACGCGTATTTCACGACGATCGGTGTGCCTTTATTCATGCACCAGTACTCGCACGCCTGGGTGGACTATCGCAACCGGCGCGAAACCACGGGCGACCGCATCGACTATTTTCAAAACTCGATCGCCGCCACGCTTGCGCATCGCGCTTTCTGCATCAACCTTCGACACGACTTCCCTGCTTTTGGACCAGACGTCTGGGGCATCACTGCATCTGACAGCGCGAAAGGTTATCTCGCGTGGGGTGGTCCACCGCGTGATGCGGACGTCGACGGAACGATCGTGCCGTCTGCTCCCGGTGGTTCACTAATGTTTACTCCCGAGCTCTCAACACGCGCCCTATGGACCATGCACGAGAAATACGGTGCGAAGATTTACGGCAAGTACGGATTCGTCGACGCCTTCAACCCCCAGAGCGGCTGGATCGACACAGACGTCATCGGCATCAACGCCGGAATCATCCTCCTCAGCACGGAAAACATGCGCACCCAAAATATCTGGCGCTGGTTCATGCAAAACCGCGAGCTCCCATTAGCCCTCCAGCGCGTGGGCCTCGTAAAATACAACCCTTCAGTAAGGAGATTCCGAAATGCCCAAGATCAAAGTAAACGACATCACCATGAACTACGATCAGCAGGGCTCAGGTGAGCCGCTGATACTCATTCCTTACCTCGCCGCAGATTCGGCTTGCTATGCGTTTCAGGTGGCGGAATATGCGAAACACTTTACGTGCATCTCTGTAGACCCGAGAGGCGCGGGCGAGACTGACAAGCCGGAGGGCTCCTATTCCATGGAACTGTTCGCCGACGACGTGAGCGGTTTTATGACAGCACTGGGCGTCGAACGTGCGCACATCTCAGGTCTGTCTTTAGGCGCTGCCGTCGGAATTTGGCTCGCCGCGAAATATCCTGACAAGGTCAGGTCGTTGTCAGTCCACAGCGGTTGGACCAGGACTGACTCGTATATGAAAACCGTGGTGGGAAGCTGGCAGGTGCTGGCGAGGGCGCTGGGAAGCGTTCCCGACATGATCATCAACGGTATTTTCCCGTGGTGCTTCACGCCGGAGTTCTATGTGGCTAACGCGGAGTACATGCAAACGCTGGCTGCGTTTGTCCGCAGCCGCCCGGAACAGCCGGTCGATGCATTTATCCGCCAGACGGAGGCGGTGTTGGCCCATGACGTCGAGTCTCGACTTCGCGACATCAACGTTCCCACTCAGATCACGATTGGCGAAGACGACATGATCAGCGCACGCTTCGCCACTCCGCTGAACGAGAACATCCAGGGCTCCGAACTCATCGTTTTCGAAGACTGCGCCCACGCCCCGATCTACGAGAAGGTAGAAGAATTCAACCAAAAAACCCTGGAGTTTTTACAGCGCCACTCAGGTCGAGCACTTCAAGCCGGCGGCGACTAACGGCATTGTTAGCCACAAAAAGGCACAAAAGGCACACAAATGAAGAAGAACGTCAAATAACACCTGACCTGACACATCCTTATTTTGTTCCCTTTGTGCCTTTTTGTGGCTCTAAATCTTAGCGATGAAATTATTGATTCTCGGAGGGACGAAGTTTCTGGGGCGCCATTTGGTGATGGCGGCTCTCGATCGTAATCACGAGGTTACAGTCTTCAATCGCGGCAGACATGCGGCGCCCGCGGATGTTGAGACGATTAGCGGAGATCGACATACGGATCTTGCCAAACTTCAGGCCCGGCGTTGGGATGCGGTTGTAGACACCTCCGGGATGCTGCCGCGGGCGGTGAAAGCAGCAGCGGAAGTGTTGGCTGATTCAATAGCTCACTACACGTTTATCTCGACGCAGAATGTTTATGCAGACGTCAGTATTCCCGGCGTCAGCGAGAGTGCTCCGCTGAGAACGCTGACGAGCGAAGAGCTGGACGAGGCATACTCGATCGACACTTCCGCCGATCCTTCTTACGGAAAACTCTACGGCGGCTTGAAAGCGCTTTGTGAGCAGGCCGCGACGTCAGTCATGCCGGGGCGCGTGTTAAAGATCCGACCCGGTTTGATCGTCGGTCCAAATGATTACACGGATCGGTTTACTTATTGGGTCGCGCGTGTCGCGCGTGGTGGCGAAGTGCTGGCTCCCGGCCGTCCCGACACTTTCGTGCAGTTCATCGATGTACGCGATCTGGCGGAGTGGACGTTGAGCATGATCGAACGCAACGAAACAGGCGCTTACAACGCTCAAGGTGTAGCAGGCCGCGTGACGATGGGCGACGTGCTTAAGGAATGTAAGTCCGTGAGCGGTAGCGACGCTTCGTTTACCTGGGCCAGCGAGGAGTTCCTGTTGCGTGAGAATGTCGCCGCGTGGACCGACATGCCGCTCTGGCTCCCGGTAGAAGCTGCACCGCACTTGAAAGGTTTCATGTTCATCAACGGTGACAAAGCCGTCCGTGCTGGTCTCAGCTTTCGTTCGCTAAACGACACGATCGCGGCCACACTCGCCTGGTACCAGGAAACTCGGAACGATCCGTTGAAAGCCGGACTTGACTCGAACAGAGAACAATCGCTGCTAGGAAAGTTGCACGCGAGCAGATAGAATCTCACCTCCTAAACCGAAAACCCGCCACGGAGCAAACGTATGAAGCAGAGAACCTTTTGGACCTTGATCTTTGCCCTTCTTGCCGTCTGTCTCGCCGTGCAGTTCCCTGCCAGCGAACGTGTCTATTCGCAAGGTCGAGGCGAGCCGCTCACGCCGGAAGCCATCGCAAAGCGAAACGCAGTCGAGAACGAGTTGCAATCGATCGCAATCGTCGAACGCAAGCTGATGATTCCGATGCGCGACGGTAAACGGATCGCCACCGACGTCTACCGCCCGAAAGACAGCTCGAAAAAGTATCCGACGATCTTCGTCCGCACGCCATACAACTTCAATTTCTGGGACATCCGCAACGGCGTGCCGCGCGATCTTTCGAATGAGCTCGAGGCGGTCAAGCGCGGGTATGCGTTTGTTTGGATGAATGAACGTGGCCGGTTCTTTTCGGAAGGCAACTACGACATTCTTGGCCCACCGCTCACCGACGGTGAAGACGAGTTGTCGTGGATCTCTAAACAGTCATGGTCGAACGGCAAGGTCGGCACCCTCGGTTGCTCCTCGACGGCGGAATGGCAGTTGGCCGTCGCAGCTCAAGGTCATCCTGCGTTTACGACGATGATCCCGCAAGGATTTGGCGCGGGCGTCGGCCGCGTCGCTCCTTACTTTGAACAAGGCAACTGGTATCGAGGCGGAGCGGTGCAGATGTTGTTCATCGCCTGGCTCTACGGCCAGCAGAACCAGGTGCGCCCCATGTTTCCGTCAAGCGCGACTCAGGAAGAGTTGATTCGCGCGTCGCGCGCGTTCGATCTCGCACCGCAGTTGCCGCAAGTCGATTGGTCCAAAGCGCTGAGTCACCTTCCAGAGAAAGACATTCTCGAAGCCGTGGGTGGACCACACGGCATCTTCGCGGATCGCATGCCGGTCGATACGGGCGGTGCGATGATTCAACGCGAGCCGAACGATCCGGCATGGTACAGAGGCGGCTTGTGGCACGACAGCATGAAGATCAACATTCCCGGATTCTGGTTCATGTCGTGGTATGACGTGTCTATTGGTCCAAACCTCGCCGCCTTCAATCACGTGAGGAAGACGGCATCTCCTGAGATCGCGAATCAACAGTACGCCGTCATCGCACCGACGCTTCACTGCTCGTACAAACGCGCAACTGAAAACACGATCGTCGGCGAACTCAGCATGGGCGACGCGCGCCTGAACTACGACGAGCTGACGTACGCCTGGTTCGATCACTTTCTCAAAGGCGAGAGCAACGGGATTCTCGAGAAGATGCCGCGTGTCCGTTATTACACGATGGGTATCAACAAGTGGCAGTCATCTGATACGTGGCCGCCTGCTGGCGCACAGTCGCTCAGTTTTTTCCTGTCGAGTGGTGGCAAAGCAAATACGTCGAGCGGCGACGGCGTGTTGACCGAGGTGGCGCCCGCAACTAACAATCCAGATAAGTTTGATTACGACCCGATGAATCCGGTGCCTTCGCTCGGTGGAAACGTTTGCTGCACTGGAAACGCAGTCGCAGGGGGCTCCTTCGATCAGCGTAAGAA
>Ga0105237_10001577_pt1 | contig 29678 bp, 25 predicted proteins | sample KBSC24metaG_FD_81520 | JGI IMG/M metagenome (GOLD analysis project Ga0105237, IMG submission 81520) | Corn rhizosphere microbial communities from Kellogg Biological Station, Michigan, USA - KBS C2-4 metaG | ecosystem: Host-associated > Plants > Roots > Rhizosphere > Soil | place: Michigan, USA... | reverse complement strand
GCTTCATGTTCTTTGATCGCTGCTATGATCTGCGATTCACTGATTTTTGACTTTTTCATCTTACTGTTTTAAAGTTACGAATTTTCGCCTTTTTTTCAGTCCGATATTATGGAAGGGTTACAAAAGCAGTTGGAATAATAAGCGATTTGAATTTGAATTGAATATTTTTATTGTTGTTTGTTGAGTCAATTGAAGCGCTTTGTCCGTTAACCTTTAAAACGGATAAAAATAGAAAAAGCACAATTATTATTTTATTCATTTAGTTTATTCTAATTACGCAGAAAAAAGGTGTGTCTATATGCACGATGTTATTGCTGAACTTACTCCAAATATTGAGTGAGAGGAATTCTGATCTGGCGAATAACCTGTGATCTTTACTCCGCCCACAAAACTTGGTTACTTTATCATATAGTTTTTAGTGTCTACTTCTGCGAGTCTGAAATAGCCAAAAGCGTAATTATTGCTATTGGTCTGATTGATAACATTACCGCGGACAGCACTTGGTGTTGTAGGGAAAGGGTTGCCATCATTGCCAGTAGCTAATATTAATTTGAACATGTAATTGTAATAGCTTTTTGAAATTCCGTACAGTTTAAAGCCTACCTGGTCCCCGGCTTTTAACTTTTCATGCGAATAAGACTCCTGCATTAAATTACCATTACTGTGTTCATCATCTTCAACTTCAATCTCGGGGAACGGCGAATACGGCTGGGTAATACTGTTTAGATAAGAATTTGCCTGACTTGCATTATCCTTGTAGTAAAATGTTACTTCAATTTCATCACCCATTTCACCTCCTTTGTCGTTCTGATCAATATGATCCCAATTTTTGGAACAGGGGTAAATGTTTCTGAGGCGGTATAGGTTTCTCCATTCAAAACAATTTTTAAGTTGTAAGCCTGGCCGATAACGGGAAGGAAATTGTGACAAACATATTGCCCCGTTCCGGGAGTTTCTACAAAATTAAAGACCGTATTTGACGGGTTTGTTACAGTAACTACTGCTCCCGAAACGCTTGGGAATTCGGAACTGTAATAACCTGTTGTTGTCGACAATACGATCTTTTGTTCATTGCCCGCTGTATTTTTAACCCAATCTATAGACGCATCTATAACCAATCTTGGCGATGCTGTCTTAAGAGGCACATTAATAGCTTTCTCGCATCCTGTCACAAACAGTGCAACGGATAGTCCAATAGTTAGAATTATGAATTTTTGTAGTAGTTTCATTTTTATCTTTTTATAAATAGGTGAGTTGCTTTTAAAATTTTACGTTGTAGGTTACACTAGGGACAATGCCAAAAATGGATACTCTTCTTGTCTCGCTTGTTCCCGTATCTTCATTCTGTCTGAAAGAGTACGATGCTGCATTGTTCCTGTTATAAAGATTGTAGATGCTGAAATTCCATTCACCCTGCCATCCTTTTTTCTTGTCGGGTTTAGGCGTATAAGTTGCAGATACATCTATACGGTGGTACGCAGCTAAAGAATTCCCATTTCTTTCGCCGTAACTCGCAACATTAACGCCCTGATATAGGTATTTTCCATCAGGAAATGTTGCTGCTTTTCCGCTCTGGAAGGTCAAAATAGCCCCAAATGACCATTTCGGACTTACAGCATAAGCGCCCGTAACGGATAAATTATGCAATTTGTCATAATTTGCCCTGTACCATTCCCCGTTATTGATACCCGGTTCATCTGCATTTCTGCCCGGTGTTCTTTGTTGTGCTTTAGAAAGCGTATAGGAAACCCAGCCTGTCAGCTTTCCTGTATTTTTTTTGAGCATCATCTCCAGACCATACGCTCTTCCTTCTCCGTTTAAAAGCACGCTTTCTATTGCATCTATCCCCAGTAAATCTGCGCCGTCAATATAATCTGCTTTGTTTTTTATTTTCTTGTAAAATGTTTCAACTTCCAAAGAATACTTATCGTCTTTAAAATTGTGGAAATACCCCAGTGCTACCTGATCTAAAATTTCCGGTTTCAGGTATTGGTCAGAAGGTGCCCATATATCAAGCGGGCTTGCAGAAGCAGTATTGGAAATTAAATGAACATATTGGCTCATTCTATTGTAACTGGCCTTGATGGATTGATCATTGTTTAGCGAATAAGCTATGGCAAGTCTTGGTTCCAGGTTGCCAAAACTGGCTATCTTTTTATTTTTCAAATAGTTTATTGTTCCCGTTGGCTTAGCCTCTTCATAAATATGAAGCTCCTTATTGTAAACAACTGGCAGATTGTTAGCATAGGTGTACACTTCCTGCGCGCCTAATCTTTGAAAATTACTGTAGCGAAGTCCATAATTCAGTGATAATTTTTCGGAAAGTTTTTGTTCGGCACTGATATAGGCGGCATTTTCAAAGGCATATTTTTTGGCCAACTGGTCCGGATTGACAGCTGAACTCGCATCAAACGGCCTGATTGTTCCAGGATTAAAATCGTAGTAAATTGAATTTACACCATAATTTAAAGTCAGGTTATTTGAAACATAATGTTTAAAATCATATTTAAAATTGTAATTTTTAACCTCTGCTTTCCAGTCAAGACCAGCGGATTTTACTTTGATACGGTAGTCATAATCACTGTAAATGGCAGATGCATTAGAGAAAATATTGTCTGAGAATATATGGTTCCATCTGAGATTAAGAAGTTTATTACCATAGGTGTTTATAAAACTGTTATTAAAATTCAGGTTGTCGTTGCCAAAATATCCCGATACAAAAACATTATTTTTATCATTGAATTTGTAATTAAACTTGGTATTCAAATCGTAGAAATTGGCTGAATTTGGTTCATTTGCCATTTTCAAAAAAAGATGTGCGTAAGATCCTCTTCCCGCAACCACAAAAGAACTTTTATCTTTAACGATAGGACCTTCAACAAGCAACCGGCTGGAGACTAACCCGATCCCCCCGTTAACATGAAACTCCTTGTTGTTTCCTTCTTTCTGATAAATATCCAGAACTGATGATATACGTCCTCCAAAATTAGCGGGAATCCCTCCCTTGTAAAGTTTTAAATCTTTGATCACATCAGCGTTAAAAACAGAAAAGAACCCGAATAAATGAGAAGTATTGTAAACAACGGCTTCATCAAGCAGTACCAGGTTTCCATCGACAGAACCTCCCCTGACATTAAACCCCGATGCACCCTCCTGAGCATTGGTAACCCCAGGAAGCTGTAAGATCGATTTTAAGACATCAACTTCACCCATCACGGCCGGCATCTTTTTTATCGTGGCAATAGACAGTTTATTGGTACTCATCTCAGGTTTCCGGATGTTTTCTTTTGTGGTATTGGTTTTAATCACCACTTCACCCAATGTTTTACTGTTTTCCGTCATTCCAAAGTTCCTTTTTGTGTTTTCGGTCAGTGTGATGGTTTCTTCTATATTATCAAAACCCACATAGCTTATGATAATGGTGTAAGTCCCTTTTGGCAATGTTGTGGTATAAAATCCGTAAGAATTGGTAGTCATGCCTATTTTCGCTTCCGGAATGTAAATATTTACGCCAATTAGTGTTTCGGTATTGGACTTATTAGATATTGTACCGCTAAGGGTAACTTTTTCCTGCGAATAGGTATGAAATACAAACGCAAAAAGGAATAAGAGAAATAATAAGAGAAAGGGCTGGATTCTGATTTTCATTTATTGAAGTTTTGAATTAAATGTTGCAATTTTCGGCTAAAGTATATTTTTGGTGAATTCGCATATTTTATATATACCAAATGCCTTACTTTATATACTAAAGCAGCTTTTACATATAGCAGTAAAATAAAATGGTGACTAAGATCTCAGCGAAAGCGGCTGGATTTTTAGAAGAAAAATTCCCGATTGAAATCACAGATGGCTTTCTCCGAAAAATGCTTCGAAATTCATGGACATGGTAATTGACAAGGGTCTCTACGACTTAGTATAATTCAGTTTCATAAGCAGAAAGTTGCACATGCAAATTTGCTATTACTCTTATAAAAGGTTTACTACCTTTAAATCTTATTTTGGTATATTATTAATGGGCTTTTGTATAGTAAAAATTTATATTTCTTGCGTATTGCTAGATTTGCTCGAAATCAAAAATAGGCTTATGAACAAAACTTTACCCAGAAAAACTATGGCTGCCAATTGCATGCTTGAGTTGATCATTACAGAAAAGTACCGATTTCACCGTCATTTGTTACTAATCGCATTTTGTATTGTTGTTTTGTATTACAGTCCGCCCGACTATGTTGAACCTTTCGAAACCTATAATCGACTGGCTATTTTTTCCCTGATCATTTCACTGGCCTATAGTAACATGTATTTTTTTGTACCTAAATTTTTATTTAGAAAAAAATACCTGGGTTATGGTCTTTTTGTGCTCTCGGGGATGATTCTTTCGTTTTACATCCATGAAGTTTTTTCCAGTTATTTTAAATCTGATTTACTGCCTAACGAGGATGACAGTATCAACTTTTTTACCTTTTCCTTTATGATCATGGTGCTTATTATTGCATCGGCAGCAGTTAAATTATTCCAGCAGTGGATATCTGATGCTCAACTGATTCATGATCTGGACCTGGCAAAAACTAATGCTGAACTGGAACAACTCAAGAATCAGATCAATCCGCATTTCCTTTTTAATATGCTCAATAATGCTAATGTATTAATTGAAGATGACCCTAAAAAAGCTTCGCAGGTTTTGATGAAACTAAGTGACCTGCTTCGTTATCAGCTTTATGACAGCTCGAGAGATAAAGTTTTATTAACTTCAGAAATCCATTTTTTAGAAGATTTCTTAAACCTGGAAAAAGTCAGACGGGACAATTTTAATTTTTTAATATCCAAAGAAGGTGAATTGAGTGGTGTTCAGGTTCCGCCTTTATTATTTATATCATTTGTCGAAAATGCTGTTAAACACAATAATGACTCAGCGAAATTATCCTATGTAAATTTGTTTTTCGAAGTTCGCCATACTGAGCTTTTTTTCAAATGCATAAACTCAAAACCCGCTGTAAAAGCAGTTAATAAATCCGGAGGATTAGGTCTGGCCAATATTAAAAGAAGATTAGAACTCCTGTTCCCTTCTTCACATGATTTGAAAATAGAAGACAATTCGGAAACATACTGCGTTACCTTAACTTTAAAATTATAAAATGAACTGCATAATAGTAGATGATGAGCCATTAGCACGACAAGCAATCCAAAAACTGGTTAATCAGACAGAAAATCTAGAATCAATAGCTTCATTTAACGGAGCAGATGCGACGAGAGAATTTCTGGCAAAAAATACTGTTGATTTAGTATTTCTTGATATTCAAATGCCAGGAGTGAATGGAATTGAATTTGCCAGAACTATTCCTAAAAAAACTTTAGTGGTGTTTACTACCGCTTTTCATGAATTTGCTTCTGAGAGTTATGAAGTCGACGCTATTGACTATTTGATCAAACCTGTAAAATTAGAACGCTTTCAAAAAGCAGTTGAAAAAGCACAGACGTATTACAAATTATTCCATACTGATGATTTAAACAGTAAGATAGAAAACATAACCGATGATTATATTTTCGTAAGGGCAGACCGAAGAATGTTTAAAGTACACTTTAGTGATATACTTTATATTGAAGGGTTAAAAGATTATGTGGTTATTTATTTAGAAAATCAAAAAGTGATTACGCTGATGAATATTAAGACTATTCATGATTTGCTTCCAAAAAGTTTTTTTGTCAGGGTCAGCAAATCGTACATCATCAACGTAAATAAAATAGATTCTGTGGATAACAATACAGTATATATTGGGAAAAATGAAATACCAATTGGGAATATGTACAGGGATTTCTTTTTTAATGAATTTGTAACCAAAAAGATTTTGAATAAGTAATAAAGAAGCCGCTATACTCTAGCGGCTTACTCCTTGTTTTTGCTCTTGGTTTTCTTGTATTGGTCCGGCGGTTTTCAATGTTGCATAGTCATCAGAGGATTTCGCAGATACAAGTACACTGTGCATTTGGTGGTAATAACCAGTGTATCAATTGTGTTTCTGTTCAATTTGATAATAGATATTTAGTACGGAACGATAAAGTTCAAGAAGCTGTTGCTTTATACCTTCTTTGTCGAATTCCTTGATCACCTCCTTCGAAAGGTCGACACCCACGCGATAAAAATCAGGGTTGGTCAATAATGATGTGGTCAGGCAGATAAACTCTTCGGTAGACTTTGCATTCAGATAGGAGCCGTTGAATAAGCTCCTGTATTCCGGGATGTCGCGGAATACCACTGGAAGCCCAGCCGCCGCTGCCTCAAGAGGAGCGAGGGGGGCAGTTTACTTGATAGGAAGGGAATAGGAATACATCGGCAGCAGCATACATCTTAGGCATTTCACTCAAGTCTATTAAGCCTGTAAAGTGAAGGTTTGAAGGTGCCTCGCAAATGCGTTAGTTTATATACCAAAGCAGCTTTTACAACTAGTAGTAAAATAAATTTCAGAATAAGATTTCAGCGAAGGAAGCTGGATTTTTAAAGCAAAAAAATCCTAATTTATATCAATTCTATTTACCAACAATTACTTTACGGTGCTGTATTCCCCATTCTGCCAAATTGTTGATGATGGTTTTTAACGTCATACCATATTCTGTCAATTGATATTGAACAGATATCGGCTGAGTATCCAGGACAGTTCGTTTTACCAGCTTATTGATCTCCAGCTCTTTTAATTCTTTACTCAACATTTTGTTTGAGATTCCTCCTACATCATTCAGAATGTCAGAAAATCTTCTTTTGTTATAATAGCAGATGGAGGAAATAATCGAAATTTTCCATTTCCCGTTCAAAATGTCCATCGCATCGTGGACAGCCATTATCTCTCTTTTGTGCCCTAATTGGCATTCATTTTCAGCCATAAGTTACTTGGTTACCCAAAAGTTACTGTTACTTTTCGTTACAAAGTAACCAAAATAAATTTACCTATTCTAACTTTGCACCATAAACATTTAAAAATCTAATCATGGACTTTAAAAATAAAAACGTAGTCATTACTGGTGGAACTACAGGAATAGGCCTGGCAACAGCAAAAGCATTTATCAACGCAGGTGCAAATGTATGGATTACAGGCAGAAATGCTGAAAATTTACAAAAAGCAACCGCAGAATTAAATAGCTTTAAATTATTTACTGTGGTTTCGGACACTTCAAAACTTGGGGGAATATCACTTCTGGAAAAAGCAGTTGCAGAAAGTGGAAACAAATTAGACATCCTCTTCCTGAATGCGGGGATTGGGGTATTTGAGCCTATAGAAAAGGTAACCGAAGCAAATTTTGATGCACAATTTAACACCAACGTCAAGGGGCATTTCTTTACGTTGCAAAAATTACTTCCTCATCTTGCAGATGGCGCGTCAGTACTGTTCACCTCTTCTACGGCTGCTACCGCCGCAAATGTGGGGTCCATTGTCTATTCTGCAACCAAAGGAGCATTGAATAAAATTGCCCAAATCGCAGCAAATGAACTGGCTGCAAGAAAAATCCGCGTCAATATTGTTAGTCCGGGACCTATAGATACACCAGGTTTAGATACGGTAATACCTGCTGAAGCAAAGGATTTTTTGGCCGGTGCTACAGCGTTGCAACGGTTGGGCGATCCTAATGAAATTGCGAAAACAGTGTTGTTCCTGGCTTCTGACGCTGCAAGTTTCATATCGGGAACGGAGATCATTGCGGATGGAGGCTACCTTAACTACGTATTAAAGTAATCCGTATAACTGATCTTCGAAACTTCCTGATGTAATGCTTGGGCGTAATAGATTATTGCTGGGTAAAATGCTACAGCTATAAAATAATGACCGTTCCGGTCAATGCCTTGCAATTAGTATTATTAACTTTAGATAAATGCTTAAACCCTTATATGCCCACATTACTCAACCGTTTTAAGTATCTGCAACTCTTCGAGATTCTAAATGAGCTTTCAAAAAAACATTTGAAATTTAGATGGCTGCAATATGCGCTTCAGCCCACTCTACAATTCCGGTTGTCGGAATATTGTTACGATGGTTAAACGTCTCGCTCATAGGCCACGTCACGCCAGGATGTGTAAATACTAACCGATAACGGTGAAATATGTTATCGGGATCATCATTCAGCTTTTGCTCTAGGTAAGTGCGATCCCATAATGCACGTTCAAATCCTGTCTTGAACAAGCCCTCCATTTTATCTGCGATTTCTTGAAAGGTTACCGTATCACCAGAGATAAATACCACCTGGTCTAGTATTTCTGGTTGATGGAATAGGACCTCAACTGTAACGGCACCGATATCCTCACATGAGGTTAAGGTTAAGGAATGTTGCCAATTACCCAAAGCATGTATGACCTTTTCAGATAAGTTAATAACGCCGAAGTCTTCACGAAACAAGAAGCTTGTGATCATCCCCGTAGACACAATAATCCAATGTGTTTTATTTTGTGCCCGAAGCAAATCCCTAACGTCAAGCTGTTCATCAAAAACAGGCTGTGCACTGCCACGGCCGATCTTATCGTAATCAGCGCCAAATTGCCAAGGGACATATCTCCTTACTCCAGCCTCCAAGACAGCTTTTGTAATCTTTACCTGCATACCTGCTCCGATTGAAAAACCACTGCAACATATTACTGTATCATACTTTCTTAAAATGCCTGCCAGGTTTTCAATGCTTTCCGACACCAAGTCCACCGCTTCGACTGCAAGACCTGCATATTTTGAATGTGGCGCGTTTTCATTGCTTGCACTCGAAGGCTGAACTAACGCTCCAACAGTGAACGGTTTTGTGCTTGTTGCCTTATATTTATAAAGACTATCTAACATGGCGATTCCTACCTCGCCAGTACCGATAACTAAAAATGATTTTTCCATAGCCATATTAAATTTATACAAAGCTATAATGGCGGCACAGATATTTATGTGCAAAGAAACGGCTAATAGTTGCAAAAAAACTATCCCGTTCTGTATTCAACAGGGGTACATCCCGCTAGTCTTTTATAGAAGTTTTGAAAATGGGAGGTCTCCAGAAAATGCATGCACCAGGCAATTTCCTTGACACTTAGACTAGTATGTCTCAGGAGCACATTGGCTTCCTCTATAATCCTTTCCTGAATGATGGCTTGCGTAGTCTTACCCCTTGAAGCTTTTAATACTTTACTAAGATTGTCAACCGTGGTATTCAGTAGCCCTGCATAATAGGTAGGAGATTTACTTTCAAGTATCTTATCCTTATTGAGGTTAAAGAACGCATTGTCCAGCATTTTCATAAAACGTTCTTCAAGGCTCTCCTCTCCGGTTATTTTAACTTTATAAAATTTGTCATCTAACTTCTGGACATAATGAATAACGTCCAAAATCCGGTTTCTGATTAATTGTTCCCGATATGGATAGGCTGAGCAATGCTCATTTTGGATTTGTTCAAATAAGATCAGCAAATCATTATATCGGGCTTCAGATACCTGCTTGACATAGAGGTCTCTGCTTTGGAAAATAGGTAGCGTAGCTAAGCTGAACTGGCTCGTACCCCTAAGAAACGTCTCGCTGCACACACAATATTTCCCTTCAAATTGTCCATCATTTGTCGTAAATGAAAACCTTGACAATGGGTCACTAAAAATAATATTGTATCCCGAGATGGGGATTTTTGCGGACTTTGATTGGTAAATTGCATTTCCGCTAACAAGGGCAATCTTATAAAAAGGTTTTCTTTGCAGCCGCTGACAAGCAGAAAGGTCTTTTTGAAGATCTTTCCATAATAAAAAATCAAAATGTCCAAGGAAACCATTCTCATGAGGATGGTTTCCATCAACATACTGATCATAAAATATATTAATTTCCGAACTATTCATCCTAAATTAGTTGCTGGTATCCTTACTGTACCTCATAACAAAGGTAATGTATAACGCCTGTAATATTGTTATTTCAACGCAAGAGTTGTTCAGACTATGACTAACTTATTGTAAAAGATTTGTATACATTAATAAAAATGATGAAGTAAAACAAATGCAGGAGAATTGGCTCTTAAAACAGGATGGTAATCGCACCTACGAGTAGAGCCGTGCCAAATACAATTCTTATCCAAATCCTCTCCTTATATCTTCAAAAAGGGTGAAATACTAAGAAACTGGTGTATGTCCGAAACACCCACCTCAGATCACAATCGGATCAGCATTTTAACAATTAGTAGCTATTTGCTATTATTGTTATTTAAGACCATAACCTATGCACAAACTTGATCAGGCTTTCAAAGTATTTGATGACTATAACCGCAATTCACCTGAAACGTTGGTCATTGATGAGGTGATTCATCCTGCAGAATATTTCTATGCGTTAAAACTTCACGAATGGGTGTTAAAACTCAACCCAAATACTGGCGCAGCATTAATACTCGCTTCACGTTGTCAGCATATAGGTCGATGGGAAATACCACGGTCGTCCTATCCCGATGGTAGAACGGGCTATCTTAAATGGCGTAGCGATCTTTCGAACTTCCACGCAGAAACAGCTTCGTCCCTTCTTCTGTCAATAGGGTATGATGAACAGATGATTGATGACGTGCGCGAAATTGTCCTTAAAAGAGGCTTACGGACATCACCTGATGTGGAAACTATGGAGGATGCCCTATGCCTTGTTTCCTGGAGTTCCAATTCGATGACCTGTCTCTAAACAGCCAGAAGATAGAATAATAGGAATTGCAAAAAACTTGGGCTAAAATGAGCGATCAGGGTAAATATTTGGCATTAAGGTTAACATACAGTCTGCGCGGCGCTGATCTGATTAATAAGGCTTTAAACAAAAATACTCTTTACTTGGAAAGCTTTTAAGGATTAATTATAACAATAGGTCTCTGTCTCAAAATCCAAAATTATTTTTGATTTGTCAAGATAACAATGGCCCCACATTCCAGAACAATTTCGAGTGTCTTTTACATCAGACTCATTAATTAATTTATGGGTAATGTCGCTCGCTAGTATAATACATTCATACTGGCCGCAGAAAAGTCGGAGAGTTCATCGGTCCTACCTTCTTTTAGTTTTTTTACCCACTCGTAGTCGCTGAGTAATGCCCTTCCTATTGCCACAAGATCAAAGTCTTCCCGCTCTAAGCGGCGTAACAATTGTGATAAATCCGCTCTTTCAGTACCCTCACCTGCAAATGCAGCCATTACATCTCCTTTAAGTCCTACCGAACCCACAGTGATGGTAGGTTGCCCGGTGATTTTTTTCGCCCAACCGGCAAAATTTAAGTCAGAACCTACAAATTCTGGTTCCCAAAACCGCCGTTGTGAACAATGAAAGATATCGACTCCAGCTTCTTTCAAAGGTATTAGCCATTTTTCCATTTCTGCTGGTGTCTTGGCTAACCGACTGCTATAGTCCTGCTGCTTCCATTGGGAAATGCGGATGATAATGGTAAATTCGTCACCTGCTCAAAAATGTCCGGGAAATATCCACTAAACTGGTTCTTCACTTTTGGTCTGCGATCCGTTTACACCGGAACTGCTGAGACAGCAGGAAAGTGTAGAACGCAGTGATGCGTTTAACTGTAGTTCTGTATTGGTGTGATCTGGAACCCCATCGAGCAAAGTTGAATAAGATTACCAGAGAAACCTGTGTCTTACTCATCGTAATGAGGAAATAGCGAAAGGGACTGATTACGCTATACCAAAAGGTACGGAATACCAGACTGATCTGAACATACCAAAGTTTCAGATCGATACCAGTCAATTCCCGGTGAACAGCAGGAATCTAAGTTCAACGCAAAACAGGATTATGGAACGGAGTAACCTCCATGCCCGCTCTCAAGGGTAAAACTTTGAGCAGGCAGTCAGCCGCATGCGACGTGTATGGGGAGGGATTGTTTCAGAAGCAAAGGCCCAAAGTAATGTTTGGGATAAGCTAACGGAAACACGGTTATTTGGAAGATAGAGTTGTAAGTAGCAGTAAATAAGTTAAACCAAACTGAAAAGTTAAGGTATAAATGTGAATGGTCGGAGGTCAATTGGCAATCAATCGAACGGGCTGTTTTTAAGCTGCAAAAATGGATTTATCGAGCCTCTTGAAGCGACAATAAAAAGGGAGTAAGACACCTACAAAGATTATTATTAGCTTCAAAACAAGCGAAATTGCTAGCCGTTAGAAAAGTAACACAAGACAATAAGGGCAAGAATACGCCCGGAGTAGATGGTGTTGCATCACTCACACCAGTACAACGTAACGAATTAGCCACTAACTTAAAACTTAACGACAAAGCCACACCAATCCGGAGGGTCTGGATAGACAAACCCGGAAAAAGTGAAAAACGGGCGCTCGGTATTCCTACAATATCGACAAGGGCGGAACAGACATTACTCAATTGGCTTTAGAACCGGAATGGGAAGCAAAGTTTGAGCCGGACAGCTATGGATTCAGGCCGGGTAGTACTGTAAACTATTCTTTAAAAGGGACGACCAAATCGAAAATCACCATAAAGATAAGAATCACAACAATAATGCAATAATAAACCTCGTCTTACTACACACACATTGTCATCACCAAATTCACGGGAGAGGTATGAATGAAAGGCACCAAATAGTTGAGGAGCCGGATGCCATGAAAGTGGCACTTCCGGTTTTGAAGCCGAGTGCGGGGGTGATCGCCGCACTTAGGTCAGCGAAATATACAGTTATTGTGCAGTTGATAGAGTCTTGGCTATTTGTTGAACTTTTTTTACTACTATTGTCCTCATAATTTGATGAATTTATTAGAGAGAACAAAGGGATATCTACTTAATAGATGGTACGCAAAGGAGAATTTTCTGAACTGAAATTATTGGCGGAAATAGCCGCAGGGAACCAGCGTGCCTTTAAAATTATCTACGAAAGCTATTATCGCAGGATTTTTATTTATTCGGTTAAATATGTAAAGTCTCATCTAGACGCAGAAGAAATCACCCAGGAAGTTTTTCTAAAACTCTGGCTGCGTGATTCTAATGCACCCCCCATCTATAATCTGAATGGTTATTTTCAAACCCTTGCACGTAACCGATCTTTGGACATGCTACGCCGAAAAGCGCTGGAAGACCATGCAGATCTAGACAGTACGGTAAACTGGCAGGAGGCCCAGAACGATACCGAGGAGTTGGTTATTCTGAAAGATACCAAAAAGGTATTGGATGAAGGGACCAATCTTTTAACTCCTCAGCAAAAACAGGTTTATAAACTTTGCCATCAGGATGGATTAAAATATGAAGAAGCAGCGAAAGAACTAAATGTGTCTATTTCTACCGTGCATTCTCACATGAAACTTGCCCTTAGATTCCTAAGAGTGTACCTTGAGCAACATACCGATATCGCTGCTTTATTTGTGATCTTAAAATTATTGAAATAATTTTCATTTTCTACTCACCCTGTTTTTGTTCTCATCCGTTCATATAAGAAAGGTCGTTAATTTAGTGTTTCCCAATTACTAAATTTTAGAAAAGAAAATGGACAAAAACAGATTGCAATACCTGCATGAAAAATTTATAAATGATCAGATGTCGCCCGAGGAACTGTCGGAATGGAAAGCTGCAGTTGGTAACCCCGAGCTAAATCATACAATTGAGGATCTGATGAATAGTCGCTGGCAATTGTTAAATGGCAAGGAGGGAAAAGGCCTGAACACGGAAAGATTTGACGAGCTTTATCGGGAGGTAGTGGCCCACCCACGTCCAAAGAGAAGCCTTCGATCAATGTGGCCACGTATGGCAATTGCTGCTGCTGTTGCGGCCATCGTTTTTGGTGTGGGACTATTTTACTTTAATGGTGATACAAATAACAAGACTGGGCAGGTTGCTCTTAAAAATGATGTAAATCCTGGGGTGCAGGGCGCAACGCTAACGCTGGCTAGTGGTAAAAAAATCCGTTTGTCTGATGCAGTCAATGGTGAACTTGCAAAAGAGGCGGGTGTGTTGATTACCAAATCTGCTGATGGAAAGTTGGTTTATGAAATAAAAGGATCAAAACAGGGAACCGATAAGATGAATACTTTATCAACGGCTAATGGGGAAACATATCAAGTACGTTTGCCTGATGGTTCATTGGTATATTTAAATGCTGCTTCAAGCCTAACCTACTCGGCTACATTGATGGAGCAAGGTAAACGTATTGTCCGTCTTACAGGTGAAGCGTTTTTTGAGATAGCAAAAGTTACGCATGCATCAAAGATGTCTAAGAAATCTCATCGAGTTCCGTTCATTGTGGAAACGGGCAGCCAGCAGGTTGAGGTTTTTGGTACGCATTTCAATGTAATGGCTTACGGTGATGAATCTGCAATTGCTACCACTTTACTGGAAGGCAGGGTAAAGGTATCCTTAATAGGGAAGTCTTCCAATTCATCGCAGGGAACTTCTGGTAGCGAAGCATTCCTGAAACCGGGTGAACAAGCTTTGAATAATGGGCGAGATATTAAGATCAGTCCCGCAAATCTGGAAAATATAACAGACTGGAAAGAAGGTGACTTCTTTTTGAATCACTTGAACTTCAAAACCGCTATGCGAAAAATTGAGAGGTGGTACAATGTAGAGATGATTTATGACAAGTCCGTACCTAATGATATTCAGTCCGGTGGTTGGATTTCCCGAAGCAGACAATTATCTGCTATCTTAAAACATATAGAGTCATCCGGTCAGGTGCATTTTAGAGTGGAAGGCAGAAAAGTTTATGTGTCACGTTAAAATTAATGAAATCAGTAGCTAAGAATAAATGCTAAACAGAATGTATACAACTAACTAATTATTAACCACTAAAATCAATAAAATGAGGGAACATTTACGACAGGGAAATTAGGGCTAAAAAGAACCAGAAGTGTTAAAACACTCCTGGTCTAAGTTCGCAACAATCAACTAAAAATCAATTGCTTAAACCACAGGATGCCATGACCTTCGAAACCAAAGGCATTTCTGTTTAACAAACTAAACAAATGTATAAAATTTATACTAGGAAACTTGGTATACCTAGACCGCTATGCCATAAATTACTGCTAATTATGCGACTAACCACCGTATTACTTCTAGCGTCTCTTTTGCAGGTCAGTGCAGCGACATTTGGGCAGCGCATTTCTATATCCAGGAAAAATGTTCCGCTCGAATCTGTCTTGAAAGAAATCCGTAAACAAAGCGGATTTGACTTTTACTACGATGGCAATACCATATCACCCGACCAGAAAATTGACATTTCCGTAAGGGATGTTAGTGTAGATAATGCGGTAAAGCAGGCTTTAGGCGGATTGAACCTGAATTATGAGATTGATGGCTACAGGGTCACGATAAAAAAGAAAGAACCTTCTTTTCTGGATAGGATTGTGGATCGTTTTTCTGTTATTGACGTTCGTGGCCGGGTTGTCGATGGATCAGGAAAACCGCTGCCAGGTGCAAATCTAATTACCTATCCGGGCAGAAACCGGACAACTCCAGACCCCAATGGCGTATTTTTTTTGGCAGGGGTCACTGAAAACTCCACGCTTGAAATTTCTCATATAGGGTATGTCACAAAAAAGGTGAAAGTAAAACGGGATGTGGGTGATATTATTTTGGAAATAAACGATTCTAAGCTGGATGAAGTCCAGGTTATTGGTTATGGAACGGAATCACGCCGTTTAAGTATTGGATCAACATCCGTTGTTGATGCATCTTTAATAGAAAAACAACCAATAAGCAATCCATTGTTAGCATTAGAAGGTCTTGTACCAGGTTTAAACATTACACCCGTATCGGGTGCACCTGGCGCTGGTGTAAAAGTTCAGATCAGAGGTCAAAATTCATTGTCGCAATCTGGCTTTGGTCAGAAGCCCTACGACCAGCCTTTGTTTGTTATCGATGGCGTTCCTACTGCTGCCCAAAACATCGATATTAACACATTAAGTTCCTTTGGTGGCGGTGATGGAACTTTATCGTTCGGAGGAATGAGTCCTTTCAATACATTGAATCCTGCCGATATTGAAAGTATAAGTGTACTAAAAGATATTTCCGCTACAGCAATTTACGGCACGCAAGGAGCAAATGGAGTCATATTAATTACTACCAAAAAAGGAAAAGGTGGTAAAACCAAAATACAAGCGACTTTTAATACAGCTGTAAATTCACCTTCCAGGACCTACAAACTATTAAACTTGCAGCAATATTTAGATTATAGACGTGAGACTTTGAAAAATGATAACGTTAATCTAGCTACGGCAACACCTTTATCCTATCCCGACCTATTATATTTTGATCAGACTAAAGAAACAGACTGGGTCGATTACTATCTGTCCAGATCAGCAAAAAATACAGATGCACATATTAGTTTGTCAGGTGGTTCTGATAGAGTTAAGTTTTTCATTTCTCCGGGTTATACCAATTCTGAATATAATTTTAATGGAAATTTTTACGATAGACGTTTTACGTTGCATTCAAATCTGAATTATGCATCCTTAGATAATCGTTTTACTGTCGATTTTGGATTTGATTATGCTTACGAACAAAACAATTCAGCTGCGAATACTTCCCTTTTGACTGGTATTTTGGCTCCTCCAAATTTTCCTGATTTATATACAGATAAGGGTAATCCAGCCTGGAGGTATAAAAACTACAATGCAGCGCAATTTGTACAATATGCAGCTGCCTTAAAACAACCAAGTCAGCTTAATGTGTATAACATGAAGAATTCAATGGTGCTAGGTTATCGCATAATTGATGGCTTAAAATTGAATGTAAATCTAGGTTACAACAGAATTGTGAGCAACGAAGATCAGCGGAAACCTGCGAGTACACTTAACCCACAATTCACCACTGTTTCGCAGTCGAGTTTTACTGACAACACTTTTGAAACGATCAATATTGAGCCACAGCTTGATTATCAACGAAACTTCGGACTAGGTGTATTCAATGCACTTTTAGGAGGTACCTATAGGAAAAATAATCAATCAAGGATCCGTCTGAATGGGACCGGTTTCACAGATGAAGCACTTTTAGGTTCTATCGCATCTGCAACGACAATTACAGCTACGGATGATTATACCCCATATAAATACACTGGCGTATTTGCAAGACTGGGTTATACCTACAATGCAAAGTATATTGTACAGCTTTCTGGTAGAAGAGAGGGATCAAGTAATTTCGGTACTGGACGGAAATTTGCTGATTTCGGCGCTGCTGGATTAGGCTGGATTTTTTCGGAGGAGAATTTCTTTAGTCGGGTAAAGAAGGTTATTTCATATGGTAAATTATCTGTAAGTTATGGATCGACAGGTACTGACAATACGATACCTTATCAATACCAAACCCAGTTAAGAGCAAACGGTGATTATCCTGAATTCCAGGGAACACGTCCACTCTTTGTTCAAAATTTATATAACCCAGACTATGGCTGGGATGCTAAAAAATCGCTGAATATGGTGGCGGATCTTGGATTTTTTAAAGATCGTGTACTCATGAATCTTACCTACTACAGAGACAGAACAGGCAGTCAATTGGTTCAATATACGATGCCATCACAAACAGGATTTTCTTCTGTTTTAGCAAATTCACCTGCAGTTGTAGAAAATAAAGGGCTTGAATTTAATCTGACATCAAAGAATATTATAACCAAGAATTTTAGTTGGAGTTCAAGTTTTAATATTTCAGCCAATCGTAATAAATTGCTTGAATTCGAAGGACTTGAAGAATCTGCTTATGCAGCATTTTATACCATAGGAGAGTCTGTCAACATCGAAAAAGGTTATGCGCTTAAAGGTGTAAATCCAGAAACTGGTTTTTTTGAATTTTATAAAAGTGATGGTTCTGTAACATCAGATCCTGCTTATGGAAGTGCTAGCCAAGGAGGAGACTTTCAAACAATTGCTAATACTGCACCTAAATTTATTGGAGGACTGGGAAATACATTTTCTTATAAAGGATTCAGCTTATACTTCCAGTTTCAGTTTCAGCGTAAACAGCAGGCGAATTATTTGAGAAGTGTATATACAAACACGAGACCGGGTTCTATGTATAATCAACCGGTAGAAATTTTAGGACGCTGGACGAAGCCTGATGATATCGCTTCCATTCAGAAATTCACTAGAAACTTTAATATGCCCGCATATTATTTTACGACCTCAACTGGTGCTTACAGCGATGGGTCTTATATCAGATTAAGAACAGCAGCGCTCTCTTATGAGCTTCCTGCCGGATTTTCAAAAAAACTAGGAATATCGAGTGGTAGGTTCTATGTAAATGGACAAAATCTATTTTTACTCACCAACTTTGAAGTTGGTGATCCTGAACTTACAGATATATTTAGTTTTCCAATCCAACGAACCATAAATTTTGGTCTAACATTAACTCTATAGATTATGAAACTGAATATATTTCTAAATAAAATAGCTATGATTTCATTGGTTTCAATCGGAGTAATCCTAACTTCTTGCACTAAGACGATTGAAATCCCATCAAATCCTAAAAATGCAATATTTGCAGATCGCATATTTGCTGATAGTGCAGATATTATTGCTACGGTGTCAGGCGTGTATAGCAATTTCGCAACATCAGCATCTTATGCACAATTTGCAAGTGGATCAATTACCATCAATACCGGATTAACAAGCGACGAACTTGTTGTTGGGCCGAATGCTTATGGCGCCACTGAATTTTATACGAATACCATCTCACCAGATAATTCCACTGTTCGTTCTATGTGGTCTGATGCTTATAAGAATATTTTTCAAATGAATTTCTGCATTGAAGGAATCACCACCTCAAGTGTAATCAGTGATAAACTTAAGCGTCAATTAATTGGGGAATTGAAAGTAGATCGTGCCCTTTATTATTATCACATGATTAATATATGGGGAGCAGTTCCTATTATTACCTCTATAGATTATAAAGTCAATCAAAAGATTCCAAGATCTTCAGTGGCTGATGTACTTAACTTTATTTTATCAGATTTAACAGATGCGCAGCAAGCGTTAACCAATACCTATCCATCAGCGGGGCGCAAAAGACCTAATTTGTATGTTGCGCAAGCATTACTATCGAAAGTGTATTTGTATCTTGGCCAATATCAAAACGCAATAACCGCAGCCAATAGTGTGATTGCTTCACCGCTTTATCAGTTAGAGCCTTTAAGAACAGTTTTTTTAAGTGGAAGTAAAGAAGCCATTTGGCAATTGCCAGCCAAAAGTACTTATCAGCAAACACCAGAAGGAGCTTCTTTTATTCCTTTTGGGTCGACTAGTGAGCCAGATTATCAACTTTCACCACAATTGGTTAATGCATTCGAAACCAACGACCCAAGGTTGACAAACTGGACTGGCATTAACACAGTAGGTACTACAAAGTACTATTACCCTTATAAATATAAAAATAATGATCCAACTCAAACTCCTGCAGAAGACTATATGATTTTGAGGTTAGCAGACATTTATTTAGTTCGTGCCGAAGCATTTGCGCAACTGGAAAAATACCCTGAAGCCATGGCAGATTTAAATAAAGTTAGAGACAGGGCAGCAGATCGCGTGGATATCAACACCACTGTTAAAGCTACTGCTTTAAATGCCATTTTGCATGAGCGCCAGGTTGAGTTATTTTGTGAGTGGGGAAATAGATGGATTGATTTAAAACGTACAAACACGGTCAATGCTGTTTTAAGCGCAGCAAAACCTTCATGGAAGCCTTCAGCTGCCTTATTCCCAATCCCTTTCAATGAGCTTCAGGCTAATCCAAATCTAACTCCCAATCCTTAATTGACGATCTCTATTTAATAATTACGAACAACAAAACATAAAAATGGGGAAAGCGCGCTTTCCCCTTTAATTAAGCTACATGAAAAAAAATCTTCTAATGCTACTAGTGGTAGTGCTAATATCTGCTTATCATGCTTTTGCGCAAAGTAATGATCAGCAAAAAAATACAAATAGCTCAAGGAGCGAAAAATTAAGTCTGATCTACAAAGAAAAAGACCCTGCGAAAAAAGAGCAGCTATACGGTACCTGGCTGCAAAACTTTCCGTCGCAAAAAGCAGACTCTGCTGAAAGGGTAAAGTACGACTATGCCCGTTATTCGGTAGCCTTAGCCTATGCTGAAGTGAATAATGATGCCAAGGCGATGAAGTATGCAGACCTATTAGAAACAACTGTCTGGAAAGCACAGGGATGGGCAAACGTTGCCGCTGCGCTAGAGAAAACCGGGCATTTTAAGTTGGCAATTGAATTGTATAAAAGGGCCCTGGCCCATGCCTATAACTGTGTAATTTCAAATAACTACGACCCGTCCGTCCAAATTGCCGCCTCAGGATATGCTGGTTATGCAAAGGCCTTAACCAAGTTGTATAGAAAGCAGGAGAATTCCAAAGCAGCTTTACCGGTACTAAAGCAACTCTATGAGCGGCCGGAGTACGCAGACGAGGAAGTCTACCAGACATATGCTTTAATGCTAATGCAGCTGGGCAAGACGGAGGAAAGTTTCGTGGTGCTGGATAAGGCCGCAAGATTGGGTTTAGCTAATCCACTCATGAAAAACGATTTAAAAACATTATATAAAAAGCTCAAAGGAAGTGATACCGGTTATGATGAATACCTGGCTAGTGTTAATAAAGCGATGGTTGAGAAAATCAGGGAGGATGTAGCGAAGAGCATGGTCAAGACACCTGCGGTAAACTTTAGCCTGAAAGATGTGGACGGGAAAACCGTTTCACTGGCCGATCTGAAGGGGAAAACAGTTGTTCTTGATTTTTGGGCAACATGGTGCGGGCCTTGTAAAGCTTCCTTTCCGATCATGAAAACTGCTGTGGAGCGCTACAAGGATGACCCGACTGTGCAGTTTTTATTCATTCATACCTATGAAAATGATGCAAATTCGACAACACTCGCAAAGAATTACATGACGGAGAATCATTATCCTTTTGAGGTATTGATGGATCTAAAAGACGCCCAGGGGGCTAACCCGGTTGCTGCAAGCTATAAGCTTGGGGGAATTCCAACTAAAATAGTTATTGACAAAGAGGGCAATATCCGTTTTTCGGTTGTCGGCTTTTCAGGTGGAGAAGAAGCTGCAGTAGAAGAAGTCACTGCAATGATTGAGCTTTCAAAAAAGGGCATCTAGCAGCAATGACATGATATCTTACAAGAATGAAAACCTAATGTATAAATTCTTTATTTGTGGCATCGCATTGCTTTGTGCTTTCCAGTTTCAAGCATTCTCCCAGCAAACACCTGCTAAGGTAGGGACAAGCAACTATAATCCATATGCCGCATTTGATCCGTTATTTTATACGCAGAACGGAAATGATAGGAGATCGGCCAGTGGTATGCCAGGACCAAAATACTGGCAAAACCGCGTAGATTACACGATCGCGGTTAGCCTGGATGAGTCGAAGCATCAAGTGAGCGGGGAGATTGCCATTACCTACAAGAACAACAGTCCGGACCAGCTGCCATTTCTCTGGTTGCAGCTGGACCAAAATATGTTCAAGGAAACCTCCAGAGGTTTCGCCATCACCCCGCAAGGCAGCAGGTACGGTGCACAGGGAGAGCAGTTTGAGGGCGGCTATAAAATCTCAAATGTCAGCGTTTCCCGAAAGGGCTCGCCGGTAAAGTTCACGTCGCTTATTGAAGATACGCGCATGCAGATCCGTTTAGATGAGCCAATGGCGGCCAGTGGGGATGTGATCACAATTAAAATGAGCTACTCGTATATCATTCCAAAAGAAGGCTCGGACCGCACCGGACACTTTACCACAAAGAATGGGGAAATCTATGCGGTGGGACAGTGGTTCCCGCGCATGTGTGTGTATGACGACGTCATTGGATGGAACACCCTTCCTTACTGGGGCGGTGGAGAGTTTTACTGCGAGTTTGGGGACATCAGCTACTCGGTTACGGCTCCGGCCAGCCATTTGGTGATGGGCTCGGGCGAACTGTTAAATCCGAAGGAAGTTTTTACCGCAGAACAGCTGAGCAGATGGAATGCAGCTAAAACTAGTGACGCTACCGTTCATGTCCGATCCGAGTCAGAAGTAACAAATCCAAAGTGGCGGCCGGTAAAAGAGAAGCTAACCTGGAAATTTAACATCATCAATGCCAGGGACGCAGCATGGGCATCGTCTAAAGCATTTGTATTGGATGCGGCACGGATCAATTTGCCGAGCGGTAAAAAATCGCTTGCCGTTTCAGCTCAACCCGTAGAAAGCAATGGCAGGGATAGCTATGGAAGAGGGGTAGAATATGTGAAGGCAAGTATTGAGCACTATTCGCGCATGTGGTTTGAGTACCCTTATCCCATGGCGGTAAACATCGCAGCCAATTTAGGTGGTATGGAATATCCGGGTATTGTTTTTTGTGCCTGGGATGCAAAAGGAGCTAATGCCTGGGGAGTAGTGGACCATGAGCTTGGTCATACCTGGTTCCCAATGATCGTTGGGTCGAATGAGCGTAAGTTCGGTTGGATGGACGAGGGGCTTAACACCTTTATAAACCATCTTTCGACGGCGGAGTTCAACAAGGGCGAGTACGATCCCGGAGCTTGGCCCTGGCATTCTATCGGGATGACATTAGGCCTACCTGCAGTCGAAAACGTCATGTTAATTCCGGATGGCATGTCGGAATGGAACATCGGTATTAATCTGTATGATAAGCCGGCGAATGCGCTGACGATGCTGCGGAATCAGGTACTTGGCAAAGACCTTTTCGATTACGCATTTAAGGAATACATCAGAAACTGGGCTTATAAACATCCTACGCCGTTTGATTTTTTCAGGTCAATGGAGAACGGAGCAGGAGAAGACCTTTCCTGGTTTTGGAGAAGCTGGTTTATGAACAACTGGAAAAGCGACCAGGCCATTGGAGAAGTTAAGCCGGTAAGGGAAGATGGTAATTTAGTAGCGTATACGATTCAGGTAATTAATATGGAAAAAATGCCGATGCCAATCATGCTTGGTATAAAAACTAAAGGCGGGAAATCGGAACGAATCAAGCTTCCTGTCGATGTTTGGATGAAAAGCAAAGTATGGACAGTGCGTTATCCAACAAAGGAAGAAATTGCAGAGGTCATTATAGATCCTGATCAGGAAATGCCTGATGGAAATTCCGGTAATAATAAATGGACTTCAATTAAATGATTTGCTGACTTCGGTTTTACTGCCGGGATGGCGTTTGTTCCGGCAGTAAATTAGGTTCAGTTAATAATGGGCATTGTTGATGGATTTCGCCGGTGCTCTTTTTATTATCTGAATGGTGAAAATATGAGTCGCCGGCCATCAAAATATATAAAGCAATTTAATAGTGTCGCATGTTTCCATGAGGATGATTCCGACGAATTGATTCTTCTTTCCTTCGCTTATCCAGTATTATTCCCCCTTGTGAGCGTCCGGTAGCCCCCATATTTTAATTAAAAGCAGGAGTAAATAGATTTGAGATCAACTTATATTCATAAAAATGGACTATCAAATTAAACCAAAACAGGCAAAGCATGGATCAACCGACCAGGAGATTTTCAAAGTATTCACAGATTTTCAGACATCCGGTATTGGTACAGAAGATTTCTGTGGAATATATGGGATTGATGAGCCGACCTTCAATAGTTAGAATAGGAAGTACAATAAAATTAAGAGCGCAGATAAAATAGGCTTGATTGAAGTTACTGCTCCGGATTCGGCATTTGCAGATCCGCAGGTATTGTTTGAAGTGGAGACTTTTGAGGGGAATGTTTTCAGGTTCTACCGTGAGAGAAATCCGGAGTTTATCAAGCAGCTAATCGGATAAATATGTATTGGTGTTGCCAGACAGCACAAATTCGACAAGGTTAAAGAGGTGAACAGCACTTGAATCACATTAAGGCAAATTGCCAGAATTACAAAACTGTCGCGTGGTACAGTTAGGAAATATGCATTAATGGAGCAGCTTGGGAGAAGGCAGTCTAGAAGTTCAACCAATCTGGAAGCTTTCAGTAACTTTCTATTGCAGGAAGAACAGAGGTAAAACATATCGCGAACTGCGTCAATCAATTGTACAGATGGATTTTAACGGGAAGTATACGCGGTTTTGCTGCAAGATGAACGAAGTTTATAACATGCAGCCCTTCATTAAAGGCAAATCTCAAGCTCCAATAGTGGTAAAAACCTGGTCGCCTACCAGACTTTCATTAATGCTCTATATGGAACCACAAGATCTTCAAGGCAATGAAGACAGGGATTTCTTGAAACTACTATTCGAAACGCTACCACAGATAAAACAACTGGAGCAACTGGTAAAGGGGTTTAAGCAATTGTTCGCTGCCAAGGAAGATGGCTGTTAAAAAATTGGATTGAAGAGGCAGTAAAGTCTGAGTGCGGATTGAAGAAGTTAGCCAAAAATATACCAAAGGACTACGAGGCGGTAAATAATGCAGTCATTACACTTATAAGCAACGGGCAGGTCGAGGGCCAGGTAAACCGGATCAAAAATACAAAAAAGGAAAATGTACGGCGGGGCGGGTTTTCAGTCTGGGAGACGATTAATAGTTCTTTTAATCAGTTCATTCATCTCCAAATCCTTTAATTCTTTAACCAATCCTTGTCAGAATATATAGGGGTTTGAAAAACGCTATGATTGGTAGTTGTCTTATTGAATATTTGAAAACATCTTCTTTTGCCAATCGATGGACGACTACATTAGTTATTCCGATTGGGTTCCTTTTTTTCGGGGGATCTGAGATGGTATTGCTGGGCTGTCGGCTTCAGAAAACAGAAAAGAATTATTGGTGGAAAAGGCTCGAATGACTTTTGAGCGACCCTAAAACGTAGTAATGATCTTATCCATCACTAACAGATGAAACAGAGAAGCATGAGTCAGCAAACAAATCAAAAATCTCCAATGAATCAAGAGGGTTAAAGAAAACGCAAAGTAAGATTCTCTCTTTGTAAAATGTTCTATGTCAAGTCACCACTTGTTGATATTTCGTTTAAATTCCTTAACATTGAACTTTGTTTTTCGTAAATTAGTATGAGGGAAAATGCAAGATTTCAGTAAACATACCGACCAGGAATTAACCGCTTTGTTAAAGAGCGGTAATCATGGAGCGTTCACTGAAATTTATAAACGGTACTCTGTGATCATTTTTTACAAGATCAACCAGATGCTTCGGGACCAGCAGGCCTCTGAAGACCTATTACAGGACCTATTTACCCAGCTTTGGACAAAGCCGGAGCTCATCAAATCCGATTCCAACCTAGGCGGTTACTTATATGTATGTGCCAGGAATGGTGTTTTGAAAGCCCTTCATAAAAGTAAACTCAAAAGCAGTTACCTGACTTCACTTGCCCAATATGCGACGGAGGTGTCTTTAGATATGCTGAATGAACTAGATGAACGGGAATTGACGATGCGGTTGAACCAGGAAATTGCTAAGTTACCGGAAAAAATGAGGATCGTGTTCGAGTTGAGCCGGAATGAAAACCTTTCCCATGCCGAGATCGCTCATAAGCTGGATATCTCTGAACAAACGGTAAATAAGCAGGTGAGCAATGCCCTAAAAATTCTGCGTACCAAGATGACGGCCTATGCACCTTTTGGCCTTGTGATCATAGAACTGTCCAAAAGACTTTAAATTTATTTTACTGTAAATCAGGTTGTTGTTGTTTTTTTAAATTTCCGTCTACCTGTTGGCTCGCGTTCAAGGCTATTACTTATAAATCACCCAAGATTTATACGATGACCACACAGCAGGCAGAACATTTAATTGAGAAATATAACCAGGGAACGGCAACACCGGAAGAGGTAAAGCTTATTGAGAACTGGTACGTAACTGAATCGGCCAGGCAGGACGCCGATCGGGAGGATGTTGATTATTTACACGTTCAAAACCGTGTTTGGTCGAAGTTGGCTAGCGAGACGGCCCCTTCAAAGTCTAAACGGCTGTGGCCAAGGATTGCTATTGCAGCATCTATTGCTTTGATTGTGATCGGTTCCTTTTTCTTCAGATCGACTATTATTAACACAGATAACAATAACACAGGCTTAGTTGCTGCGGATATTGCCCCGGGCAAGAACGGTGCAACGCTTACATTGGCCGATGGCCAGAAGATTTTTATCAATGATGTCCTAACCGGAAATATCGCCAACCAATCGGGCGTAAAAATCTCTAAAACCAAAGATGGTCAAATCGTTTACGAGTTGACCGATAACCGAACTGATAAAATCGAATACAACACATTAACAACTACACGGGGGGAACAAACCCAGGTGCGTTTGCCTGACGGTTCCCTCGTGTTTTTAAATGCGGCTTCTTCGCTGAGGTATCCGACAAATTTTGCCAAATCTGCAAAAAGAAGCGTTGGCTTAACGGGTGAAGGTTACTTTGAAATTTCTAAAAATAAGGCACAGCCTTTTGTGGTCACTGCGGAAAATCAGCAGGTGGAAGTGCTGGGTACTCATTTCAACATCAATGCATACACGGATGAAAAGGCGGTGAGGACAACTTTACTGGAAGGTTCGGTGAAAGTTGCTCCGGTGTCGGCTGACGGATCGGATACTAATAACACTAATGGTAAAATATTGAAACCTGGTGAGCAGAGTGCGTTTACCAAACAGGGAATTCAGGTGACTAAGGTGAATACGGATGAAGCGATGGCATGGCAGAAAGGTTACTTCAGATTTTATGATGAGCAGATTGCTTCCGTGATGCGTAAAGTGTCAAGGTGGTATAATCTAGAGGTGGAATTTTCCGGGCAACAGCCGGAAGTTGGCTTTAACGCTAGGATTGATAAGTATAGCAATATCAAGGATGTTTTGGGAATATTAGAAAAATCAGGGGCTGTTCATTTTAAGATAGAAGGGAGGAAGGTTATCGTCAGTAAATAATTACTAAAACGGCCTTATATGCCAAATCCCGACGGGAATCGGGATCTGGGTTATGTTTGGCTTGTGTCATTAAAACTAAATCAACTAACCGCAGTTGGCCGTATGTTTCGAAGCACTGGCTTTCTGCTCAACCAAACTAAGTACTAACTTAAGAATAATTGCCTTCAGATGCAATTATTCTGGTCTCTTGTCAACCGAAGGAGGTACTTGAAAACTAGACAAAATGTATAAAAAATATACTTACAAATGGGGTGTGCCCAAGGGTTACGTCCGTCAAATTCTATTGATTATGAGGTTAACCACCATCATCTTAATCATGGCCATAATGCAGGTGAGTGCATCTACCTTTGCGCAGCGCATCACGCTGTCCGAAAAAAATGCGACGCTGAGTCAGGTGTTTGACCGCATTTCTGATCAGTGCAGTTATAATTTTATTTTCACAAGTGATTTATTGAAGGGGACTAAGCCGGTGACGATCAGCGTGAAGAACACGGAACTGGATAAGGTGTTGGAGCAGATTTTTAAAGATCAGCCGATTTATTTTTCAATTGAAGATCGCACGATTATTATAAGGGAAAAACAGCCGTCACTACTCAATAAGGTGAAAGACAAAGTCAACAATATAATGGAGCCACCCGGAGACATCCGCGGAACGGTCACCGATAGTTTAGGGCAACCGTTAGCAGGTGCAAACATAACCCTTAGCATAAAAGGGTATACTTGGGCCACATTTACTGATAAAAATGGCAAGTTCTTTTTTAATAATTTACCACCGGATCGTTATACCTTGCTAGTTACCTATGTTGGCTATGCCAACATAGAGAAAACGATTAAAGTCGGCGGCCAAGATGTACCAATCCAGCTCGTCATGCGCAGCGCAACCTCGGCACTCGACCAGGTGCAGGTAATCGGCTATGGTACGGAATCCAAGCGGTTTAGTGTCGGGTCTGTATATACGGTTAACGCTGATGCAATAGCAAAGCAACCAGTCACCAACCCTTTACTGGCATTACAGGGGCAAGCGCCCGGGCTGAGTGTGATCGCAATGAACGGCGTGCCTGGTTCAACAACATTGTTGCAGTTGCGTGGCCAAAATTCACTAGCTACGGGCAATCTATCTTTTAAACCGTATGACCAGCCTTACTTTATTGTGGATGGTGTACCTTTTGCACCGCAGAATGTGAACGTTAGTCAATTATCCAATCTTGCTAACGGGCAATTTTCTAGTGGTGGTATTGATCAGAATATGGGTATAGGTGCTTTTAATAACATCAATCCCAGTGATATAGAAAGCATCACGATACTTAAGGATGCAGACGCTACTGCTATTTATGGTACAAAAGGTGCGCATGGGGTTATCCTGATTACCACAAAAAAAGGAAAGGCTGGCAAAACAACTTTAGACTTAAATATGAATTCGCAGGTTAACGCTGTTGCTAGACCGGTAAAGTTGCTAAACACGGAACAATATCTCCAGTTAAGAAGTCAAGCTTTTGCGCAGGATGGAATCACGCCAAATAATGATCCGAATGATTTTTCCGGTGCTTTTGCACCGGATTTGCTCATTTATGATCAAAACAAATACACAAACTGGCAAAAGATTATCCAGGGAAATGCGACACACAATACAGATATACATGCCAGTATATCCGGAGGAACCGAACGCAACACATTCATTGTTTCTGGTGGTTATACACGTTCAGATTATAATTATCCAGGTGACTTTTCCGACCAGAGATATACCCTGCATAGCGCCTTAACTAGCTCTTCCGCAAATAAAAAATTAAGTCTTACCCTGATCACCGATTATGCTTATGATCAGAATAATTCTACCGAAGGGTATAACGGAAGCACATTACTACCTCCTAATTCACCCGATTTAGTGGACGAGAATGGTAAATTAAATTGGAGCTATAAAGGAGTACCTATATACCAAAATTTTTATGCCAGTTTATTAAAGCTATCAGATCTGCAAACCTATAATTTCAATAGTTCTTTAAATATAAATTATGAGATTATAAATGGTTTAAAATTCGGTGCAAGTATGGGTTATAGTCGCAATACCGGAAATGAGCATTCTATCAACCCGTCTACTGCGCAAAACCCGGCTTATGTCTTTCTCAGCGCATCCTTTGCAAATACTGCCACTCAAAATGTTAACATTGAACCCCAGTTAAATTATACCAGGATGATTGGTAAAGGAGAGCTTACCGCATTACTGGGTGGCACGTATCAAAAGGGAACAAGTAATTTTTTTCGGACACAGGCATCTGGTTATTCCAATGATGCTTTCCTCAATTCGATTAATGGTGCTACCACGCAATATCCTTTTGAGGTGATCGGCCTCAACAAATACGTAGCTTTTTTTGGCCGTTTGAAATATGTGTATGATCAAAAATACATCCTGCAACTTAGTGGCAGGAGGGATGGTTCCAGTAACTTTGGCCCCGGCAATCAGTTTGGTACTTTTGGTTCTGTAGGAGCCGGCTGGATCTTTTCTGAGGAGACCGCATTCAAAGATGCCCTTCCGTTTATCAGTTATGCTAAGCTTTCGGGAAGTTATGGAACTACAGGCAGTGACGCTTCTCAGGGATATAAATTCCAGGCGTTGTATGGTGCTTTCCCTAATGGGGCTACCACTCCATTCGAGGGCATAAAGCAAAACATCCCACTTAACCTGTACAATCCTTATTTTAAATGGGCAACCAAAAAGTCATTAAATCTCTCTTTAGACTTAAGCTTTTTCAATAATGGCTTTTCATTAAACGCTACTTATTACAGAGACCGTGAAAAGGATCAACTGGTAGAATATCCTTTAGCGGCACAGGCAGGATTTTCAACGGTTTTTGGAAATCAACCCGCTTCTGTACAAAACAAAGGCTGGGAGTTT
>Ga0105237_10001576_pt1 | contig 29681 bp, 25 predicted proteins | sample KBSC24metaG_FD_81520 | JGI IMG/M metagenome (GOLD analysis project Ga0105237, IMG submission 81520) | Corn rhizosphere microbial communities from Kellogg Biological Station, Michigan, USA - KBS C2-4 metaG | ecosystem: Host-associated > Plants > Roots > Rhizosphere > Soil | place: Michigan, USA... | reverse complement strand
TATCGGATATGAGCTTTATGGAAAACATCAGCAATATTGATGTGCAGGCCAATATTTTAAAAAGCATGTTGAATACCGATTTAATTTAGTTTATTTAACCCGAAATTAATTCCTTACCTGTTATATGGATTTCTTACACACTATCCTGGGCCCCGATATTAAAGCCGGTTTGCTCATTATTTTAAACCTGATTGTTATTGAGAGCTTGCTCTCTGTTGATAATGCCGCGGTACTGGCTACCATGGTTTTGGATCTGCCACCCCATCAGCGTAAAAAAGCATTGCGCTATGGTATCATAGGCGCGTATGTATTGCGTGGGGTATGTTTGTTTTTGGCAGCCTGGCTGGTGAAGATTTGGTGGTTAAAACCTATTGGCGGCTTATACCTGCTGTACCTGAGCTTTAACTATTTTAAGGGTAAAATTCAGGCGGCCAACAACGATGGAGGCGAAGAAGAGGTGGATAAAAGCAAGAACTGGCTGTACCGCTCAACCGTGGGGGTATTTGGTGTATTCTGGGCAACGGTGGCTTTGGTTGAGCTGATGGACCTGGCCTTTTCTATCGATAACGTATTTGCTGCCGTGGCCTTTACAGATCACGTAGTATTGATATACATTGGTGTATTCATCGGTATCCTGGCCATGCGTTTTGTGGCCCAGGCTTTTGTAAAGCTGATGGAGAAGTTCACTTTTTTGGAGACCGTGGCTTTTATCGTGATTGGTGTGCTGGGTATTAAATTATCGGCATCATTATACGTGCACTTTAATGAAACGTCATCTTTCTCCAAATTTATGGAGAGCGAAAAGGCTGATATTTTTACTTCGGTATTTACCGTGGGCATATTTATTATCCCGGTACTCACATCGTTGTTATTCAACTTTCCCAAAAGACACACCATCGAGCCGGAAGTAGCCGAAGCAGCGGAGGATGTGCTGGATAAGCAATAACGAAAAAGTATAAATAATATCGAATAATGAATTTTGAATGTCCAACACCGAAATTTCTAATTCATTATTCGATGTTGGGTATTCAATGTTCGATATTAATCAATTTTAAGGTCGGCAATAGACAATGAACATCAATAAAATAATAGCATCCATATTTGGCATCGGGTTTTTAAAAGGTGGGGGTACCTACGCGGCCATAGTAACCTGCGGGTTTATCTGGCTGTTATGGCAAAGTCCGGCATTGCAAAATCCCTGGTACCTGTTTGTGATCACCATTGTAGTAACCCTGCTGGGCGTATACGTAAGTAACAAAGTTGAACCTGATTGGGGCGAAGACAGCTCGCGGGTGGTGATTGATGAGGTTGCCGGTATGCTGATAGCGGTGGTGTTTGTGCCCATGAATATCTATACCCTGGTCGGCGGACTTATCCTGTTCCGCTTTTTTGATATTGTAAAACCCCTGGGCATCCGTAAAATGGAAGCCCTGCCCAGCGGCACAGGGGTTATGATGGACGATGTGCTGGCCGGCGTTTACTCCAATATATTGGTGTGGGCAGGTTACCTGGTCTGGGTTTTATTTATCAAGTAAAAAATAGAGCGGTCATGCCGAACTTGTTTCGGCATCCCACATGCAAAGCTACTGCGTGCAACCCTGCTGATGAGATGCTGAAACAAGTTCAGCATGACACGGTTATATGGTAATTACAAATTCCCTTTCCTGATCTCTTCCACCGCATAGTTAGCCGCCCTTGCAGTCAAAGCCATATACAGTATCGACGGACTTTGGTTACCGGTGCTGGTCATGCAGGCGCCATCGGTAACAAATACATTTTTGCACAGATGCAATTGGTTCCATTGATTAAGCAGCGATGTTTTAGGATCCTTGCCCATGCGTACGCCGCCCATTTCGTGAATGTCGAGCCCTGGGGCCTGTTTGTTCTCGTGTTTTTCGATGTTGGTACAGCCGGATTTTTCCAGCATTTCGGCACTTTGTTTTAAAAAATCCTGAATCATGCGTTCATCATTACCATCATACTCCACGGATGTGATGAGCAGCGGGATACCCCACTGGTCTTTCTGATCTTTACTCAGGCGTACGTGGTTGCTTTCTTTGGGAATGGTTTCACCCTGCAGGTACATGTATACTTGCCAGCCTCCCGGTTCGGTTAAGGCATCTTTATAGTCACCGCCAATTTCACCTACAGGTTTTTCGGTTGGGTGTTGGTTACGATAGGCTCCCATAAAAGTAGTAAAGCCACCTTTGTAATCGGTTTCCTGCTGATGTAGGTTGCGGTAATTGGCCAGGATCAGTTCCGTAGGGTTGCGACCGAAATAATATCGGTCTAAAAAGCCATCCATGCTGGCGGTTACCGATGCCCGGTAATTTTGGAAGGCCACGTACTTACCTAATAACCCATTATCATTGCCCAGTCCGTTGGGGAAACGTGCTGAGGTTGAATTCAGCAGGATGAGATTGGTGTTCAGCGCCGATGCATTCATGAAAATGATCTTTGCTTTATATTCGATCACCTCTTTTGTGTTGGTGTCGATCACTTTAACGCCACTTGCTTTACCCAGCTTTTCATCATAAATAACAGAGTGAACCACCGAAAATGGCCTGACGGTGAGATTACCCGTGCGCTTGGCCCAGGGCAGCGTTGAGCTTACCGAGCTGAAATACCCACCAAAGGGACAGCCACGCATACAAAGGTTACGTGCCTGGCATTTGCCCCGGCCCTGGTCCAAATGGAGCTGGTTGGGCTTGGTTAAATGCGCCCAGCGTGCATGTACCAGGTGACGGTCGGGATAATGTTCACTAATCTTCTTGCTGACCACCTCCTGCACGCAATTCATATCGAAGGGAGGCAGAAACTCGCCGTCGGGCATGGCTTCAATACCATCTTTATTACCACATACACCAATAAATTTTTCTACATGCGAGTACCAGGATGCCACATCATCGTATCCAATGGGCCAGGCAATGCCATAGCCAAAACGCTCGGGATTGATAAACTCATATTTGCTCCAGCGCTGGCAGGCCCGCCCCCAGGTAAGCGATTTACCGCCAACCTGGTAACCCCGTATCCAATCAAACGGTTTTTCCTGTATATAGGGATGGTCTTTATCTTTTATAAAAAAATGGGCCGTATCTTCACCAAAACCAGCCGCCTTGCTGATCAGTGGGTTCTCCTCCAGAAATTTCCGGATCATTTGCCCGCGATGTTTAAACTGCCATGGATCCATGGTAGCGGTTGGATAGTCTTTGATATGCTCAACATTACGACCGCGCTCCAGCACCAAAGTTTTTAAGCCCAGCTCACATAATTCTTTGGCGGCCCAGCCACCGCTAATGCCCGAGCCTATAACAATGGCATCATAAGTTAAATGATCTGTTTGCTGTGGTTCTTCGGATGGCTTTGACATGGGGCTTTATGATTATTGGTAAAAACTATTTTAAATTTTTTATAATATAGATTTTATATATATCGCTGTATAAGCGATCCTGCATTTTACTTCTTATTCAGTTTTTCTGCTGCACTATGATCTAAAAGGATCTGTGCGTTTGGCAGGTTTTGAAAGATTGAAGCCGGTACATCCATTGTTACCGGGCCATTCAGAGCCTGTGTTATGATGCCTGCCTTTTTCGCGCCGGCGGCGATCAGCACCGGGATCCGGGCTTCGGCCAAATGGCGCAGACCCAGGGTAATGCCTTCGGTTAATTGCGGTTGTGTTGCGAAATATTTTTTGGCTACATCGATAGTTACGGGAGCTAAGGCGGAGTGATGGGCGTAGGTGTTAAAATCTGTACCAGGTTCATTCAGGCCGATATGGCCATTCATGCCAATACCCACGATCATCATATCCAATCCACCAAGATCCTGGATATGTTTGTTTATTTTCTCACATTCTTTATCAAGATCAGCAGCCTTGGCATCAAAAAACCTCACCTGCGTTGGCGCCATCTTTAGTTTAGAAAAGAAATGTTCGTACAGGTAATGACTGCAGCTGCCTTCATCATTTTTATCCATACCCACCCATTCATCCAAACCTACAAAGTGAGCCTGACTAAAATCTATCTTCTCCTCCTTAGCATATTGTACCAGGAATTTAAACATCCCGGTTGGTGATTCGCCTGAAGGAAAGCAGATCAGTGAATCTGGTTTCTGCTTGATCTGCCGCCATACCCAATAAGCTGCCGCCGATGATAACGAATCGTAATCTTTATACCGTTGTATATTCATGTCGCTTATTGATGGTTTAGCCAAAGGTCGATAGGTTTAGCCACTTTGGCCGAGAATGGCAGGTTGATCTTTTTACCCGCTCCCGCCGAGGCATAGGCCGCGTAAATGATCTCCAGCACAGCGCGGCCATCTTCGCCGGTTACCAATGGGGTTTTATCGTTGCGTACACAATCAATAAAGTGTTTTAGTTCATGCGGATAGCCTTGGTTAAAGGCCTCTTCAAAAATGGTGAAACTCCAGCCTTTGGAGGTATCGGCTTTTTCCATGGCATAGCCATAACCTTCGCGACTATAAGTTACCGCGGCATTGCCCATAAACAGGTCAGCATAAATTACGCCGCCAGTACCATATATCTCGCAACGATCATCCATGCCACCGTGTTTGGCCCAGCTGTTTTCGGCTACAGCGGTCACCCCATTTTCAAATTCCACAATAATCACCGAATTATCCTCACCTTTAGTACGGCCTTTATGAAATACGGTGCTCATGGTGGCGTACACATTGCTTACTTTGGCATGATCAAGCATCCACCTGAACCAGCCAAGTGCATGGCACCCCATATCCATAATAACACCACCACCGGCCAGGTTTATATCATAAAACCAATCGCTGTGCGGGCCCGAATGCTTTTCGCCCTGTTTCAGCATAAATACTTCACCAACGGCACCGTCTTTAACCAGTTGCCGGGCACGTTCATATTTTGGCGCGAAACATAGCTCCTCGGCGTACATCAATTTTACCTTACTGGCCTTGCAAACAGCGATCATCTCGTCGGCTTCTTCCAGCGTTACGGCCAGTGGTTTTTCAATAATGATATGTTTACCGGCATTGGCCGCTTTAATGGTGGCCTGGGCGTGCAGGTAATTGGGCAGGCAGATATCCACTACCTCGCAGCCCGATTCGGCAATGAGCTGATCGATATCATCAAACCATTGGGCTATCTCATATTTTTCGGCGAAGGCTTTGGCTTTATCCAGGTTGCGGGCGTATACGGCAACCACTTCGGCTTCGGGTACAAAGCGATGGTACGATTCCATGTGGATATCGGTAATAAAACCGGCTCCGAGTATGGCTACTTTGGTTCTGTTCATAGGCATATCAAGTTCAACAAAAGAAAGGGTGATACCTGTCTTTTTTACAATAAATCATGTTTAAGCGCCGGGATCAAAAGGGGCGGCCTTACAATTGGTATCCGGAATTATTTGTTCAAGATTACTGAATTAAATACTAAATCAAAAAAACTAATTAAAGTTTTAAAAAAGGGTTTAGCATTGATAAAAGGCGGCATTTGCATGATCTGTTGCATTGCTGCTGATTTATTTTTCGGGTGTTAACATTTGCAATTTAAAAAGTTAATACATAGTATTGTGTAATATTGACACAATGATTGTTGTTTGCTGTTAATTAGACATTTATAACCAATAAATAAGCGCTAACCTTTTTAATCCTAATCAATGAGAATAAGCTACAAACTCGGTGTCGCGCTGATGATGGCGTGTGCTGCCGGCAATTTCCATACAGCTGCGCAGGCGCAAAGCAAAGCACAGGCGCCACAACTGCGCGCCAATAACGTAAAGCAGATCATAGCTGCTATGACGCTGGAAGAAAAATCGAAACTGGTGGTGGGTATGGGCTTTAAAATGCCCGGCATGCCGCCGCCGTCAAAAGATAAAATGAACGAACCGATCGATATCGGTGGATTCAAACTGCCCCCATCTGATCCGGATGCTTATAATATACCTGAGAAAGTACCCGGCGCTGCTGGTCGTACCCATGGTATTGCGCGTTTGGGGATCCCTTCCATGACCGTGTCTGATGGGCCTGCCGGGTTAAGGATAGAGCCTATCCGCAATGGCGATAAATCAAAAACGTATTATGCAACCGCGTTTCCGGTGGCAACCCTGCTGGCATCAAGCTGGGATACCGAACTGGTGAACAGAGTGGGTATAGCCTTTGGTAACGAAGTGCGCGAATACGGGGTGGATATACTACTTGCTCCGGGAATGAACATTCACCGTAACCCGCTGGGCGGCCGTAATTTTGAGTATTACTCAGAAGATCCGCTGATTGCCGGCAGCATGACTGCCGCTATTGTTAACGGGGTGGAATCAAACGGCGTAGGCACATCTATCAAACATTACGCCGCCAATAACCAGGAAACCAACCGTAACAGCATCAATACCATTGTGAGCGAAAGGGCCATGCGCGAATTATATCTGCGCGGCTTTGAGATCGCGGTGAAAAAAGCACAACCCTGGACGGTGATGTCGTCCTACAACAAGATCAACGGAACTTTTACCTCGCAGCGGCATGACCTTTTAACCACTATCCTCAAAAAAGAATGGGGTTTTAAAGGATTTGTAATGACCGACTGGTTTGGTGGCGCCGACCCTGTAGCCCAAATGAAAGCAGGTAACGATCTGATCATGCCGGGTAGCCCGAGCCAGTCGGCAGCCATTGTGGCCGCGGTTAAAAACGGTACGTTGGATATCAACCAGCTGAACACCAATGTGGAGCGGATTCTGAACATCATCATCAAATCGCCATCATTCACCAAATACAAATATTCTGATAAGCCCGATCTGGCAGGCCATGCCAAAGTGGCCCGCGAAGCCGCGGCACAGGGTATGGTATTGCTCAAAAATGATGACCATGCTTTGCCTTTAAAAGGAGCTAAAAGGGTAGCCGTATTTGGCAATACTTCCTACGATATTATTGCAGGCGGTACCGGCAGCGGCGACGTAAATAAAGCCTACACCATATCGCTGATGCAGGGCTTGGCCAATGCCGGCTATAAACTACAGGAAAAACTGTCGAAGAGCTACGCTACTTACCTGGCCGAAATGAAGTTGAAACAACCTAAGCCTAAAAACTTTTTTGATCACCCGGCACCTATCCCTGAAATGGATGTAACAGGTATTGTAGCCGACGAAGCTAATGGCGCAGATGCGGCCCTGATCACCATAGGTAGAAATGCCGGCGAAGGTGCTGACCGAAAACTGGAGAATGATTACTACTTATCTGGCGCGGAAAAAGCATTGATCAAAACCATTGCAAACGCGTTTCATGCCAAAGGCAAAAAAGTGACGGTAGTGTTAAACATCGGCGGTGTAATTGAAGTAGCCAGCTGGCGCGATGAGGTGGATGGTATTTTACTAGCCTGGCAGCCCGGTCTGGAAGCAGGCAATGCTATTGCCGATGTGCTGAGCGGTAAGGTAAACCCATCTGGCAAATTAGCTACCACTTTCCCTGTTGACTATAAGGATGTGCCATCTGCTAATAATTTCCCGGGTACGCCTGCCGATAAACCAGAACAAGTGGTTTATGAAGAAGGTATCTACGTAGGTTATCGCTATTATGACGCGGCTAAAGTTAAACCGGCTTATGAGTTTGGCTATGGCTTATCATACACCAACTTTAAGTTTAGCGGATTGAAACTGAGCTCTGCCAATTTTGCCAATAGCATTACAGCTACTGTAACCGTAAAAAACACGGGTGATGTGGCCGGTAAAGAAGTGGTACAGCTATACCTGGCCGCCCCTAAAAAAGATCTGGATAAACCTGAAGATGAGCTGAAAGCCTTTGGCAAAACCCGTTTGCTGGCCCCTGGTCAGTCGCAAACGTTGAGTTTTGTGATCAAAGCTGCTGACCTGGCTTCTTTTTATACCGATAGACAGGCTTGGATAGCCGACGAAGGCAAGTATGAAGTAAAAGTAGGTTCGTCATCAAGAATGATCGAAGAAAAAGCTTCCTTTAAACTGGCCAAAGATATTACGGTAGAGAAGGTGAACAAAGCCCTGGTGCCGGAGCAAGCTATCAAGGAACTAAAACTTTAAGTAAGAGTCAAGAAGTTAGAATCAAGAGATAAGACAAACCGCCATTGCAACATCATCAATATGTTGTGATGGCATTTATAACCAACTTGCTTAAATTTTATGGCAAACCAATTTAAATTCATTGCCTTGCTGGGGCTGCTGCCTGCAACCGTAGCGATGGCTCAAACCAAATGGACAGAAAAAAGATCTGGCGATATTGTTTGGGTGACTAATACGGGAGGACAAAACCTGGGGTATTCCACTACATCCGGCGTAAAAATATTGACGGTAGATGGCCTGGCCTTTAAAGACCTAAATAAAAACGGCAAGCTGGATAAGTACGAAGACTGGCGCCTGCCGGTTGATGTACGGGCGAAGGACCTGGCATCAAAAATGAGCGTGGAGCAAATTGCCGGCTTGATGCTGTACAGTAAGCATCAGCCCATACCTGCCGCCCCAGCCGGGCCTTTTGCAGGTACTTACGGTGGTAAGGTATTTGCCGAAAGTGGTGCCAAACCTTATGACCTGTCTGATCAGCAAAAGCAATTCCTGGAGAAAGACAACGTTCGACATGTGCTCATCACTTCGGTTCAAAGTCCGGAGGTAGCCGCGCAATGGAATAATAATGCGCAGGCCTTTGTGGAGGGTTTAGGACTGGGCATTCCCAACAATAACAGTTCTGATCCACGACATGGTACCGTAGCCACTGCCGAGTTTAACGCTGGAGCCGGAGGCTCGATCTCGATGTGGCCGGGTTCATTGGGTTTTGCCGCTGCATTTGATCCCAAAGTGGTAGAAGATTTTGGTCATATCGCCGCCCTGGAATACCGGGCTTTGGGTATTGCTACCGCGCTATCACCACAGGTTGATATTGCTACCGATCCGCGCTGGTGGCGGGTGAGCGGTACTTTTGGTGAAGATCCGCAGCTGTCGGCCGATATGGCGCGAGGGTATATCGATGGTTTTCAAACTTCTGTTGGCGATAAAGAGATCAACAGCGGTTGGGGATATGGCAGCGTGAACGCCATGGTAAAACACTGGCCCGGTGGCGGTGCCGGTGAAGGTGGTCGCGACGCACATTATGGTTATGGTAAGTATGCGGTTTACCCAGGCAATAATTTTAAACAACACTTGATCCCTTTTACTGAAGGCGCTTTTAAGCTAAAGGGCAAAACAGGTATGGCTGCATCGGTGATGCCATACTATACGATATCTTTTAATCAGGATACTAAAAACAAAGAGAACGTTGCCAATAGCTATAATGCCTATATCATAAACGATCTACTCCGGAAGAAATACCATTTTGATGGCGTGGTATGCACCGACTGGCTGGTGACCGGTGATGAAACCGCCGTTGATCAGTTTTTGTCGGGTAAATCATGGGGTGTGGAAGGGCTTTCGATAGCGCAGCGTCACTACAAAGTATTGATGGCCGGGGTTGATCAGTTTGGAGGAAATAACGAAGTAGCACCCGTGGTGGCGGCGTACCAGATAGGGGTAAAAGAACATGGCGAAACCTTTATGCGGGCAAGGTTTGAGCAGTCGGCAGTGCGTTTGCTGCGTAATTTATTCAGAACAGGCTTGTTTGAAAATCCATACCTCGATCCGCAGACATCAAAAAGCATTGTAGGTAATCCTGATTTTATGAATGCGGGTTACCAGGCGCAATTGAGATCCATCGTGATGCTGAAGAATAAGAACAACGTATTGCCGCTTACCAAAAACAAAACGGTGTATGTGCCCAAGCAATTTACCCCGGCGAGCAAAAACTTCCTGGGGATGCAAACCCCCGAAAAGCTGGAATACCCGGTGAACATTGAAACGGTGAAAAGATATTTTAAAGTGACCGAAAACCCCGACGAGGCCGATTATGCGTTGGTGTTTATCAACAGCCCCAACAGCGGCGGCGGTTATAACAGCGAGGACGCCAAAAATGGCGGTAATGGTTATGTCCCGGTAAGCTTGCAGTATCAAAAATACACCGCGACCGATGCCCGTGCAACCAGCATAGCCGGCGGCGACCCATTAGAAAAATTTACCAATCGTACGTATAAAGATAAATCGGCAACGGCTATCAATGTGACCGACCTGGCTATGGTGAATGATACGTATACCAAAATGAAAGGCAAGCCGGTGATTGTTTCGGTTAACATGGCTAACCCAATGGTGTTTTTGGAGTTCGAAAAAAATGCCAATGCCATTGTAGTTGATTTTGGCGTACAGGGGCAAGCCACGTTAGATATCTTGACGGGCAACAGCGAGCCATCGGCATTGCTACCACTGCAAATGCCGGCTGATATGCACACGGTTGAAAAGCAATTTGAGGATGTGTCCCATGATATGAAATGTTATGTGGATGAGCAGGGCAATACCTACGATTTTGGCTTTGGTTTAAACTGGAAAGGTGTGATCAATGACGCCCGCACCGCAAAATATAAAAAGGAAGGGGTAAAGCCATAGGGTGTGACCAGAAGAAATGTCCGGAAGGCTGAAAATTAATTAATAGCTTTTTGGGCTAAAGCCAATAGTTGCCCATTTGAAACCGTTGGTTTTAACCAACGGCAATGAATAGAAGATCAATAAATTCGTCCGCTATTCATTGCCGTCCCATTTATGGGACGGATAATGAAAACATTTGTTGGCTTTAGCCCAAACAACAATCTTCCGAACACTTAGAGTGAAGTCTCGGGCAACGTTTATTTTATCCCCAAAATTCTTCGGTTGATGCAACCGGGGAAAGCAGCTCGAGCACGGGTTCAATTTCAAGACCGCTGGCCCAAAGGTCTTCGTCAAATTTTTTGAATGATGCTAAGGATGTCAGTACCTCATGGTCGGCCTCATTTTCAAACTGGTCAAAATGCATAAACGTTTTTCCGTCGGGCAGCAACCAGCAGCCATACTTAATCCCCGGATGGTTGAGTTCTTTTAATTCTTTTACAATACCGGCAATATTAGCCTGGTTTATAGGCACAAATTCGGGCCTGGTGGTGTAGTGTACTCTTACTATCTTCATGCTCATTAGCTTTAATTATGGTGTTATAAAATTACCTGCAAAGCAGCAGCTATAAAACGGGCAAAAAAGACTTTTTACGGGGTGTTTTGCGACAAGGTAGCAAAACTAATGCGCCAGAGATCACAACTTTAGCTCAATTACTTTTACCGCGTTACCCCGCTCCAGGGAATGATGAGCCAGCCATTGGCTTTCGTGCTGTGCTATCTGTTTTTCGGCGTGCAGGGCCATCACTTTGGCTTCCAGGCGGCTTAGGCAAAGCTTTTTATTTTGCAACTGCGAGCGACTGTCCATAGCCATCACCTGTATGCCGGTTGGGATATGGGTGCCACGTACGGCCGTTTCTACCTTGTTTACATTTTGACCGCCCGGGCCCGATGCCCGGGTGGTTTCCAGTTTTACATCTTTGATATCAAAAGCAGTCTGCTCATCCGTCTTAAAAACGCCTACACCAACAAACCAGTTTTTGCGTTTGTGGAATTTACGATAAGGGCTTTGCGCTATCCATTGTATGGTGCCCTGCCATTCGCTTATAAACGAACTGAGATCGTTTCCCTGTGCCAGTAAAGTGGCCGATAATAAAGTGCCGTTTGTATTTGCTTGCTTTTGTTCAACTATGGTAAGCTCTATCCCTGTCAGAGTGGCTTGCTTCAGCATCAGTTCCAGTACTTTGTATACTACCCGGCAACATTCTGCCGGACCTTTGCCTGCTGTTATTTGTATAATTACTTTTTCCATTTTATTCTTCGTTCATGCGTACAATTCGGGGCGAAAACACGCCCTGTACGGTTATTAATTCTGTTTGTGCCTGCATCACTGTTTCAATGTTCTTATAGGCCAATGGGTTTTCTTCCAAGCTACCGCCGATAAGGGTGACATCGGCCTCGGTCAGCAATTTTTTAAGTGCCGAGTTGGTATTGCTTTCCCTGGCTTGTTGCCTGCTCATGGCCCGCCCTGCGCCATGCGCTGCGGAGTATAAGGCCTCGGGTTTGCCCTTGCCCATCACCAGGTAAGCAGGAGCCGTCATGCTACCTGGGATGATACCCAACTCACCGACATGTGCCGGTGTTGCGCCTTTGCGATGGATGATCACTTCGGTACCATCGGTAAGCTTATCCTTCCAGGCAAAATTGTGATGGTTCTCTACCTTGAATAAAGGTTTCAAGTCCAATGCCTTGAGCAGGTTGCTGTGGATACGGTCGTGACAGGCTTTGGCATAATCGCCGGCGAGGCTCATGCTTAGCCAGTATTCCTGCCCGGCTTCGCTGTCCAGATCAAGCCAGGCCAATGGCTGGGCCTCACGTGGGAGCTTACAGGTGTTCATGGCTTTGTGCATATAATGACGGGCAATGTTGGCACCCAAACCACGACTGCCCGAATGTGTAAGCAGGGCCATGTAATCATTGGCCGGTAAACCTATCGCATTATTATCCTCCAGCCTCATCACACCGATATTCACAAAATGATTGCCGCTGCCCGATGAGCCCAACTGTTTCACGGCCTTGCCATGCAGCTTTTTCAACAGCGCTGTTTCCCGGAACGCAGGATCGTCGAGCACCTCATGATCCTGTGGCATCTTCAGCCCACCATCCATACCAAAATGGGTGTAGGTGTTGATAGCCTGTTTGATCTGGTGGCCATACCGGTCGATAAATTTTTCGCCGGCATCTATAATGGTCAGCGCCATGCGGCAGCCGATATCCATACCCACACCGTAGGGGATCACCGCGTTGCGCGTAGCCAGTACACCACCAATAGGCAAGCCATAGCCGCTGTGCGCATCGGGCATCAAAGCACCTTGTACACTCACGGGTAATGACAGGGCCAGCTCCATTTGTTTTATTGCCGATACCTCGATATGGGCCTCCCCATAAATTTTAAAAGGCAGGGTATGCTGTGTTAACTCAAATGAATTAACAGTTTGCTTTACAGTGTCATCCATAAACAATCCAGCTATCTTTTGTGTAGCGGGGTCATTGATGTAAGCTTCGGGACGGTTCCTGATATCGGTTAATAACATGATGATATCATTGGCATCCTTATGTTTAAAATATTGGGCTATGGTATTGATGGCCATACTTTTTTGCTTATCGGTACTATAACCTATGTTATCCAGCTGTTTTGTTTTCAAATTGCCCATAATGGCTTTGTTTTAATAGTCCAGGTAGGCTTCTTTTGAGGCGTACCTGGGTTGGTTTTTTAATTTGTTAATGTGTTGCGGCTGGTCGTAATAATCCCGGTACCAGAAATTATCATTACCGCCCATCAGTTTCCATATCCGGGGCTGCAGATTGTTCCTGTCTATGTAATCATCAATTACACTTAATTGCCGTTCAAGCAGCTCATCTACCATGCGTACCTTATAAACTATATATGGTTTTATGACTAATACAAAGCGCCATGATTCGGCGATGTAGTAAATAGTGTTCCACCTTCTGAATTGGGTATTCCAAATCTCTTTTGTGGCAAAACATGCTTTTTCTGCATCGCTCAGGTTTAGTTTACTACCATGAAATACATCGTAATGAAACTCTCTTAATACCTGCTTATCGGCATGGTAATACTGATAGGCACCCTTCCTGATCTTGCGTCGCTTGAACGATCTGTCATAGTGCCACTGCGGGTTGTTGATCTTATCTAACAATGCCTGATAAAATTCAGCTTTGTTACTTTGGGCTATGTCATCACGCAAAACAAACAGTCGTACCCAGCCCTTTTGATATGGTTTTTCTAATATAACCGGTGGCAGATCGCTGATCTGGTCACTTAACTCCTGGCGCTTTTTGTTTAATTGCCGGAGTTGCTTATCAAAATCTTTTTTAACGAGCCGCTTCTTTCTTCGGGCCGACTTTTTAATGTACGGCCAATTATGTATGTCCATCGGACTTTACGGTTTAATTTTTTCGATCTTTGGTGATTTTTGAAATTCGTCCACGGTGTGGATATACCCATTTTTGAAAATGCAGCGCAAAACCTGGAACATGAAAAATCCGGACAAACAAAATTTGAAGCTGATCAAAAGATCATCAGCAAAGGGGTTTCAGTAAAATGAATAACAGTGATTGTCCGCCTGGTTTCAGGCAGCTGACTAATGGGATATGTTGGAGATACTTTCTTGCATGATTCCCGGTATTAAATGATTAATCAGAGAACTGGGTGCAAAGATGGGAAATGTTTTTTAAAACGCAAGCAAATATTTTGGTGTGACGTTACGCCTTCTGCTGTTTGATGAGATTTTCCAGCGCTTGCAAATGTTTCTTAAATGCGATGCGACCTTTTTCGGTCACGGAGTAGCGGGTGTTAGGCTTGCGGCCGATAAAGCTTTTTTGCACCTCCATATAAGCCTCTTTTTCCAGGGCTTTCAGGTGCGATGCCAAATTGCCATCGGTAAGGTCCAACAACTCTTTGAGCGAGTTAAAATCATAACTTTCATTGGCAACCAATACGCTCATGATCTGCAGGCGTATGCGGTTTTCAAATGCTTTATCAAACTGGTCTAACGATATTTTCACGAATCGTATTTAAAGTGCATCACGGTGCCGTATATAATATGCAGCACACCAAAGCCGATGGTCCAGAGCAGCAGGCCATATCCGGGTATCAGCGCGGCAAGCAAACCTAATAAAATCTCTATTATCCCCAAACTCTTTACGCCCGAATAGGTGTAATGACTGCCGGCAACCAAAGCCAGTCCATAAAATATGAGTGTGGCCGGTGCAACAATGCCATAATGACCATGGTAAATGAGGATAAAAGTAAACAAGCCACCGCTTACCAGCGGGATAGCCATATTGATCAGCAACCTTTTGCTGCCGGTGCTAAAGAAAGGCTGTCCGTTCTTTTGTGACTTTCTGAACGAAAGCCAAAAGCCTGTGCCGATGGAAAGAACAAGAACAGCGAAGGCTACCAGGAATAATTTGGTGACAAATACGATATTATCACCCTCATAATCACCAGTTTTAAGCAGATTGTAGCCAATGCCTGCCCCGATGAGGGCATAAATTCCGGCCATAACGCCCGACAGGCCGCTAAGCGAAATGAACTTGGCCGAACGCTCCATCAGATCGCGGATGGAACTGAGCTCGGCATGAATGTCTTTTTCTTCCATTGAAAGTGCTTTGATTTTCAAAGTTAATAAGATAGTTTGGAATTGCAAGGGGATTGGTTTATTTAAGGACAAGGAGCAGACGGTTCACTTGGCCAAGCGCTTTTCTCACCGCGCGTCATTGCGAGGAGGAACGACGTGGCAATCCCCTACTTACAGAGCGTCTTTGTTAATCGGGGATTGCCACGCTGCGCTCGCAATGACGCGAGGAGAAGGGAGGCGCAGGCGAAGAGAGGGCCGCTGAGCGAGACGTAGGCGGGATGAGTCGGCTGCGCCATTCCCGTTGCTCCATCTTGCTTTACGAACATGTACAAAAAATCTTTCCCCCACCCCACGTTTTCCCGATAATCAACGAAGAGCTAGTAGAGGCAAACTGAGACGATGATACCCTATGATGATTTGGAAAAGGCGTAAATATATTTTTTTAATTATATTTTCAATAATTATTGAAAATTCAAAATAAATAGTAATTTTGTATTGTTGAATCATCAAAACATAAAATTACAGCAGTATGAAAACGCTAAAAGATCATGTGGTGCTTTTTGATGCAGAATGCCCTATGTGCAGTGTATATACCAAAGCTTTTGTTAAAACAGGCATGCTGGCCGGCGACGGTCGGCAGGCTTATCAGCAGGTGCCCGAAAATAACTGCCCGGTGTATGACCGCCAGCGTGCCGCGGATGAAATTGCCCTGGTCAATCTGAAAACCGGCGAAGTAACTTATGGCATAAAAAGTTTGTTTAAGATAATAGGCAACACCTGGCCGGTATTCGCGCCACTGTTCGCGTTTAAACCATTTGTATGGCTCATGAGCAAGCTTTACGCTTTTATATCACATAACCGCCGGGTCATCATTCCTCCGGTCGAAGGGGGCGACGGTTTTGCCTATCAGCCTACGTTTAAATTACATTACCGGGTGGCTTACCTGTTGTTTACCTGGTTTATTGTGGGCTACACACTTACCGCCTATGCGCATTTGCTGAGCCCAACGGTACCGCTGGGTAATGCCTACCGCGAGTATATGATATGCGGCGGACAGATCATTTTTCAGGGAACAGTGATGAGCTTTTGGGACCGCCGGCAAACCTGGACCTACCTGGGCAACATGATGACTATTTCTTTGGCAGGCAGTTTGCTGCTTTTAATTCCGATGGCAATAAACCATTGGCTTCAATTCGGGTCTGAAGTGTACGCCTTGTATTTTATGGGGGTGGCCGGATTAATGTTTCTGGAGCACATCCGCAGAACTAAGTTATTAAACCTGGGTTGGACATTGACCATTACCTGGGTTGCATACCGTATTATTTTACTGGCACTGATCTTAAACCTGAACTAATGAAAACCTACAAAAAAATTGTACTCGCCGGCGGGAATGGCTACTTAGGTACTGTACTGGCAAACTATTATAAAGACAAGGCAAACGAAGTGATCATACTGGCCCGTAAACAGGCCAAAACGATTGATAACATCCGTACGGTAGTTTGGGACGGTAAGGCCGAGAACGGCTGGACAGTACAATTGGCGGGTGCCGATATGCTGATAAACCTTTGCGGAAAAAATGTAAACTGCCGCTATACCGAAAAAAATAAGGCCGAGATCATTACTTCACGGGTTTTACCTACCGAATTGCTGGGGCACGCTATACATAAAATGAGCAATCCACCAAAACTGTGGATCAATGTAACTTCTGCCACGATATACCGCCACGCAGAAGACCACCCGCAGGATGAGGAAACCGGCGAAATTGGTTATGGTTTTTCTATCGATGTATGTAAAATATGGGAGGAGGTTTTCCTGAAAAGCGAAACGCCACATACCCGTAAGATCGCTTTACGAATGGGTATTGTATTGGGTCGTAGGGATAGTGTTTTTCCGCGTTTGCTTAACCTGGTAAGGTTTGGTCTTGGGGGCAAACAAGGTACTGGTGAACAATACATAGCCTGGGTGCATGAGCATGACGTTGCCCGCAGTACCCAATGGCTGCTTGATCATCCCGAAATAGAAGGAGTAGTTAACTGCACTGCGCCTGCCGCCATAAAAAATGCCGATATGATGCAAACCATACGCAAAAGCTATGGCATGCCATTTGGCCTGCCTGCACCCGAATGGTTGTTGGACGTCGGGGCCGTAGTAATAGGTACCGAACCCGAACTGATACTAAAAAGCCGCTGGGTTAAACCCAAACGCCTGCTGGATTCCGGTTTTACCTTCCAATATGAAAAAGCCGAATACGCTGTGCACGATATTTTGAGTATTAAAGCGTGAGGGAGAATAGCCATTCTTCACCACGTCATTGCCACGCTGCGCTCGCAATGACGTGTGGGGTGTTCTTACCATGTTTGCTCTGTAAAATTGGGATTGCCACGCTATCGCTCGCAATGACGGGCTGGTGAGTTTACGCCGACCGTCCGACCTCTTAGACTACCCAATCATTCTTCGGTTTTTTTATTCACCTCCTTAGTCATCTTCAAGGTTAAAAATAACAACAACCCTGCTGCCACCACAATAGCTATCCAGATGAATACTGTATAATCACGACCGGCTTTTGCAGGTTGTTTAGCCTGATAAGCCGTGTTTGGGCCAACCGCTTCATGGGCTATCTGTGGGGTATTATTCCGGATACTGTCTGCAAAAAATTTAAGGTCGTATTCCGGTGCCTGTACCGATTGATCACCAGTCAGCAAATGATAGGTTTGTTTGCCATCAAGGTAACTGATCAGCGACTCGGCTGATTGGAAAGCGTCTATGCCCATAATGGTTAAAGGTAAATTATCGCCATTGCTTATTTGCACTATTAGTTGATTGGCTTTAGCTGCTATCATCAGGTCGGTAGCTTTGGTGGAATTCAGTTCCGCCTCGCTAAGCAGTTGCTTATCATGCCCGCTAATCTGGTAAACCGATACGTCGCGCTTAAAATATTTTGGAGCAGTGATGTTTAAATGCAGCTTGTTGACCTGGTAATTGTCGTTCAGTTTGATGGTAATATAAGTATTCTTATTACTATCGGTACGGGTTAATTGAACAGGTGGAACAGGGACGTAACTTAAAGTAGCCGCGTATTCCGTATACACACCCGCCTGCAAAAATTTGATGGGTGTTTTGTTTTTATCATTCACCAGCAGCTTAAGGTAACGGTAATTGCTTGCCGGGAACGAGAGTGATTGCATGTAAGTACCCTCGCTGTTCACCACGGCTTCCTGCAACGGGATATCTTCCTGGATAGCGAACCATTGTTTCAGGTCGTCGCTGCCTACTAAATTTACTTTGCGCTGTACAGCGGTGTTTTGCAGTTTTATCCATAGGCGATCAAGCGCCAGGCCGGTTTTATTTTCTACAATAAAGGTGGTGCCGGTATCGGTACTTAACCTCGCGTTAACCTGATTAAAAACCACAAAGCTTTTCTGATCTTTCTGGGGCAGACTGCCGGCCTGTATATAGGGTATATAATTACCTTTAGCGTCAACTATCCGGATATCGGAAAGATCAGCTTTGGCTTTCGCTACAAAAGCAGGTTGCAGACCGATACGATAAAAACCGGTACTATCCACCTTAGGGAGAGCAGCCTGGTACTTGAAATTTTGTTGTGCCGATACCGATAGCATCAGTCCGCAAAAGAACGCCGTGAGGGTTAATAGTTTATTCATCCTTAGGTTTGGCTTCATCATCAACAATAATTTTTTTAACCTTTTGGTACATGAACGATATCACCAGCAATATGATACCCAGGCAAAAGAACGCCGCTATTTTGCCCGCCACTGGTATGTTATTGATATCGAACAAAAATAATTTTAGCAACGTTAACGAAAACAAGCTTAATGATACAATTCGCATCACTCTTAATTTATGGCGCATTCCCAACCACATCAGGGCAAAGGATAGCAGTCCCCATAAAATAGGCAGACCGGTTTTAATGTAAACCGTTTCGATACGATCAATGGAATGGCTATTACCATAAAATACCAGGTTGCTCAGAAGGCTTATCTCTAAACTTAAAAATAATACCACCGCCGCGCTGATGAGCCAGGTGAACATCACCTTCATGCCGGCATCCAGGTTTTTCTGGCTCAGGCGAATGATGCGGTAAAACAATAAACCAACAAAAATGGCCGCTATCCAATGCGCCGTGAAATGACCTGCCGGTATTTTTTGCTGCTCTAGCATGCTGCGTTGCAGGGTGAAAAATTCGGGAGTTAAGGCCAGGTAAACCGTAATGCATACCATGAGTATGGCCAGCCTTATTTTTTCATTAAAGTTGAGGGCTTTTACTTTTAACGATACCAGGTAATACGTATACACAAATACGGGCATGTACAGCATCATGTATAATATATTAAGCGGGGTATTGGGGAAATGGTTTAAAAACTGGTGATTAACCTCAAATAAGCCGCTCAAAAAGAAAAGTGCCAGGGCGGTTATACTGAAAACATGCCGGTCAACGGCTATACCTTTTGCCGTTGGCGACTCTTCCTTGCCCACCAGTATCGATAACAGGTACGAGCTGATGGCCGCAACCAGTGTAGTGATAAAACCCTTATTGGCAATAACGGTGAGGCTTAAGTTATTGTCTACGTATATCTGGTACCAATCCATCAGCAGGCTCAGCAGCATGGCTACCCAAAGCAGTAAAGAAGTAAGCTTCATTAACTGGATAGACGAACGCTGGTACAACCAATACAGTAATACTGTTTCAGATGCCCAGAAAATAGTAATGCTATGGCCATGCAGCTGTATAGGTGCCGCCAGCGAAATAAAGGTAAGTGTAATACCGATGAGCAGGTATAAAATATTAGTATCTACCTTTCGGTTGCGGAATAACAGGTAGGATAGTACCAGGTTCACCACACCCAGGCTTATGCAAAACAAACCCCTAAACTGCTCTTCTTTCATTACCGTAAGCAGGTATAAGCCGGCTGCGAAATAGAGCGCCGTATTACTGAGCAGGATGGTAAAATCAGAGGCGATGAATTTTTTATTCTCTTTAACATTATGTGCCACATTGATAATAAAGTACAGCACATAAAAGATACTGGCATAAATAAAGCCGATATGATAGCTTGGCGCGGTAAGCGTATACAACACCGATGCGAAGACGATCACCGTAAACACAAAGCTGATAATATTGAGCACCCGCCAGGCTTTAAAATAGGAGATGATGAGCAAGCCGGTGTTGAGTATCAACAAGTATATAAATAAGGCATCGTAATTGGCATGCCCGGTACTTACCATGAACGGACTGGCAAAGCCGCCCACCAGGGCAATCACGGCCAGCTCCTGCTTATCATACAACAAGGATAGCAGTACAGCGAAAATGGTGATCACTATTAAAATAATGAACGCTACGGTTTGGCTAAATAGATTGAACTGGTGAAAGGCCAATGTTATGGTAAAATAAAACACAGCCAAACCGCCGCCTACCAATACCGAACTAAACGCTTTATAACTATTGCGCAAACGATGCGCGATTCCAATTAAAATGGTCCCACATACAACGCCGATGCCCACGCGGCCAATTGGGCCAACCCAATCGTTATCAATGGCATATTTTACAAAAAAACCGATGGCTAAAACTAATATGGCAATACCAATTTTGTTGATGAGGTTTTCGCCGATGAATTTTTCCAGGTCGGGATGGCTTTCAAAGAAAGATGGTTTCGGCTGTTTTGGCTTTGGCGGAGTAAAATCTCCTGTTTTTACCGGTCGGTGAATGGCAGATAAACTATCTGATATTACCTCAGGCTGCCGCTCAATATGATCGGGTTTAATAAATGTTGGTTGTGACTCAGGAGGCACAACCGGTTCTGGGCGGGGTATATTAACCGGTTCATCAGGCGCAACAACAGTAGGCGTTTCGCTGATGATGGGTTTGGTTTCTTCGACTTTTTTAGCCGGCTCTTCAAATGATCTGTAAAGTTTAAGTGCGTCTGTTAACCGTTTTAATTCAGCTAATTTATTGTCAATATCGCTCAACTTACGGTTAGTATCCGTTTTGTTGCCAACTATTAAAAAAATAATCAGAAGCAGTATACATATAGTTAAAATGTCCATGGGCATAGGTTTGGCAAAAGTTAAAGATAGATGATTTATACAAGGCAAACACATAAAAATTTATTTAACACCGGCTTTGAGCGAGCCTCATTCCAAGCCATAAGTATTTATGACGGTAGACAGTCTTTTTATTGACAGCAGTAATTATTAAATTTAGAGGCTATGAAAAACGTATTTATATTGCTCTTTTTACTGCCATTTACCGCACTGGCTCAGCAAAACTATTCAACCTCCATTGATAATTTTATGCAGGCTCAGGTTGCAGTAAACAGCTTCAACGGGAATGTGCTGGTGGCAAAGGCCGGAAAAGTAATTTACCAAAAAGCCTTTGGATACCGCAATTACGATACAAAACAGTTGCTTGATAGTAATTCCGTATTTGAATTGGCCTCTGTTTCCAAACAATTTACGGCTATGGGGATCATGATGCTGTGGGAAAAGGGGAAACTTTCTTTAACAGATACCCTGCGTAAGTTTTTTCCTCAGCTTCCATACAAAGGGGTAACCATACAAAACCTGCTTACACATACATCTGGTTTGCCCGATTATATGACCGCGATGGAACAGAAGTGGGATCATAAAAAGATCGCTTTTAATGATGATATGATCAATTTTCTGGCTTCAGAAAAAGTTCCGGCGAATTTTGCTCCCGGTAAAAAGTTTGAATACTCCAACACCGGTTATGCCATCCTGGCCAGCATCATTGAGAAGGTATCCGGGTTAACATACAGATATTTCATGTATAAAAATATTTTTGTGCCCCTGCGGATGGATCATTCGCAAGTTTATAATACCAGGCGCTCATCAACAGATACCCTTGCCAATTATGCGTATGGCTACGTTTTTGCAGATAGTTTGAAAAAATATGTACTTCCCGACAGCCTGAAAAAAGACGACGCCGTTTTTTACCTGGATGGAATAGAAGGTGACGGTACTATCAATTCAACAACCGGGGATCTGTTAAAGTGGGATCAGGCATTAAAAAATCACAGCTTATTGGGCCTGGCTACTCAAAACGAAATGCTTTCAACGCAATCTTTAATGGATACTGTAACTAAAAAATACTATGGTTATGGTGTAAGTATCGGGGCAGATCAGTTTGGGGTTGTTATCAGCCATAGCGGCGGATGGCCCGGTTACCATACTATTTTAACGCGTTACCCGGTAAAAGATGTCACCATCATCATTTTATCAAATAACGAATCGAATGTTGCTAATATAGCCTACGGCATTACCGGGATCTTATTTGACATGAAGGTAGCCTTACCTTATGTTCATCAAGAAATAGCTATCGATGCCACTACATTAAACAGGTATTTGGGTAGTTATTCACGTAAGCTCCAGACTTTAACCCTTAGTTTCGATATCATCAAAAAAGACGGGAAACTATATCGCCATCAGAATGGTGTAGCTGATGTAGAACTGAAACCCGAATCCAACACCAGGTTCTTTTACGCCGATGGTACAGATAGGCAGATAGAATTTGAAACCGATAAAACCGGTAAAGTTACCGGAGGCTGGTTCATCAATACCGGGGTTCGGTCTGAACTGCATAAGGCAAAAAAATAATGCAGACAGACTGATATGGCATTTGCGTTTGCAGATAAGGTATATGCTAAATCAATTAACTACTTTAGCTATAGTTATATGCCAACAGCCTAACCCCTGCTGTTAATTGCCATAAATAAAACCTGATGATGAAAATATTTTTTAAGCACACCCTGCTGCTCTGTTGCTTATTGATCACCGCTACAGCCTGGTCGCAAACCATTTCTCCATCACTATTTCGCGGTCATTGGAAAGCCGTGTGGATCACCGCGCCGGATGAACCTGCAAAGGATTATGGTGTTTATCATTTCCGCAAAAGCGTTAACCTGAACGCCAAACCCGCATCGTTCATTGTGCATGTATCGGCCGATAACCGGTATAAGCTGTACGTGAACCAAACGCTGGTATCGCTGGGCCCGGCCCGCGGCGATACCTATTACTGGAATTACGAAACCATCAACCTGGCCCCATATCTCAAAGCAGGCAACAACAGCATAGCCGCGCTGGTTTGGAACGAAGGCGATTACCGGCCCGAAGCGCAGATCTCTATCCGCACGGGTTTCATTATGCAGGGCAATACCGCCGCCGAAGAAATTGTAAATACCGATAAAACCTGGAAATGTATCCGCGATAAAGCTTACCGTCCGCTTACCGGCATTGGTTATCATCCTTATTATGTTGCAGGCCCGGGCGAATTGGTAGATATGAACGCCGTCATCAAAAACTGGAATGCTACTGACTTTGACGACAGTGCCTGGAAAAACGCCATTAAAATCGACTTTGGTAACCCTAAAGGTACCGTGAACGCTTTTGGTTGGATGCTGGTACCGTCATCGCTGCCACAAATGGAACTCAAATATCAGCGTATCCCAGTGCTCCGCAAAGCAGAGGGTGTAAGCGTTCCCAAGTCTTTTCCAGCAGTAAAAACAGCGCTCACTATACCCGCCAATACCACCGCCACTTTACTGCTCGATCAAACTTTTTTAACCAACGCTTTTGTAACACTTAATTTTAGCAAAGGAAAAAACGCATCGATCAAACTAACCTATGCCGAATCGATGTTCAGCAGTTTGACTCATGGCATAGTTAAAGGTAACAGGAATGATGTGGATGGTAAAATTTTTGCCGGTCGTAGAGATAGTATTACCGCAGATGGCTCGGCCGGCCAAACATTCACCACCCTGGCCTGGCGTACTTACCGTTATATCCAGTTGCAGGTTAAAACCGGGGATGAGCCTTTGGCGATAGATGATATTTACGGCACGTTCACCGGTTACCCCTTCCAGCTTGATGCTAAACTGGAAACCGGCAAGCCCGAAATGCAAAAAATACTGGACATTGGCTGGCGTACCGCCCGCCTTTGCGCCGGCGAAACTTATACCGACTGCCCCTACTACGAGCAACTGCAATACGTTGGTGATACGCGCATACAAGCCCTGGTATCGTACTATAACAGTGGTGACGACCGCCTGGCCCGGAACGCTATAAACCAGATGGATCAGTCGCGTGTTGCCGAGGGCTTGACGCTGAGCCGCCACCCCTCCTTTTCGCCACAGATCATTTCTACTTTTTCCTTATGGTACATTGGTATGCTGCACGATTACTGGATGTACCGGCCCGACAGCGCCTTTGTAAAAGATAAACTGGAGGGGGCGAGAGCGGTACTGGCTTTCTTTGGCAAATACCAGCAGGCGGATGGTTCCCTGAAAGATACACCTTACTGGACCTTTGTGGATTGGGTAAACGACAAAGGCTGGGATTTTGGCGAAGCCCCGCAAAGTAAAGAGGGACACTCTGCGGTATTGGATCTACAGCTGATGTGGGCCTATAATCAGGCTGCCGAAATGGAAGCGAAAATGGGGATGCCTGCCTTTGCCCAAATGTACAAGGCTAAAGCCGCGCAGTTAAAAACCATCATCCAAAATAAATACTGGGATGCCGGCCGGCAATTATATGCCGATACAGAAGATAAACAACTGTTTTCGCAGCATACCAACACCCTGGCGGTGTTAACCGGTATGTTGATTGATGCTGATGCCACCGCGGTATGCAAAAAGATGCTTACCGATACTTCAATCACCAAATGCACCATCTACTTTAAATATTACCTGCACCAGGCTTTAATAAAAGGTGGTTTTGGTAACGATTACCTGCAATGGCTGGATATATGGCGCAAGAACATCGATATGGGCCTCACCACCTGGGCCGAAATATCCGACCTGGAACATAACCGCTCCGACTGCCACGCCTGGGGCGCCAGTCCCAACATTGAATTCTATCGCACAATATTAGGAGTGGATAGCTATGCCCCAGGCTTCAACAAAATAAAAATAGAGCCCCATTTAGGCGATCTGAAAAATGTAAGCGGCGAAATTCCGCATCCCAATGGTAAGTTATCGGTGAAATATCAACTGGAGAAAAATAAGTGGAATGTAGAGCTTGTTTTGCCGCAAAATACATCGGGTATCTTTATATGGAAGGGTAAGAGCTACCCGGTAAAGGCTGGAGAGAATAAGCTGAGTATTTGAATGTAGCAGTGATGAAATAACACAATAGTTGTCATGCTGTGTTTAAACCGTGGCGCTTTGAAGGTGAAATGAGGAACTTAAGGGATAAAACAGGGTGTCATGGTGAGCCCCGTCGAACCATGGCGAGGAGGCCTCTGCGCGCGAGTCTTCGACAAGCTCAGACTAACAGCCCCTTTTATATACGGCTTTTACAATACCTGATGCTGAACGTTTGAGGCACCTGTTGTGCGACATGCAAGTAGAACCACTCTTAAAGGTGAGATTGGCATAATGTGTTTATTATCAAATATATGTAGATTTGATAGAACCCATAAACCCAAACCGATGAAAAAAATACTTGTAGTAAGCCTTTTAAGCTTCATGGTGATCATGATGTATTCATTTAGCCGGGCCGAAAAGAAACGGTCTGATGATATTTCGATCCCCGAAGGTTACCGGAATTGGACGCATGTAAAAACGGCTATCAATAACCCCGCTTTTGCAGCACACTCGGGTTTCCATCATATCTACGCCAACCCAAAAGCAATGGAAGGTTATAAAACAGGTCAGTTTGCCGATGGCGCTATTATCGTGTTTGATGTATTGGAATCTCTCCCTAAAAAAAACGGGGATATTTACGAGGGCAAAAGAAAGCTGATAGATGTAATGGTTAAAAACAGCGCCCGGTTTAATGAAACAGGCGGTTGGGGATACGAGGAATTTATGTACAGCGATAGTGTAACCACAAAAGCGCTGCATCCCACTAAAGAACAATGCTTTAATTGCCACAACACCCGGAAAGCAAATAGCTTTATTTTTAGCAGTTTTCGGAGTTAGCGGAACCTCACCCTTGCGCTCGTTTGGCACTACAAACTTGTCATCCTGAATGCAGTGAAGGATCTTCTTCACCATGTATATTGCCGGCTTTCAATGCGAAGAAGATCCTTCGTTCCTCAGGGTGACATTGGAGGAAGATTCCTCGCTACTGCAAGCGCCCCGCTTGTAGTCTCTCACTTCCCCAACAATCAAAATATATTTTCCCGCAATCAGGCGATCCAATGAAATTTAACGGGTTTTTCAGCGTTATGTAACAAAAAAATTACATACCTCATGAAAAAAATGCTCCTACTCCTGCTCATGGCATTGCTATGCGCCTGTAAAAAGAACGACCAGGAAATCGCCCCCGAAAAAAAGAAAACAGACGCGAGCGTAAGCATCAACTACAAGCAGGAGATGCGTAATTTTGTTATCGGGATAAGTAAATACGCTAAGAGTGTTAATTCCAAATTCGCGGTTATACCGCAAAACGGAATTCCTTTGGTAACGGTGGATGGCGAGAATACAGGTGCTCCAAATACCGCCTACATCAACGCTATTGATGGTAATGGACAGGAAGATCTGTACTATGGTTATGACAATGATGATGAACCAACAAGTACCCGTGTTACCAATGATTTGAGGAGTTTCCTGGATATTTCAAAAAAGAACGGGAAAAAGATACTGGTTACCGATTATTGTTCAACGCCATCAAACATGACCCGGTCTTACCAGGTTAATGGCGCTAACGGATATATTTCCTTCGCGGCTGATCAAAGGGGGCTGAACAATATCCCGGCTTTTCCTGCGAGGATCAATAATGAGAACGCTAATGTGATTACCTTGCTCAGTCAGGCCAAAAACTTTCTGTATCTCATCAATACCGAGAATTATAATTCAAAAGCTGATTTTATTAAAGTGGTTTCGGCCACTAATTATGATGCTTTGATCATGGATCTGTATTTTAATGATACAGTCTTTACCAGTGCCGAAATTAGTGCTTTAAAAAAGAAAGCCAACGGTGGCACACGCCTGATTATCTCCTACATGTCTATCGGCGAAGCAGAGAATTACCGTTATTACTGGCAAAATACCTGGAAACCCGGCAACCCTGTTTGGCTGGATGCCGAAAATCCTAACTGGCCCGGAAATTATAAAGTAAAATATTGGAATAAGGATTGGCAAAACATTATTTACGGTAATGACGCTTCGTATCTGAAAAAGATACTCAATGCTGGTTTTGATGGTGTTTACCTGGATATTATTGATGCCTTTGAGTATTATGAAGGCTGAAATTAGTACCGAAGATTAGGCTAACCCTGTCACCTCCATCCTTAATTGAGTGGAGCGCCCTCTTTTCGCCTGCAATGGAAAGGGGGCTTTTTTGGTTTTATATTTTGCTCTCCTGGCATTAAGTTCTTGGAAATCTCTCTTGTCGTAGGGCGAGTATTATTGCTAATTCTTCGCTCCAAAAGCCTTGTTCTGTTATAGCTTCAGGATCTACTGCGTACATCCTGCTTTTTAGTTGCTCAAATTGTTCGTCTGAGAAATTAAGGAATCGGGAATTGTCCTCTGGATTTTTGTCTTGCAATACTTCTGTTTCAAAATCACGGTACAGAATTAAAAATTCAGCCAATGTCTCTATCGAACTGTTAAAATACATGGGACTAAACAGGTCCTCATCATCAAGCTCTACAATTTTATCATAGTCACTGGTGTCAATCGCAATAGGGTCTCCGTCACGGCAAGAGCCTATTACAATATATTTCTCAAAATCTGGATTGTCTTCTTCAAGATCATACTGATCGGTGAGTTTGTGAATACCGTAAACAACATCGTCCGTATCGTTCGCAAAAGACAAGTTTGGTTCACAATAATTGGGTAATCCCGCTATATGCAAAAAGTCGGATGTCGCTTTCTGTAAATTAAATTTATCCAGGTGTAATCTACTCAGGGGCAAAAGAGGTTCATCGGTATTCGTCCAATTGGTTCGAAATATTTGAGGCGTCATTTCAATATTATAGGCACTCACAATTTACGTAATAATCCTAATAGCGACAACCTTGCGCTTCGAATTTTAGTAATTACGCTGTTGGTGACAGCAGGATTTTGACGTCGCCATTATTTACCGTTTAGCGTACTTATTTATATTTGAAGATGGAATTAAGTCAAACAAAACCACAAATCAAGAAATCAATCTATGTATACCTCCTACTAACTTTATTGTTTAGTGCTATTGTTTGGATACTGACCCTGCACCAGGGCACAGGCCGGATCGGCGGCCGTATATATGGATACGGTATTATGTGGTGCCCTGCCCTGGCCACTTACCTAACGTGTAAGATCCTTAAACTCGACTTTACACGCCTGGCCTGGCAATGGGGCAAACCAAAATACCAGGTTTGGGCTTATTTTGTGCCGCTGATATACGCGGCGATCAGCTATGGCATTATCTGGATAATGGGATGGGGCGGTTTCTATAATAAACAGTTCATCAGCGAAGCCGCACAGTCCCTGGGATGGAGTAATCTGCCTGCCGGTGTTTTTATTCCGTTGTTTTTCCTGGTTAACGGCGTAATTGGTTTTTTTGCAAGCATGTCTACGGCACTTGGCGAGGAGATAGGGTGGCGGGGCTTCCTCGTGCCACAACTCAGTAAAATCAGTGGTTTCACTGCTACCTCTTTGATCAGTGGGTTTATCTGGGCTGTATGGCATTATCCTTTAATTATATGGGGAAGCTATAACGGCGGCACACCCTTCTGGTACAGCTTAACTTGCTTTACGGTGGCGGTAGTAAGTATGAGTTTCATTTGCGCCTGGTTTAGGCTAAAATCAAACAGCTTGTGGACCGGTGTTATGCTGCATGCCAGCCATAACCTTTTTATTCAAAGTTTTTTTACCCCAATAACGGTTGCCAACGCCCAAACCAAGTATTTTGCCGACGAATTTGGGGCGGTTATAGCCGCTGTATCTGTTTTGTTTGCAATTTATTTTTGGACCAGACGAAAGGAATTAAGCATAGCAGGGTAAAAAAGCACAATTTATCACAAGCGGGACGCTTGCGGGAGCGAAGGCGATAAATGCTTAACATGGCTATCATTTACCAAAGCCATTAAATCCAAATCCCATATAACCCACATCATTTGCACTCATCATAAATTCCATTCTACCATCACGATGTTCAAGTTTTGGTGTATCATTGTCCGGTTGGTTTTCTACCGCCGATGCTGCATTATCGGGATTATTGGTCATATTGTCTTTATCTTCTTTTGTTTCCTTTTTTAAATTGGGTGTGCTCATAATGAATGATTTTAAGTGTTAATAAAAAATACTGATACCGCCGGCTATGCCGATGAATAATAATGTGTGATGTTTAAGGCTATCAGAAAGTTAAGTAGTTTGCCGTGGTTTTTAAACGTTTATTTTGTTCGATTGGAACCCCGCCCTCGCTATCGCAGGCATCTGAGGCACTTTTATAATTGAAGATATATAGTATCCTGGTCAAAAAAGCTATGATTTGTGTATTTAATGTCAGGAAAAGCGATAAAATCGTTTGATAAATTGCTAAAAAAAGCTAATCAAAGTCATCTTTTATTGAAAAACTCTTAATGGAAGCGAGTTTTATGTCGTTTTTGCAATTTTTGAGT
>Ga0105237_10001574_pt1 | contig 29718 bp, 27 predicted proteins | sample KBSC24metaG_FD_81520 | JGI IMG/M metagenome (GOLD analysis project Ga0105237, IMG submission 81520) | Corn rhizosphere microbial communities from Kellogg Biological Station, Michigan, USA - KBS C2-4 metaG | ecosystem: Host-associated > Plants > Roots > Rhizosphere > Soil | place: Michigan, USA... | reverse complement strand
GACGCCGGCGCCGCGCGGCGCCGATCGCGTCTGGGAGCTGCCGCCGTCGCCGCGCCGCATCCCCGACAGCTTGCCAGGAGACGCGGCGCGCGACGGCGCTTGCGCTAGCCAGTCCACCGCCGGCTTGCCCGCGCCGGGCTTGCCTTCCGCTGACGCCGAGCCGGGTGCGGCGAGCCGGGTGCGCCGAGCCCGGTGCGCCGAGCCTAGCCAACCCGTACAACCCGTTCACAACTCGGCCGCCCGATCGGCGGCTCGCTAGCCTAGAGGCCCCAATGCTCAGGGCGCGTAGCTCAGTTGGCCAGAGCACCTCGTTTACACCGAGGGGGTCGCCCGTTCGAGTCGGGCCGCGCCCATCGCCCCATCGCCCCCACCGGCCGTGACCGGCAAGCTCTCATGACAGACGACAGCTCTCCCATCCGCATCGCCGTCATCGGCTCGGGGCCCGCCGGCTTCTACGCCGCCGGGCACCTGCTCAAGGACGCAGACGCCGGCTTCGAGGTCGACATGATCGAGCGCCTGCCCACACCCTGGGGCCTGGTGCGCTCGGGCGTCGCGCCCGACCATCCGAAGATCAAGTCCGTCACGCGCGTGTACGAGAAGACCGCCGCGCACCCGCGCTTTCGCTACTTCGGAAACGTCGAGTTCGGCCGGCACGTCTCGCGCGCGGACCTGCTGGCGCACTACCACGCGATCGTCTACGCGACCGGCTCGCCGATGGACCGCCCGCTGGGCATTCCCGGCGAAGACCTGCCGGGCTCGCACGCGGCGACCGAGTTCGTCGGCTGGTACAACGGCCACCCCGACCACACCGGCCTGGAGGTCGACCTCGTCTCGGCCGAGCGCGCCGTCGTCATCGGCAACGGCAACGTCGCCGTCGACGTCGCGCGCATGCTCGTGCTGACCGCCGACGAGCTCGCGCCGACGGACACCGCAGACCACGCGCTTGCGGTGCTCGCGCGCAGCCGCGTGCGCGAGGTCGTCGTCGTCGGCCGTCGCGGCCCCGCGCAGGCCGCCTTCACCAACCCCGAGCTGCTGGAGCTCGGCGTGCTGACCGACGCCGACGTGGTCGTCGACCCGGACGAGCTGGAGCGCGCGCTGGCCGTGCACGACCAGGCCGCCGAGCACGACGCCACGTCGCGGCGCAACGTCGAGATCCTGCGCGAGTACGCCCAGCGCACGCCGACCGAGGGGCGCCGGCGCGTCGTGCTGCGCTTCCTGCTCTCGCCCGTGCGGCTGATCGCCGGCGAGGACGGCGCGCTGGCGGCCGTCGAGCTCGTGCGCAACGAGCTCGTGCCCGGCGAAGGCGGCGCGCTGCGCGCGCGCGCGACCGACGACTCCGAGACGATCGGCGCCGGGCTGGTGTTCCGCGCGATCGGCTACCGCGGCATGCCGCTGCCGGACGTGTCCTTCGACGAACGCGCTGCGGTGATCCTCAACGAGCGCGGGCGCGTGCTCGACCCCGACAGCCGCGCGCCGTCGCCGGGCGAGTACGTCGTCGGCTGGATCAAGCGCGGCCCCTCCGGCGTCATCGGCACGAACAAGAAGGACGCGCAGGAGACCGTCGACGCGATGCTCGCCGACCTCGCGCCGTCGGCCAACGGCGCCGGCCCCGCCCACACGCCGAGCCATCCCGACGCCGCGGCGATCGAGGCGCTGCTGCGCGAGCGCCAGCCGGCGCTCGTCACCTACGCCGGCTGGGAGGCCATCGACCGCCACGAGCGCCAGCTGGGCGAGCGCGCCGGGCGCCCGCGCGTGAAGCTCACCGACATCGAGCAGATGCTGCGCATCGCCGCCGCCGAAACGCCCGACTCCTAGCGCGCGCCCCGGCCGAGCGCGGCCTGCCGGCGCCGGCGATATGGCAGACTGCCTGGCGCGAGCCCCGTTAGCTCATCTGGTAGAGCGCCGGACTTTTAATCCGGTGGGGCGGGTTCGAGTCCCGCACGGGGCATGACAACACCTGCAGACCGGCTCGGCAGGACTGCTAACGGGTGAGTTGCACGCCGCGGATGAGCGTGAATGTCGGGTAGGTCTTCTTGCTGCGCTGGTTTTGACGCACTCTGGTCTGCGCCTGCAAATAGAGCTTCGGCGCGTTCTGCAACGACGCAGGCAGCTGAAGCGTCGCGCTGAAAGTGCCGCTGCGTGTGAGGCTGACCTTCGCGACGATCGTCCCGGTGGGTGTCGCCGTGCACGAGGCCGCTGCTCGAATCGTGACTGGCTCGAGCTGCTTTGCGAACGGGCGGGTGACGTCCCCGCTGAAGATGATCGTGCGCCCCGCGGCCGTGATCGACGTCGTGTACATGCGGCGGGCGAACTTGAGGGCGCCGCTTCGGACCGAGCCGAGCTTGGCGACGTAGAGAGCACGGTTGGTGAACCGCAGGGAGCGCGGTGGCAGGGTTACGGTCGCCTTGAAAGACAAGTCTGCCTGGACGGTTGCCGTGGCCACCGTCTTGCCGTTCCAGGACGAGAGGATCGCCACCTTCTTGCCGACCGCCGCGGCGGGCGCGACGCCGAGCACCTGGGTCTTGCCGGCCTGCGGGAACACGTCGGTCAGGATCAAGCGGTTCGCGGCGCACCCGACCGGCGGTGGCAGGGACGGAAACGCCGGTGGGGACACGGTTCCAGTTGACGAGCCAAGGACCGGCTGGGAGCCGAGGAAGGTCGTCGAGCCGCCGACTGGCGTTTCGTTCCCAGAAGGACCGCCCGAGGGCGCGGCGTTGGTGGTGATCGCCCCGAGCGCACCGAGGTTGAACTCGGTGAACCAGATGCGCGAGTCCGGGCCCGCGACGACATAGAGGACGCCGGCGTTGCTGAAGCCGACCGGGTACTCGACGATGTCAGCTCCGGAGGTGGCGGTCGTGGGGATGGCGCCGATCGCGTCGGCGTTGCGCTCGGCGAACCAGATCTGCTTGTCTGCCCCGACCGCGAGGCCGAACGGCAGGCTGTTGAGCGTCGGCGTCGGGAAGATCGTGATCGTTCCCGCCGGAGTGATCCGTCCGACCGCGGCCGGTACGCCGAGACTGAACCAGATGTTGCCGTCGGGACCGAGCACGAGCCCGTTGATCTGATTGTCGCCCACCGGCAGCGCGAATTCGTCGCCGGCGCCGGTGTGCCCGGCGGTGTCCATGCGCGCGATCTTGTTGCCCTCACCGAACCAGAGCTTTCCGTCGGCGCCGACGGTCACCCCCGACACCGATTCGCTGGATTTCGTTTCGTAACCCGTGATCGTTCCCGCCGTCGTGATTGCGCCGACCTGATGGTTCCAGCCGAACCAGAGCCGGCCGTCGGGGCCGGGGGCGATCGATCCGTAGCCTCCTGTGCCGCTGCCGAGGGCATAAGGGGTCATTTCGCTCGTGAGCGCCACCCCGACGGGCACCTTGTCGATCTGCGCATCCTGCGCCACCCACATGTTCCCGTCCGGGCCCAGCGTGGCGGCGAGGCCCAATCCGGACGACGGCAGCTGGACGACGTCCGAGCTCGAGATGGCTCCGCTCGTCGCCATCCGCCCGACGAAGGTCCCGCCCACATGGTTGCCACTGTCGACGAACCAGATCTTCCCGTCCGGGCCTGTCGTGATCCCGTAAGGCGTCGTTTCGATCGGGATCGGGTATTTGGTGATCGCTCCCGCGTCCGCTGCGGCAGAGGCCGGGGCGAGCGTCGCGATCGTCGCCAGCACGCCTAGTAGCAGTGCGCTCGCGCAGCGACTTGACATTTGCGCAAGCACGTGGGCGAGTCTCTCACATCCGCGCCTGCGCCGGGACGACCATGCGCGGCAAAGCTGGAGCGGGCATGGTTCAAGTCCACTCAAGCGCCCTGCGGCCTTCCCATGCAGCGCGGGTCCGCTCCGCGTGGTCACACGACATCGGCCGCGCGGAGCGGTCCTGCGGACTAGGGCTTGTTGTAGTTGTGAACCGGGAACTCCTTGCGGTCCGGCGGTCCGGCGAACGCCCTGTCGCCGAGCTCTCCGACGACCGGCATCAACCGGTTTTGAGCAAAGCGGTCGAACGCCTCGGTCGACTCCCAGAAGTCGATCACTCCCCAGCCACCGTCGATCGGGCCCGCCGAGTGGAAGATCAGGCCCTCGGGCGGATCGTTGTCGATGTCCATGCGCTGGTGGACGGCCTCGTACTGCTGCTGCGTGCCTCCGTCGAACTTGAGCCTTATGCCAACAGCCATCTTCGCTCCTCTCTGGAATGAGCAAGCGAGCATACCCCGCTCGGCCCGCTAGCCGGTCGAGGCCGCGACGGCGCAGCAGACGCGGCGCTTGCCGCCGTCCTTGGCGTCCATCAGCGCTGCGTCGGCCGCCTCCACGAGGCTGTCGAGCGTCCTGCCGTGGTAGGGGAACAGCGCAAAGCCGACCGTCGCCGAGACGGCGCACTCGGAGTAGCCGACCCGCGCCACGGCGTCCTCGACGGCGTCGACGCAGCGTACGCTCAGCGTGCGGCTGACCGACGTGTCGACGCCGTGCGCGACCAGCGCGAACTCGTCGCCGCCGATCCGCGCGATGAAGTCGCCCGGGCGTGTGACCTGCTGCAGCGCTGCGGCGATCGCCTGCAGCACGGCGTCTCCGGCGGCGTGGCCGAACATGTCGTTGACGCGCTTGAAGTTGTCCAGGTCGATCATCGCGATCGACATCGGCGAGTCGACGTCCGGGCCGGCGAGCTGCAGCGTGCGCTCGACCGCATCGGCGAACGCGCGCCTGTTGGGCAGGCCTGTGAGCGGGTCGTGCGAAGCCAGCTCGCGCGAAACCTGTTCGGCCTGCGCGAGCTCGCGCCGGTTGTAGAGGATGATCCCCACGAGCACGCCGGCGGTCGCGGCGAGCGCGACGAAGCGCAGGATGAACAGCAGCTGCGCGTCCGCGCCGGAGTAGAGGAACGGGCTCGCGCAGACGGCGATCGTCGCCAGCAGCCGCAGCACGGCGCCGCGCGGCGTGGCGAAGTACGCCGCGAGCGCGACCGACAGGAACACCAGCGGCAGCAACGGGCTCGTGGCGCCGCCGGTGATGTACACGCCGAATGCGATCGCAGGAATGGCCAGCGCGTTCGTCGCGCGATAGCCCAGCTCCTCCGCGCGCGCTCCCCAGACGAGCACGAGCAGGCCCGCGATCGCCGCCCACGCGCTCAGCGCGATCGCCAGCGACATGTGCGCCCGGTCGGCGCCGGGCAGCGCGACCACGACCAGCGTGATCGCCGACGCGCCCAGCCATGCGCCGGCGGCGGCGATCGCCCGCTGCGGCCGATCGCGCCAGCTCGGCGCGGGCCGCTTCTCAGCGCCGTGGGCGTAGGTTCCCTCGCCCGCTCCGTCTGCCACCAGGCGCGGTCGCGGCCCCGCGACCGCCGGGCCGCCGAGCGCGCGCTGTGCCGTTGCGTCGCGCGGGCGCGTCGCGCTCGCCGCGCCCGCGGCCGCCCCCTTGGCCGGGTGCCGGCTGGCCTTCGCGCGGAACATCGCCCCGTCGGCCGCGTCGATCAGCGTCGACAGCGTCTCCCCGTCGCGCGGCCATCTCGCATAGCCGACGCTCGCCGACAGCGCCACGCCGGGCAGCCCGCTGCGCTCGGCCGCGTGCTCGACGGCCTGCGCGCAGGCGGCGGCGAGGCCGGCGAGCTGCTGCTCGGTCTTGTCCGAGACGAGCACCGCGAACTCGTCTCCGCCGATCCGCGCCAGGCAATCGTACTCGTCGGTCGCCTCCGTCAGCTCTGCCGCGACGCTGCGCAGCAGCTCGTCGGCGCCCGTGTGCCCGTAGGCCGTGTTGACCTTCTTGAACTCGTCGATGTCGATGACCAGCACGCCCGAGCCCTCCCGCGGCGGGCACTGCTCGTTTCGCTCGCGCAGGGCGCGCAGGTTGCACAGCCCCGTCAGCGGGTCTGACATGGCCTGCCGGCGCGAGACCTGCTCGGCCAGCAGCAGCCGGCGCTTGCGAAAGCCCACGACGGCGGCCAGTCCCCACAGCGCCGCTACGAGCACCGTCACATGGCCGGGGAACTGCGCGTCCAAAGGCGCCGTGTCGTAGAGCAGCGGCGAAGCGGCCAGCGCGGTTATCAGGATCAGCTGCGCGACCGCCTGCCTGAACCTGAAGAAGTAGGCCGCATACAGCGCCGGAAAGAAGTACAGCTCGAGAAATCCGCTGCTTGCGCCGCCCGACCACAGGCAGGCGGCCCAGATCGTCAGCGACCCGAGCGCCGTGAAGACGTTCGTCAGCGCGTACAGCGCCCGGTTGGACAGCGGTCGGAAGACGACGAACGTGAACAGCGCGCCGAGCAGGCCGAAGACGACCAGCCCGCGCAGCTCGGCCACGTGCAGCCTGCCGCCGCCCGGCAGAAGCGTGCCGACCCCGATCGTGACCGAGCCGGCGACCCACATCGCGATCGGCGTCCAGATCCTGAGATCGTGCTCATCGCGTGGCTCGATCCCGGACATGGCCAGCATCGCGCGCTCGGAGACCCTCTCCATGGATGAGCAATCGTCTGCAAGCGCCCCGGCCGTGACGCATGGCGATCGGACTGGACGCATCGCCGACACGCCCGGCCGTGCGGTCAACCGGCATATCCGCGCGCCGCGCGGCAAGCGCCCATCGGGTAGCTTGGCCGTATGCCTCGCACGCCCGGCGCGCCCTACGACGTCAACGGTCGCACCGTGTTCGTCACCGGCGCCGCGCGCGGCATCGGCAAGGCGGCGGCCGAGCGCCTGCACGCCAGGGGCGCCAACGTCGCACTCGTCGGCCTGGAGCCCGAGCGCCTGGAGGCGAACGCCGCCGCGCTCGGCGACCGCGCGGTGAGCCTGGAGGTCGACGTGACCGATCTCGACGCCCTGCAGCGCGCCGTCAAGGCGACCGTCGAGCGCTTCGGCGCGATCGACGTGGCGATCGCCAACGCGGGCATCGCGTTCACCGGCGCGCTCGCCACGGCGCCGGTCGAGCAGGTCGAGCGCACGCTCGCGGTCAACCTGCTCGGCGTATGGCGCACCGACCGCGCGGTGATCGAGCAGATCACCAAGCAGCGCGGCTACCTGCTGAACATCTCCTCGCTGAGCGCCATCTCGCACGGCCCGATGATGGGCCCCTACACCGCCGCCAAGGCCGGCGTCGAGGCGCTGTCGGATGCGCTGCGCATGGAGACGGTGTCGAGCGGCGCGATGGTCGGCTGCGCGTACTTCGGCTTTCTCGACACCGATCTGGTCAAAGCCGCCTTCGCCGAGCCTTCCGCCGAAGCGATGACCGGGCGCCTGCCCGGTTTCATCCGCAACCCGGCGCCGCTGTCCAAGGCGATCGACGCGATCGAGCGCGGCATCGAGCGACGCGCCGCGCGCGTGTGGGCGCCGCGCTGGGTCGGGCCGATGCTCACGCTGCGCGGCCTGCTGCAGCCGCTGACCGAACGTCAGGCCCGCGGCGACACGGCGCAGCTAGACGAGGCGATGCGCCTCGCCGCCGAGGCCAACCAGAGCGACGGTCAGGACCCGCTGCTGGGCGTGGCGGCGAAGGCGCTGGACCGGGGCTAGCTCTCGCCCCCCGGCTCGCCGTCGGCGAGGATTCGGTAGAGGTCGCGGCGCGTCGCGCTCAGCACCTCGCGCGCCTTGCCCATCTGCTCGGCGCCGCCCGTGCGCATGACCTGCACGAAGGCGAAGCCCACCTCGCGCATCAGCTTGCCCAGCTCGTGCGCCTCGTCTGAGACCTCGCCGCTCATCTGCTCCCACGGCGCGGGCCTGTCCTCGCCGCGCTCCTGCACGTATGCGCGCCCGGCGTCCGTCAGCGCGAACAGCTTGCGCCCGTCGCCTTCCTCGGAGCGGATCAGGCCCTCGTCCTCGAGCTGTGACAGCGCCGGGTAGACCGAGCCGGGGCTCGGGCGCCAGACGCCGTCGCTGCGCTCCTGCACCTCCTGCATGATCTGGTAGCCGTTGCGCGGCTCCTCGGCCAGCAGCAGCAGCGCCGCCGTGCGGATGTCGCCGCGGCGCGCCTTGCGCCCGCGACCGCGCGGACCGCCGCCGAAGCCGAATCCGCCGAAGCCCTCCGAGCCGCCGCCGAAACCGCGATGGCGATGGCGCCCGCGGTCTCCGCCGGGATCGCCGTGCCGGCCATGCCCGCCGCCGTGCTGGCTCATCGCGAACCGCAGGACGCCGCCGATGTCGTGATGACCGGTCTGCGAGTGGCCGCCACGTGCGCAGCGCCCCTCGCCCGTCGAATGAGCTGCATGCATCTTCTTCTCCTATCGCGAGCTATCAAAGTACACTCACGATATATCGTTATCTATATTAATTCAAGTCCTCCCTTTGCGGGCGGACAGAGCTGGCGGATGGCGGGCGTTCCGAGGCGCCGTCGCATTCCGACGCCGTCGCGTTCCGAGGCGCCGTCGCACTCCGAGGCGCCGTCGAGCTCGGGCGCGCGCACGCGCAGCGCCGCTCAGTGGCGGAAGTGGCGCACGCCGGTGGCGACCATCGCGATGCCGGCCTGCTGCGCGGCGACGACGACGTCCTCGTCGCGAACCGACCCGGCCGGCTGCACGATCGCGCTGACCCCCGCGTCGATGGCCAGCTGCGGACCGTCGGCGAACGGGAAGTAGGCGTCGGACGCGAGCGCCGAGCCGGAGAGCAGCTGCGGCTGGGCGGCCTGCGCCTTCTCGACGGCGATGCGCACGGCGTCCACGCGGCTCATCTGCCCGGCGCCGATGCCGATCGTCGCGCACGCCACGGCGCCGTCGTCGCCGTCGTCTTCTGATGCCGCGCCGCCGGCCGCGATGACTATCGCGTTGGAGCGCACGTGGCGACAGACCCTCCAGGCGAACAGCATCGCCTGCCACTCGCCCTCGCTCGGTTGGCGGTCGGTCAGCACGCGCATCTGCTCGCGCGTCTCGGCGACCACGTCGCGCGTCTGCACGAGCTGGCCGCCGATCACCGGCTTGCGTTCGACCTCGTTGGCCGCTTCGGGGATGCCAGCGGAGCGAGCGTCCACCGCTGCGGCAGGCGCGGGCCAGTGCGCCAGCTCGAGCAGGCGCACGTTCTTCTTCTCGCCGAGCAGCGCCAGCGCGTCGGGCTCGAAGCCCGGCGCCAGCAGCACCTCGATGAACTGCTGGGAAAGCTGGCGCGCGCACGCCAGGTCTACGCGCCGGTTGACCGCGATGACGCCGCCGTAGGCGCTCTGCGGGTCGCACGCGAAGGCGCGTTCGTAGGCCGCCTGCACGGTCGGCGCGATCGCCGCGCCGCACGGGTTGTTGTGCTTGACGATCGCGCAGGCCGGCGCGTCGAAGTCCTCGACCAGCTCGCGCGCGGAGCTGAGGTCGAGCAGGTTGTTGAAAGACAGCTCCTTGCCGTGCAGCTGGACCACGCCGTCGAGCAGGTGCGTCGGCGAGCCGGCGCGCGCGTAGAAGGCCGCCCGCTGGTGCGGGTTCTCGCCGTAGCGCAGGTCTGCGACCTTCTCGTAGGCGTCGTTCCACGTCGGCGCAAAGCCCTCGTACGTGCGCTGCGCAAACCACGTCGCGATCGCCGCGTCATAGCGCGCCGTGCACGCGAACGCCTTCGCCGCAAGCCGCGTGCGCGTGCCCAGCGACAGGCGCCCGTCGCCGTCGCGCAGCTCGCCCAGCACGTCCTCGTAGTCGGCCGGGTCGACGACGACGGCCGCGAACTCGCTGTTCTTGGCCGCCGCGCGGATCATCGTCGGGCCGCCGATGTCGATGTTCTCGACGATCTCCTGCTCGTCGGCGTCGCCGCGCGCGAGCGTCTGCTCGAACGGGTACAGGTTCACGCAGACCAGATCCACCTGCTCGATTCGCTGCTGCGCGGCGGCCTGCAGGTGGTCGTCGTTGTCGCGCTTTGCCAGCAGGCCCGCGTACAGGCGCGGGTGCAGCGTCTTGACGCGCCCGTCCATCATCTCCGGGAAGCCCGTGAAGTCCTCGATGTCGCGTGAGGCGATGCCCGCGCCGGCCAGCTCGCGCGCCGTGCCGCCCGTCGAGACGATCTCCACGCCCAGCTCGTCCAGGCCGCGCGCGAAGTCCACGATGCCGGCCTTCTCGGACACCGACAGCAGCGCCCGGCGCACGCGCACCTCGCCGGCGGCCGAACGCTCGATTCCGCCGTCCGCGGGCGTCCGGGTCTCGCGTTCGGAGAGCATGCTCAGAGCCTATCCCTCGTCCGCGCCGCGCGCCTCGCCCGACCCGCTCGTCTCGCCGGGGGCGCTCGCCTCGGCGCGGCCCCCCCCGCGCCCGCGCTCGGGGCGCGCGACGCGCAGGTCCGCGGGCCAGTCGGCGCCGGCGCCGCGCGGGCGCGCGGCTAGCGGGTGGCGCGGGTCGGCGGGGTCGATCGCCAGCGCGCCGCGCGCGAACAGCCGCACGGCCTGCGCGAGCAGCGCGTGCTCGAGCGGTCGCAGCGCGTCCAGCACCTCGCGCTCCTCGCGCGCGTCGGGCAGCTCGACGGCGCGCTGCAGGATGACCGGGCCCGTGTCGACGCCGTCGTCGACGAAGTGCACCGTCACGCCGAACACGTGCACGCCGTAGGCCAGCGCCTGCGCGACCGCGCCGATGCCCGGGAACGCCGGCAGCAGCGAGGGATGCACGTTGATGACCGCGCCGGGGAAGCGCGCGAGGAAGGCCGGCCCGAGCAGCTCCATGTAGCCGGCCAGCACGACCAGCCGCACGCCGCGCTCGATCAGCCAGTCGGCCAGCGCGTCGTCGCGCGCGGCGCGGTCGGCGTAGTCGCCGCGGGCGAACACCGCCGTCGGCACGTCGCGCTCGGCCGCGCGCGCCAGCGCTGGCGCGTCGGCGGTGCTGGAGGCGACGGCGACGACGCGCGCCTCGCGCCCGTGCACCGTGTCCAGCAGCGCCTGCAGGTTCGTGCCGGCGCCCGATACGAGCACGGCGATCGGAAGCTGCTCGGCCACGCGGGGCACGATAGCTGTGAGCAAGCTCACAGAGGGTGCTTGGCGCGGCGCGTTGAATGAGCGAGAGGGTTGGAGGCGGTGCGAGCCGCAAGCGAAAGGAAGCTCCAAATGCTCACAGCCATCCTCATCACACTGGTCGTCGTGGCCGCGCTGGCCTACGCGCTGCGCATTCCCGGCAGCCAGTCCACGATCCTGCGCCGGCCCTACAACAACCGCTACAACGACGCCGCGGGGGCGCGCGAGGATCACCTCGGGTAGCTCGGCTCGGCCTGAGCTGCGGGGGTGGCTCAGGCCTTGACGAGCGGGAGGATCTGGTCGTCCTCCAGCGAGTGCTTGCCCCCCGCGCCGTCGCTGTCGGCGAGCGGGTACTCGCCACTGAAGCACGCGTCGCAGTGCGTGGCGCGCTCGCCGCGCACTGCCTCGTAGACGCCCTGCAGCGACAGGTAGTGCAGCGAGTCGCAGCCCAGCTCCGCGGCGACCTCCTCGGTGGTGCGCCCGTGCGCGATCATCTCCTCGCGCGTGGACATGTCGATGCCGTAGTGGCAGGGGTGCTTGATCGGCGGCGCCGAGATGCGCATGTGCACCTCGGCGGCGCCGGCGTCGCGCAGCATCTGCACGATCTGGCGCGTCGTGTTGCCGCGCACGATCGAGTCGTCGACGACGACCAGGCGCTTGCCGGCGATCACCTCGGGCAGCGGGTTGAACTTCAGCCGCAGCCCGTGCTTGCGCAGCTCCTGGCCGGGCTGGATGAACGTGCGCGCGACGTAGCGGTTCTTGACGAAGCCGTCGTCCTGGGGCAGCCCGGCGGCGCGCGCCAGCCCGCGCGCGGCGGGGTTGCCGGAGTCGGGCACGGCGATCACCAGGTCGGCCTCGACGGGCGCCTCGCGCCACAGGATCTCGCCCATGCGCCCGCGCGCGACCTGCAGCACCTGGTCGTTCATGCGCGAGTCCGGGCGCGCGAAGTAGATGTGCTCGAACACGCACAGCGACTGGCGCTCGCCGCTGACCGCCAGGCGGGTGCGCAGCGCACCGTCGGCGAGCGTGACGACCTCTCCCGGCTCGACGTCGCGCAGGTGGCGAGCGCCGATGATGTCGAAGGCGCACGACTCGCTGGCGACGCAGTAGCGCGTCTGCAGCTCCTCGCCGTCGGCCCCGCCCGCCGCCGCGCCGGAGTCGGGCAGCACGCCGATCGACAGCGGGCGCAGCCCGTGCGGATCGCGGAAGGCGACCACGCGGTCCTTGGTCATGACGACCGTCGAGAAGGCGCCGCGCAGGCGCGGCATGACCTCGGCGATCGCGTCCTCGACCGACTCCGCGGGGTGCGTCGCGATCAGCGCGGCGATGATCTCCGAATCTGACGTCGAGCTGAACGTGACGCCGTCGCCGAGCATCTCGTTGTGCAGCTCCACCGCGTTGATCAGGTTGCCGTTGTGCGCCAGCGCCAGCTCCAGGCGCGAGCCGTTGGTGCCCTCCGAGCGCTGGACCGGCTGGGAGTTCTCCCAGGCGTTGGAGCCCGTCGTCGAGTAGCGCACGTGCCCGATCGCCAGCTCGCCGGCGAGCGTGCGCAGGTCGTTCTCCGAGAACACCTGGTTGACCAGGCCGAGCTCGCGGCGCGTGATGATGTGGCCGTTGCGGTCGGCCGCGGCGATCCCAGCCGACTCCTGCCCGCGGTGCTGCAGCGCGTACAGGGCGAAGTACGACAGACGCGACACCTCGTGACCGGGCGCATACAGTCCGAACACTCCGCACTCGTCGCGCGGTCCCTCACGCATCACGAGCACACGCTAGCAGGGGGTCGCGCGGCGCCGTGACCGGGTCGCGCGCCGGCGCCGGGCGTGTCTTGCGCGTCTGCGTTTTCGCGCGGCGATAGCGATGGTATTTGCAAATTGGCGCGCGATCGTTCGCATCTGGCGCGACCTGGTTTGCCTGGCGCGATAGTGCCCGTTTGTGTGAATACCATCGCTACCGCTCGACGCATCAGGAGAACAACTCCGCAAGCCTCGCGTGCGCGCGCGCGAGCTCTTCCAGCGACACCGAGACACGCTCGCCCGTCGCACCGCCGGCGTCGCCGGACGCCTCGGCGCCACCCGCCATGCTCAGCTGCAGCGAGTCGCCGCCGACCGTGCCGAGCCTGTGCACGGGCGCGCTGCGTTCCAGCTCGCTCAGCGCGTCGGCGCTCGCGCTGACGACGAAGCCGCCGGGCGCCTCGCCGAACAGCGCCTCGGCCGCCCGACCCGACAGGTCGCCCAGCTCGACGCGCGCGCCGACGCCTCCGGCCAGGCAGCACTCGGCCAGCGCGATCGCCAGGCCGCCCTCGGCGATGTCGTGCGCGCTGGACAGCGCGCCCGCGCGCACGGCCTCGCGCACGGCGACCTGTGCCGCGTGCACCGCCGCGACGTCGACGCGCGCCAGGCCGTCGGGCAGCGCCTGGCCGCGCAGCTTGGCCAGCTCGCTGGCGGCCAGCGACGGCGCGAACGGGCCGACGAGCGCGATCTCGTCGCCGGCGCGTCCAAAGCCCAGGCGCCCGGCGGCGCGCGCGTCGGGCATGCGCCCGACCATGCCGATCACCGGCGTCGGGTAGATCGGACCGGTGGCGCCCTCGTTGTACAGCGACACGTTGCCGCCGACGATCGGCGCCTGCAGCGCGCGGCAGGCGTCGCCCAGGCCGCGCACGGCTTCTGTGAGCTGCCAGGCGATGTGCGGCTTCTCGGGGTTGCCGAAGTTGAGGTTGTTCGTCGTGCCCAGCGGCTCGGCGCCGGCGCACGCCAGGTTGGCCGCGCACTCCAGCACCGTCTGCACGGTGCCCGTGTAGGGGTCGGCGGCCACGCGGCGGCCGTTGCAGTCGATGCTCACGGCCAGCGCGCTGCCGTCGGCCAGCGCCAGCACGGCCGCGTCGGCCTGCTCGGGGCGGCGCACCGTGCGCGACTGCACGATCGCGTCGTACTGCTCGAACAGCGGGCGGCGCGAGGCGATGTTCGGGCAGGCCAGCAGCGCCAGCAGCGTGTCGCGGATCGTCGCGTCGGCGTGAAGCGTGCGCGGCGGCGGCGGGTAGATCGGGCTCGCCGGCTTCTGCGGCGCCAGGTCATATAGCGGGCAGTCGTCGACGAGCGCGCGCACGGGCATGTCGCCGACCTGCTCGTCGCCGGCGAGCACGCGCACGCGCCCGGTGTCGGTGACCCTGCCGATCGCCGCGCCGTTGACCTCCCACCTCTCGCACAGCGCGAGCACGGCGGCGACGTTCGCCGGCTCGACGACGCACAGCATGCGCTCCTGGGACTCGGAGACCATCACCTCGAAGGGCTCCATGCCGGCCTCGCGCAGCGGCACCTTGGCGACGTCGATCTCGATGCCGACCTCGCCCTTGGAGGCCATCTCGGCGGCCGAGGAGGTCAGGCCCGCCGCGCCGAGGTCCTGCAGCGAGACGATCAGGTCACGCGCCAACAGCTGCAGCGAACACTCCAACAACTTCTTCTCCTCGAAAGGATCGCCCACCTGCACGGTCGGGCGCTTGTCCGAGTCGCCGCCCGAGCTCGTGTCGCCAGCGTCCAGCTCGGCCGAGGCGAGCACCGACGCGCCGCCGATGCCGTCGCGCCCGGTGGCCGCGCCGAACAGCACGAGCACGTTGCCCGTGCCCGCCGCCGCGCTGCGCACCAGGCGCTCGCGCTCGCCGAGGCCGAGCGCCATCGCGTTGACCAGGCAGTTGTGCTCGTAGGGGCCCTCGAAGTAGACCTCGCCGCCGATCGTCGGCACGCCGATCGAGTTGCCGTAGTGCCCGATGCCCGACACCGCGCCGTCGAGCAGGTAGCGCGTGCGCGTCGCCGACTCGCCGGCCGGCTCGCCGAAGCGCAGCGAGTCCAGCACCGCGATCGGCCGCGCGCCGATCGCGAAGATGTCGCGCAGGATGCCGCCGACGCCCGTCGCCGCGCCCTGGAAGGGCTCGACCGCGCTGGGGTGGTTGTGCGACTCGACCTTGAACGCGCACGCCAGGCCGTTGCCCACGTCGACCGCGCCTGCGTTCTCGCCCGGCCCCATGACCACGTGGCGCCCCTCCGTCGGCAGCGTGCGCAGCAGCTTCTTGGAGTGCTTGTACGCGCAGTGCTCGCTCCACAGCAGCGAGTACATCGCCAGCTCCAGCACGTTCGGCGGCGCGCCCTGCTTCTCGCAGACCAGCTCGTACTCCTCGGCCGTCAGCCCGAGCGCGAGCGCGTCCTGCAGCGTCGGCGCTGTCGAGGCGGCGGCGGTCACGCCGGCGCGCCGTCGACGGCCAGGCGCATCGACTCGAAGATCTTCAAGCCGTCGAGCGATTCCCCGGTCAGCTCGTCGACGGCGTGCTCGGGGTGCGGCATCAGGCCGAACACGTTTCCCGCCTCGTTGCACACGCCGGCGATGTCGTGCAGCGAGCCGTTGAAGCTCTGTCCGGGCGCGTAGCGCAGGACGACCTGGCCTTTGTCGCGCATCGCCGCCAGCGTCCGCTCGTCGGCGTAGTAGCGCCCCCACGCGTGCTTGGCGGGAATGCTCAGGCGTTCGCCCTCGGTGCACGCGCGCGTGAACGTCGTGTCGGCGTTCACCACCTCCAGCTGCAGCTGGCGGAAGGTGAAGCGGCGGTTGGCGTTGACCAGCAGCGCTCCCGGCAGCAGGCGCGCCTCGCACAGCACCTGAAAGCCGTTGCAGATGCCCAGCACGGGGCCGCCCTCGCGCGCAAAGTCGATGACCGACTCCATCGCCGGCGCAAAGCGCGCGATCGCGCCCGCGCGCAGGTAGTCGCCGTAGGAGAAGCCGCCGGGGACGATGATCGCGTCGGCGCCCTGCAGGTCGCGCTCGCCGTGCCAGATCAGCTCGGCCTCGCCCACCAGCCGCGCAGCCGCCAGCGCGTCGACCTCGTCGCATGAGCCCGGGAACTGAAGTACGCCGAACTTCACTTCGCGTCGGCGCCGCCGTCGAGCAACTGCACCTCGTAGTCCTCGACCAGCGGGTTGGCCAGCAGCTTGTCGCACATCGGCTGAAGCTGCTGTGCGTCCTCGACGTCCAGCTCGACCAGCCGCCCGACGTGCACGTTGGCCACGCCGCTGAAGCCCAGCGCCGGCAGCGCGCGCTGCACGGCCTCGCCCTGCGGGTCGAGGATGCCCTGCTTGGGGCGGATCAGCACGCGCGCTTTCACGGCGAGGCCGCCGTGCCCGCCGCGCCCGTCCGCTGCAGCCACGCCTCGAACGGCTCGCCGGCGATCAGCTCGTAGGCCTCGACGTAGCGCGCGCGCGTGCCCGCGACGACGTCGTCGGGGATCGCCGGGGCGGGCGGCTTCTTGTCCCAGCCGCTGGACGCCGCCCAGTCGCGCACGTACTGCTTGTCGAAGCTCGGCTGCCCCTGGCCCACCTGGAAGCCCTCCGCCGGCCAGTAGCGCGAGGAGTCCGGCGTCAGCACCTCGTCGCCGAGCACCAGCTCGCCCTGCTCGTCCAGGCCGAACTCGAACTTCGTGTCGGCCAGGATCACGCCGCGCTGTCGCGCGTGCTCGGCCGCGAAGGAGTACAGCTCGATCGACACGTCGCGCACGCGCTGCATCAGCGCGCGGTGCCCGACCAGCTCTGCCGCCGCCTCGAAGTCGATCGCCTCGTCGTGCCCGACGTCGGCCTTGGTGCTCGGCGTGAAGATCGGCTCGGGCAGCCGCTCTGACTCGCGCAGCCCGCCCGGCAGCGCGATGCCCGACACCGAGCCCGTCGCCTGGTAGTCCTTCCAGCCCGAGCCGGTGATGTAGCCGCGCACGACGCACTCCACCGGCAGCATCTCCAGACGGCGCACGACCAGCGCGCGGCCCAGCGCCTCCTGCGGCACGCCGTCCGTCGCCGAGATCAGGTGGTTGGCGACGATCCGCCCGGTAAGCGCGAACCAGAACACCGACAGGCCCGTCAGCACCTTGCCCTTGTCGGGAATCGGCGTCGGATGCACCGCGTCGTACGTCGAGATGCGGTCGCTGGCGACCATCAGCAGCGGCGGCTGGCCGGAGTCGCCCTGGCCCCCGTCGCGGCCCTTCAGGTCGTACATCTCGCGCACCTTCCCGCTGGCGATTAGGGGCAGGTCGGCGAGCGTCGTCACTTGCTTCGATGCTACCAACGAGAGCGGGCGCCAGCGCGGTCGGCGGGATAGCGGTGGAGCGCCATCGCGGCGGCGCGGGGCGGGCGGGCGGTCAGTCGATCGAGTCGATGCGCGCAAGCACCTCGTCCAGGCGCCCGACGATCTCCCTGGCGTAGCGGACGTAGTGGTCGTAGGAGAAGATCGCGTCGAGGTCGAGTCCCAGCGAGCGCACCCGCTCGTCGGCCGCGAGCAGGTCGCGCAGCGCGACGCCCTCGTCCCAGGCGCGCTGCGCGAGCTCCTGCGCGATGCGGTAGGCCTCGTCGCGCGCCATGCCCGTGCCGACGAGCGCCAGCAGCACGCGCTGGGAGAACAGCGCGCCGTGCGTCAGCTGCAGGTTCTCGCGCATGCGCTGCGCGTCGACAGTCATGCCCTCGACGAGCGCGATCGCGCGCTGCTGCAGGTAGTCCAGCAGGATCGTCGAGTCGGGCAGGATCACGCGCTCGACGGAGGAGTGGCTGATGTCGCGCTCGTGCCACAGCGCCACGTTCTCCAGCCCGGCCTGCGCGTTGGCGCGCAGCACGCGCGCCAGGCCCGAGATCTGCTCGGCCTTGATCGGGTTGCGCTTGTGCGGCATCGCCGACGAGCCCTTCTGGCCGGAGCGAAACGGCTCCTGCACCTCGCGCACCTCCGTGCGCTGCAGGTGCCTGATCTCCGTCGCCAGGCGCTCCAGGCCGGCGCCGGCGAGCGCGATCGCCGACAGCAGCTCGGCGTGGCGGTCGCGCGCGACGACCTGCGTGGAGACGTCCTCGCGCGCCAGGCCAAGCCGCGCGAGCACGCGCATCTCGAACTCCGGGCTGGTCGCCGCGTACGTGCCGACGGCGCCCGAGATGGCGCCGACGGCGACCTGCTCGAAGGCGCGCTGCAGGCGCTGCGCGTTGCGATGGGCCTCGAAGGCGAAGCCGGCGAGCTTTACGCCGAACGTCGTCGGCTCGGCGTGCACGCCGTGCGTGCGCCCGACCGTCAGCGTGTCGACGTGCTCGCGCGCACGCGCGTGAAGCGCCGCCACGAGCGCATAGGCGCCCGGCAGGATCACCTCGCCGACCGCGCGCAGCTGCAGCGCCAGCGCCGTGTCCAGCACGTCGGAGGAGGTCAGTCCGTAGTGGATCCAGCGCCCGGCGTCGCCGGCGGAGGCGCCGAGCACGTCGACGAACGCCGCCACGTCGTGGTCGGTCACGCGCTCGCGCTCGTTGACCGCCGCGACGCTGAAGCTCGCGCCGCGGATCGCCTCCAGCTCGCCGCTCGTCGGCCCCTCGCCGGCGCCACCGACGCCGGAGGCGTCGGTCAGCAGCTCGGGCAGCTCCTCGCAGGCGGCCACCTCGACGCGACGCCAGCTCTCCATGCGCGCCTCGTCGCTCCACAGCCTGCCGAGCTCGTCGCGCGTGTAGCGGGCGATCATCGCCCGTGGGCCTCGCCGCTCGCGAAGGGCTCGCGCTCTCGCACCGCGCCGCGCGTCACGCGCCGAGGATCTGCGCGGCGAGGATCGCCGCGTTGCGCGCGTTGTCCAGCCCGACGCAGGCAACGGGCACGCCGGGCGGCATCTGCACGATCGAGAGGATCGCGTCCAGGCCGCCGGCGGCGCTCAGCCGTCCCGACAGCGGCACGCCGACGACCGGTAGGTCGGTGTGCGCGGCCACGGCGCCCGGCAGCGCCGCCGAGATGCCGGCGCCGGCGATGATCACGCGCAGCCCGCGCATGTGCGCGTTCTTGGCGTAGTCGGCGACCACGTCGGGTTCGCGATGCGCGGACATGACGCGGATCTCGTGCAGGATGCCGCGCTCTTCCAGCTCGTGCGCGGCCTTCTCCATGGACTCCATGTCGCTCTTGGAGCCCATCACGATGCCGACGCGCGGCGCGTCAACGTCGATGTCGTCCAGCTGCGCCTGCACTTCGGCCTCCTCCATCAGCTCGGGCACCAGCGAGATGCCCGGCGCGCCCGACTCGCCTTCGGCTCGACCTTCCTTGCCGCCCGGCCCGTCCGCGTGCTCAGCCGATGGACCACGGCGCCGTGGCTGCTCGCTGTCGCTCATCTCGTGCGCAGCATACGCCGCGTCACGGGCGGACTCCGGCCGGGTCGACGCGTATCGCCGTGCCGAGCGCCGCGCGGCGCGCGCTCACAGCGAGGCGATGAACTCCTCGATGCCGATCGCGGCCAGCGTCTCATAGCGACCTGTGCCGCGCGAGCCGAGCTCCAGCGACACGCGCGCCATCGTCGCCTCGTCAGGCGCCTCGACCACCGAGATGAAGTCGACGTGGCCGAGCGTCGCCCACTGCGCCTTGACCGTCGCGCCGAGCTGCTCGACCTCCTTGTTCACCTCTGTGATCCGCTGCGGGTTGTTCTTGACGGTCTGCACGCCCTCGGGAGTGAGGGTCGAGAGCATGATGTAGGTGGGCATGTGACTCCTCCGGTTGTCGTCTTCGCAGCGGCCGTGGCCGCGGGCGCTCTACCACCTTCTACCCGATTGACCCGCCGGGCGCGCATCCGCCGCTGACCGTCCGCCAGGCCAATTCGTCCAGCTGCAAATTTCTTCGCCGGTTCGACGCGTAGCCTGCGCGCCAACGTCCAATGACCAGAACCGGGGGACAGACATGCGCCGACGTCTCAGTTACGCCAACGTCACGGCCACGCTAGCGCTCGTCTTCGCGATGAGCGGTGGAGCGCTGGCGGCGAACCACTACCTGATCAACTCGACCAAACAGATCAACCCGAAGGTGCTGAAGAAGCTCAAAGGCGCTACCGGCAGGAGCGGGCTTGCCGGCGCCACAGGCGCCACGGGCGCCACGGGTCCGACCGGCCCCACCGGGCCCACGGGTAAAGAAGGGCCGAGCGGCCAGAATGGGACCGCGGTCGCATATGCGCACGTCCTCGCCAATGGCGAACTCGACACGGCTCACTCGAAGAACGTGAGCGCTGCGAGCAAAGCCGGCGGGGCGGGGATCTTCTGCTTGAAGACAACAGTGCCAGTGACCACTGCGTTCGGCGCAATCGACACGGCCACGACGGGGCAGTTCGGTTCTTTGAGCGCAGTCCTCGGCGGGCAGGACCCGAGCAAAATCATCGAAACCTTCTGTCCCGCGGGCGACAACGTTCTCGGAGGCGTATTCAACGAGCAAGGCGAAAACGCCAACCTCGCCTTCTGGATCAACTTCAACTAGGTCTTCCTCGGCAGCGAGCCAGGGCGCCGCGTCGCCCGGCTCGCTGCTTCTAGGCGGAATCCGAGCGAGCGGCGCGGCGCGTCTCGCGACCTCACTCGCTCACTCCCCTTCCAGCGGATTCTCCCAGCGCAAGCCGGGGAACCGGGCGAAGTCACGATCGGCGCTGCAGAGCGTCAGGCCGTGCTCGATCGCCAAGGCCGCGAGGTGAGCGTCATTGGCCAGGTCGACGCGCGACTCGCCGGCGAGCAGGCCGGTGATCACCTGCTCGTGACGATCGGTCGGAAGCGGGATCCAGACATGGGGCAGCGCCAGCCACTGCTGCACGCGCGACCACGACCGGCTCAGCGGAGCGGGGTTTTGCACGACACGCGGATTGCCGATCAGGCGGACGAACGCGAGCAGCGACGGCCACGGAAGCCCCACCTTCGGCGAGGCCGTGAGGACGCTCTCGAGCCATTCCCGCGCAGGACGGTGACGGGGCGAGCCGGGAGCGTAGGCGTAAACGAGCAGGTTGGCGTCGAGCAGGATCACCGACGCCAGGGACCCTCTGCGATGTCGAGTGCGGCGCTCACGTCGTCGATGTCGATCAGGAGCTCGCCGGTTTCGAACGGCTCCACGCGAAAGCGGCGGGGCGGCTGCGGCTGGCGGCCACCCTCCGCCTGAGCCAACCCCGCGCGAAGCAGATCGTTGACCTCCTGCTTGAGCGTGTGGTCGAGCTGGCGCCTGCGTCGCTCAATCGCGGAGGCCACGTCGTCGTCCAGCGTGAGCGTCGTGCGCATGCATCAAAGCATAGGCCACCTGATGCCTTGATGTCAAAATGGAGAACGAGGTACAAGTTTGTCCCGCCGCGCCGCGGGGCCTGAGTAGATGCCCTTCCAGCCGCCGGCGGCGGTGACCGTGGCTCAGACGGCCGCAGCGTGAGCGGGCGCGGCCTCCAGCGCCAGCTCCCCCTCGCGCGCATCGACGGTGACCTCGTCGCCCTCGCGCAGCTCGCCCTGCAGCAGCGCAAGCGCGAGCCGGTCGGTGAGCTGCTTCTGGATGACGCGGCGCAGCGGACGCGCGCCGTAGGTGGGGTCATAGCCCATGTCGCCGAGCAGCTGCCTGGCGTCGTCGCCGAGGGTGACGCGCACGCCGCGCTCGGCGACACGCGCGATCACGAGGTCGACCTGCAGCTCGACGATCTCGGAGATCTGCTCGCGCGTGAGCGACTGGAAGCGCACGATGTCGTCGAGGCGGTTGATGAACTCGGGCTTGAAGTAGTCGAGCAGTTGCGAGCGCAGGCGCGCATCGGCGCTGGCGGCGGCGTGCGGGTCGGCGTCATCTCCGGCGGCCGTGCCGGCGGCGACGGGGATGTTGGAGGTCATGATGAGCACGGTGTTCTTGAAGTCGACGGTGCGACCCTGGCCGTCGGTCAGGCGGCCGTCGTCCATGACCTGCAGCAGCGTGTTGAAGACGTCGGCGTGGGCCTTCTCGATCTCGTCGAGCAGGACGACGGCGTAGGGGCGCCGGCGCACGGCCTCGGTGAGCTGTCCGCCCTCTTCGTAGCCGACGTATCCGGGGGGCGCGCCGACGAGCCGCGAGACGGAGTGTTTCTCCATGTACTCGGACATGTCGATGCGGATCATGGCTTCCTGGGAGTCGAACATGAACTCGGCGAGCGCGCGCGCGAGCTCGGTCTTGCCGACGCCGGTGGGGCCGAGGAACAGGAACGAGCCGATCGGGCGGTTGGGGTCCTGCAGCCCGGCGCGCGAGCGGCGCAGCGCCGTGGCGACGGCCTCGATGGCGGCGTCCTGGCCGACGACGCGCTCGTGCAGACGCTGCTCCATGTGCACCAGCTTCTCCGTTTCGCCCTCCATCAGGCGGCTGACGGGAATGCCGGTCCAGCGCGCGACGACCTCGGCGATGTCGTCGGCGTCGACCTCCTCTTTGAGGAACACCGGCCCCTCGCCGCCGCGCTCGCGCTCGGCGGATTCGTATTGGGCGACCTTGCTTTCGAGCTCGGGGATCTCGCCGTAACGCAGCTCGGCGGCGCGCTGCAGGTCGGCGTCGCGTTCGGCGCGCTCCATCTCCACGCGCGCGGCGTCGAGGCGTTCCTTGGTCTCGGAGACGCCGGCGATGGCCTGCTTCTCGGCTTGCCACTGCTCGGTCATCTCGCGCTCGCGCTCTTCCAGCTCGCCGACCTCCGCCTCGATCGCCTTGCGGCGCTGCTTGGCGGCGTCGTCCTTCTCCTTGCGCAGCGACTCGAGCTCGATCTTCAGCTGCATGACGCGCCGTTTGACCTCGTCGATCTCTGTCGGCAGCGAGTCGATCTCGATGCGGATCTTCGACGCGGCCTCGTCGACGAGGTCGATGGCCTTGTCGGGCAGGAAGCGGTCGGCGATGTAGCGGTGGGAGAGCGTGGCGGCGGCGATCAGCGCGCTGTCCTGGATGGAGACGCCGTGGTGCACCTCGTAGCGCTCCTTGAGCCCGCGCAGGATGGCGATGGTGTCCTGCACGCTGGGCTCGCCGACGGTGACCGGCTGAAAGCGCCGCTCCAGCGCGGCGTCCTTCTCGATGTACTTGGTGTACTCGTCCAGCGTGGTGGCGCCGACGGCGCGCAGCTCGCCGCGCGCGAGCATCGGCTTGAGCAGGTTGGAGGCGTCGACGGAGCCCTGGGCGGCGCCGGCGCCGACGATCGTGTGCAGCTCGTCGAGGAACAGGATGATCGCGCCCTGGGCGTCGGAGACCTCTTTGAGCACGCCCTTCAGCCGTTCCTCGAACTCGCCGCGGTAGGCCGCGCCGGCGATCAGCGCGCCCATGTCCAGCGCGATGACGCGCCGATCGCGCAGCGACTCGGGCACGTCCTTGGAGACGATGCGCTGGGCCAGGCCCTCGACGATGGCCGTCTTGCCGACGCCCGGCTCGCCGATCAGCACGGGGTTGTTCTTGGTGCGCCGCGAGAGCACCTGGATGACGCGGCGGATCTCCTCGTCGCGCCCGATGACCGGGTCGAGCTTGCCCTCCTCGGCGATGTGCGTCAAATCGCGCCCGAAGCGCTCCAGCGGGCTCTGCTCCTCCTCGGGGGCCTGCGCGGCGGGGTTGGTGGGGTTAGCTGCCATCGCCGGGCCTCCTCTCTGTGGGCGGCGGGGTGCGACGGGGGAAGGGTGAGCGCGCGTCGGCGGCGCGCACGACGGCGCCGCCGCGGTAGGGCACGGCCAGCTCGGCGCGGAAGGAGCGGCGCACCTGCTCGAGCTCTTGTGCGAGCTGCACTTGCGCGTGCAGCGCCTTGACCTCGAGGTCTTCGATGCGCGCGTTCATCTCGTCTACCTGCGCCTCGAGCTCCAGCACGCGCTCGACGCCTGCGAGGTTGAGGCCGAGATCGGAGGTCATCTCCTGGATGCGGCGCAGGCGATCGACATCCTCCTGGGAGTACAGGCGCGTGCCCTTGGGCGAGCGCTTGGGCTCGATCAGCCCGCGCTGCTCGTACATGCGCAGCGTCTGCGGGTGCATCTGCGCGAGCTCGGCGGCGACGGAGATCATGAAGACGCCGCGGCCGGACTCGACGGACACGCGCGTTACACGGGTGACGCTACGACGCGCCATCGCCGGCCTCCTTTGCGCCCGCGCCCGCGCCGCCGCCCGCACCCGCGCGCGTGGCGTCGGCGTCGGCGTCGGCGTCGGCGAACAGCTTGGCGCGCGGGTCGCCGTTGAACACCTTGGACATCTGCTCGACGGCGCTGCGCTGGTCAGAGCTCAAGTCCTTGGGCACGTCGATGACGAAGCGATAGTGCAGGTCGCCGCGCGCGGGCGGTGAGCCGGAGCCGAGCTTGGGCGGGCCCTCGCCGCGCAGGCGCTGGACGGTGCCGTGCGCGGTGCCGGGCGCCACGCGCAGCGTCTTTACGCCGTCGAGCGTGGGCACCTGTACCTCGGCGCCGCGCAGCGCCTCGGGGATGGTCAGCGGCACCTCGACCTCGAAGTTGGCGCCCTTGCGCTTGAAGACGGGCGACTGCGAGACGTGGGTGATCAGGTAGAGGTCGCCGGGCGGGCCGCCGTTTCGCCCCGGCTCGCCCTTGCCGGCGAGGCGGATGCGGCTGCCGTCGCGCACGCCGGCGGGGATGTTGACGCGCAGGCGCTTGACGGTGCGCACGGCGCCGCTGCCGCGGCACGTCGGGCAGGGGTCCTCGATGATCGTGCCGGAGCCGCCGCAGCGCGAGCACGGCTGGGAGATGGAGAAGGCGCCCTGGCCCTGGGTCTCCACGCCGCGACCTTCGCAGCGTGGGCAGACGGTGGGCGTGGTGCCGGGCTTGGCGCCGGTGCCGTGGCAGGTGTCGCAGCGCGCCTGCATGGGCACCTGCAGCGGCACCTGCGCGCCGGAGACGGCCTGGTCGAAGGAGATGGAGACCTGCGCCTCCAGGTCGGCGCCGCGTTCTGCGCGCACGCGCTGGCGCGCGCCGCGCCCGCCGCCGCCGGAGGCGCCGCCGAACAGGTTGGAGAGGATGTCGCCCATGGAGGAGGCGTCGAAGTCGAAGTTGCCGAAGCCGCCGAAGCCGCCGCCGGGCCCGGCGCCGGTGGCGAAGGGGCCTGAGGCGCTGTCGTACTGCTTGCGCTTGTCGGGGTCGCCGAGCACGTCATGCGCCTGGGAGATCTCCTTGAAGCGCGCCTCGGCGTTCTTGTCGTCGGGGTTGGCGTCGGGGTGGTACTTGCGCGCGAGCTTGCGGTAGGCCTTCTTGATCTCGTCGGCTGAGGCCTTCTTGTCGACGCCGAGCGTCTTGTAGTAGTCGGGTCGCGATGCCATATGCGCTCCTTGGCCTACGCGGCGACGACCACGCGGGCGGGACGAATGACGCTGTCGCCCAGCCGGTAGCCGGGCTGGTAGACCTCGACGACGAGGCCGCTGTCAGAGCCGCCCTCGGCGGGCTGGGGCACGGTGGCCATGGCCTCGTGCACGGCCGGGTCGAAGGTCTCGCCTAGCGGCGTGAAGGACTCGACGCCGACGCGCGCGAGCGCGGCTGAGAGCTCCGAGCGCACGAGCCGCACGCCATCGAGCAGCGGATCGTCGGTTGCGGCGGCGTCGAGCGCGCGGTCGAGGTTGTCGATGGCGGGCAGCAGCTCCTTGGCGAGCTTGGCGACGCCGCGCTGCAGCGCGAGCGCGGACTCGCGCGCGACGCGCTTTCGGTAGTTCTCGAAGTCGGCCTGCGTGCGTTGCGCGAGCGCGAGGTACTCGTCGCGCTTGGCGGCCAGCTCGCCGAGCTCGTCGAGGTCGCCCTTCAGCTCGGCGGAGCCGTCGGCGGGGTCATGTCCGTCGGCGCCGCCGTCGGACACGGCGCCGTCGGCCGCCCCCGGCGCGGCTGCGCCGGGGGTCTGGGCCTGCTGCTGCTCGGTCGACTGCTGCTCGGTCGACTGCTCGTGCTCGGCGCGCTCGGCGCCCTGCTCGGGCGGGGCCTGGTCGACGGTCTGCTTGGAGTCGGACATGCGCTACGCCTTGGGCTCGTCGACTACCTCGGCGTCGACGACGTCCTCATCGTCTGAGGTAGAACCGTCGCCGGAAGGCGCGGCGCCGTTGCCGGCGCCGTCGGCCGCGGCGGCCTCCTGGGCGCGCTGGTACATGGCCTCGGAGATGGCGTGGAAGGCCGTCTGCAGGGCCTCGGTCTTGGCGTTGATGGCGGCGGGGTCGTCGGCCTGCAGCGACTCGCGCACCTCCTTGATGGCGTCGTCGATGCGCTGCTTGGAGTCGGCGTCGACCTGGTCGCCCAGCTCGCCGAGCTGTTTCTCGGCCTGGTAGGCGGCGTTCTCGCCGTTGTTGCGCGCCTCTGCGAGCTCGCGCGCGCGACGGTCCTCCTCGGCGTGGGACTCGGCGTCGGAGACCATGTTCTTGATCTCCTCCTCGGAGAGGCCGGAGCCGGACTTGATCTCGATCTTCTGCTCCTTGCCGGTGCCGAGGTCCTTGGCGGACACGTTGAGGATGCCGTTGGCGTCGATGTCGAAGGCGACCTCGATCTGCGGGATGCCTCGCGGCGCGGGCGGGATGCCGGTCAGCTGGAACTTGCCGAGCGACTTGTTGTACTGAGCCATCTCGCGCTCGCCCTGCAGCACGTGGATCTCGACGGACGGCTGGTTGTCCTCGGCGGTGGAGAAGACCTCGCCCTTGCGCGTGGGGATGGTGGTGTTGCGCTCGATGAGCTTGGTCATGACGCCGCCCTTGGTCTCGATGCCGAGCGTCAGCGGGGTGACGTCGAGCAGCAGCACGTCCTTGACGTCGCCGGCGAGCACGCCGGCCTGGATGGCTGCGCCGACGGCGACGACCTCGTCGGGGTTGACGCCGCGGTGGGGCTCCTTCTTGGTCAGCTCTTTGACCTTCTCCTGCACAGCGGGCATGCGCGTCATGCCGCCGACGAGCACGACGTGCTCGATCTCCTTGACGCCCTTGTCTTTAGCGTCGTCGATGGCCTGACGAACGGGCGCGACTACGCGGTCGAGCAACGCGGAGGTCAGCTCGGCGAGCTTGGCGCGCGTGAGGCGCGTGTCGAGGTGCTTGGGCCCGGAGGAGTCGGCGGTGATGAAGGGCAGGTTGATCTGCGTCTCCTGCGTGGTGGACAGCTCGATCTTGGCCTTCTCGGAGGCCTCGTAGAGACGCTGCAGCGCCATCGGGTCGGCGCTCAGGTCGATGCCCTGGGACTTCTTGAACTCGGAGACGAGCCAGTCGACGATGGCCTTGTCGAAGTTGTCGCCGCCGAGGTGGTTGTCGCCGGCGGTGGACTTGACCTCGAAGACGCCGTCGCCGATCTCCAGCACGGACACGTCGAAGGTGCCGCCGCCGAGGTCGAAGACGAGGATGGTCTGGTCGGACTCCTTGTCCAGTCCGTAGGCGAGCGACGCAGCGGTGGGCTCGTTGATGATGCGCTTGACGTCGAGCCCGGCGATCTTGCCGGCGTCCTTGGTCGCCTGGCGCTGGTCGTCGTTGAAGTAGGCGGGGACGGTGATGACTGCAGAGTCGACGGCCTCGCCCAAATAGGCTTCGGCGTCGGTCTTGAGCTTCTGCAGGATCATGGCGGAGATCTCCGGCGGCGAGAACTGCTCCGCTCCGGAGTCGCGCTCGGTTACTTCTACGCGCGCGTCGCCGTTGGGGCCGGAGACGACCTTGTAGGGGACGATGGACTCCTCCTCGCGCACCTCGGCCTCCTTGCGGCCCATGAAGCGCTTGATGGAGAAGACGGTGTTCTGCGGGTTGGTGACGGCCTGGCGCTTGGCGACCGTGCCCACGAGGCGCTCGCCGGAAGCCGTGAAGGCGACAACGGAGGGGGTCGTGCGACCGCCCTCGGAGTTCTCGATCACGGTGGGCTCGCCGCCCTCGAGCACGGCCATGCACGAGTTCGTCGTGCCGAGGTCGATGCCTATGGTCTTGGCCATGTGGAACTGCTCCTTAGATACGCGGGAATAAATCTAAGTGGCATTGTGACAGATTTTTTATATGGATTCAAGGATGATCCATGCGTGCAGCGAACCTCCGCCGGGCGGTCGCCCGCGAGCCGCGCACAAGTATTTGCCGCCCACAACGGCGAGCGCACGGTGTACCTTGAACGCATGACCTCGATGACGACGGCGATCGCGCAGGCGGCGCCGGTCAAGCCGCGTCTGCGCGGCGTGTCGCACCAGTACGCGTTCTTCGTGTCGATCGGCTGCGGCGTGGGCCTGATACTGGCGGCGTCGGAAGGCCGCGCGCGCGTGGCGGCGAGCATCTACGCGGCGGCGGTGTCGGCGCTGCTGGGCACGAGCGCGCTGTATCACCGCGTGACATGGCGCCCGAAGACGCGGCGCTGGATGCGCCGGCTGGATCACTCGATGATCTTCGTGCTGATCGCAGGCACGTACACGCCGGTGGCGCTGCTGGCGCTGAAGGGCTCGCTGGCGAGCACGATCCTGATCGTGCTGTGGGCTGGCGCGCTGGGCGGCGTGATCTTCAAGCTGGCGTGGATCGACGCGCCGAAGTGGCTGTTCGCGATCGTGTACGCGCTGCTGGGCCTGGTCACGGCGGCGGTGTTCGGCGAGCTGCCGGCGGCGATCGGCTGGCTGGGCGCGATCGGCATCGGCGTGGGCGGCGCGCTGTACCTGACGGGCGCGGTGATCTACACGAGCGAGAAGCCGAACCCGTGGCCGAAGGTGTTCGGCTACCACGAGATCTTCCACGCGCTGGTGCTGGCGGCGGCAGGACTGCACTACGCGGTGATCGCCTTCGCGGTGCTGCCGCACGGCTGAGCCCGGGGCAGCGCCGCCGCGGCCGGCGGCGGCGACGACGGCGACGGCAGCGGGCTCCCGTAAATACCATCGCTACCGCTGCACGTCTTGCAGCACACACTCGCCCGTCGACCGTCTTGACTTTTGCGCGCAGCGGTAGCGGTCGTATATACAGGCGAACGCATTCGCGCCAGGCGCGGACGAACGTGGACGGCCGCAATGGACGGCGGCGGACCAGTTCGCGCCAAGCGCGCAGCGCGGCGCGGCGCGGCGCCGGCCGGGCGGCGCGGCGCGCAGCTGGGCTCGCGCGCTCAGGCGAACAGGGCGCGGCTGGGGCACATACGCGCCAGCGCGCAGTCGGCGCATTCGGGCGAGCGCGCGTGGCAGGTGCGCCGGCCGTGGCGCAGCAGGTTGACGTGCAGCTCGAGCTCCTGGCGGGGCGGGGTGAGCGCGAGCATCTGGTCGTGCAGGCGCTCGAACGGCGCGCCGCGCTGCAGCAGATGCAGGCGCGCGCCGACGCGCGAGACGTGCGTGTCGACGGGCACGTCGCGCAGGCCGTAGGCGAACAGCAGCACGCAGGCGGCGGTCTTGCGCCCGACGCCGGGCAGCGCGACGAGGTAGTCGCGCGCCTGGTCGAGTGGCGCGCGCGGCAGCCAGTCCAGCGACAGCTCGTGCGGCAGGTCTCGTGGATCGTCTGAGATGGCGCGCAGGATTGTCTGGATGCGCACGGACTTGACCTTGGAGATGCCGCCGGGCCGGATCGCCTGCTCGACCTCGGCGAGGGGCGCGTCGCGCACAGCCTCCCAGGATGCAAAGCGCGTGCGCAGGCGCAGGAAGGCGACGTCGCGGTTGCGGTCGTTGGTCGATTGCGAGAGCACGGTGAGCACGAGCTCGGCGATGGGGTGGCCGTGCGGGCGCATGAGCGGTATGCCATAGACCTCGCGCAGCCGATCGCGAACGCGCAGGACGCGCGCGCGAGAAGGGGGCTTCCAGGGGGCCGTCGGCCGTTTGGTCGGGGCGCGCTTGGCAACGCGTTCAGGCACGCGACAACGGTATCCGTCGTTGTCGTCGCGCGGATGCCGTCTCGGAATCGCGGCGGATGCCGTTTCGGAATCGCGCCGTTATCCTCGCGCAGTGCGCGAGGTGACCGACCACGAAGGCGAGATCGACGGGCGGCCCGTCTTCTGGCGCAGCGCCTCGTTCAACGAGGCCGCCGACGGAGCGCCGACGCCAAGCGCGGGCGCCGCTGAGACGACCGGCGCCGGTGCCGCTGAGATGACCGGCGCGGGCGCCGCGGAGACTGCGGTGCCGCTGTACGTGCACGGCGTGCCTGACAGCTCGGACCTGTGGCTTGCGTTTCTCGCGCGCAGCGG
>Ga0105237_10001568_pt1 | contig 29801 bp, 23 predicted proteins | sample KBSC24metaG_FD_81520 | JGI IMG/M metagenome (GOLD analysis project Ga0105237, IMG submission 81520) | Corn rhizosphere microbial communities from Kellogg Biological Station, Michigan, USA - KBS C2-4 metaG | ecosystem: Host-associated > Plants > Roots > Rhizosphere > Soil | place: Michigan, USA... | reverse complement strand
GCTGCAGGTCTTGCGGCGCGACGTGCCCGTCCAGATCCGGCGCGAGACGGCATCGGGTTTCGCCGGCCGCGCGATCCCTGCGCCGCTGGTGGTGTTCCTCGCCGCCGACGTGCCGGTGGTGGCGAGCGCCCTGCTCGGCCATGTCCGCCTGGGCGAGGCCGACTGGCTGGCGGTGATGCCGCGCCTGTCTCCGACGGGGCGCGGCGTGCTGCGCCACCGCCGCGATCTCGGCGCCCGCGTGGAGCAGGCGCTGGCCGCATTCGGGCGCACCGACCTCGCGCTCCACGGCACGAGCACGAGTACGGGCGCGGCGGATGCGGTGGCGTTCGAGACCGTGCCGTTCGAGCCGGTGGCGCCCGCCGGGCCGGCCGAACCCGATCGGCCCGCGCCGGCACCGGCGGCGCCAGAGCAGCCGGTTTCCGGACAGCCCGTCTCCGAACCCGACGCCCCGGCCGAGGCGGTGTCGATCCACGCGCTCGAACATGGCGCCGGCGAAGGGCAGATCCGCGCGATCATCGATCGCATCGCGGGCTTCCGCCAGCGCCGCGACGATCCGCCCGCGCCCGAACCCGAACCCGAGCGCGCGCCCGACAGCTTCCGCTTCGAGACCGGGGCCGACGGCGTCATCCGCTGGGTGGAGGGCATGCCGCGCGGGCCGCTGATCGGCGAGACGATCGCGACGCCGGCCTCGGGGCCGTTCGGGGTCGATGCGCAGGCGCCGGGCGCCTTCCGCCGGCGTGCGCCGTTCCGCGGCGCGCGGCTGACCGTCGCGGGCGGGTCCGAGGCCGCCGGCGAGTGGCGGATCGCCGGCGTCCCCGTCTTCGCCGCCGATACCGGGCGTTTCCAGGGCTATCGCGGCACCGCCCGCCGTCCGCGCGCCGACGAGCAGGCGGAAACCGGCTCGCTCGGCCTCTACGGCGTCGGGCTGGAGCCGGATTCGCTGCGCCAGCTCGTTCATGAGCTGCGCACGCCGCTCAACGCCATCGGCGGCTTCGCCGAGATGATCCGCCGCCAGATGCGCGGCCCTGTCTCCACCGCCTATCGCGATCGGGCGCAGGCGATCGCCGAGCAGGCCGATCGCCTGCTCGCGGCGGTCGACGATCTCGACGTCGCGGCCCGGCTGGAAACGCAGCGGCTTGATCTCCAGCGCGTGGAGGTCGATCTGGGGGCGATGCTGGGGCTGGTCTGCGGAAACCACGAGGAGAGTGCGCGCCGGCGCGGGGCGACGCTCGCCTGCGACGTGGCGCAGGGCCTGCCGACGGTGCAGGGCGATCCGGCGGCGCTGCGGCGGATGATGGGGCGGCTGGTGGCCGGTGCCGCGGCGCTCGCATCCGACGGCGAGACGATCCGCGCCGAGATGGCGGCGGCGCCCGAGGGCGGGATCGCGCTGGCGGTCGATCGCCCGGCGCGGCTGGAGGGCCTCGCCGAGACGGCGTTGCTCGATCCGGGCTTCGGGCCCGAGGGCGACGCGCCCGACGCGCCGTTGCTCGGCCTGGGCTTCTCGCTGCATCTCGTCCGGCGCCTCGCCGCCACGGCGGGGGGCACGCTCGCGGTCGAGTCGGAGCGCTTCCTGCTGCACCTGCCGGTCGCGGCCTCGACGGGGCATGCCGGGGCCGGCGGCTGACCCATGCGCGAGGGGATGGCGGACGGCCGCATCGATCGACCGCCGGTCCCGCGCGATCGGATGACTCCGCCGGCCTCGATCGGCCGGCGCTTCCTCGTCTTCGTCGATACGGAGGAGGAGTTCGACTGGACCGCGCCGCGCAGCCGCGACGCCACTGCCACCACCGCGATCGCCGCCTTGCCGGAAGCGCATCGCCGCCTCGCCGGCTTCGGCATCTGCCCGACCTATCTGGTCGATTATCCGGTCGCCTCGTCGCCCGTGGCGATCGACGTGCTGCGCCCGCTGATGGAGGCGGGCGAGTGCGCGATCGGCACCCAGCTCCATCCCTGGGTCAACCCGCCGTTCGACGAGGTGCTGACCGTCGCCAACAGCTTCGCCGGCAACCTGCCCGAGGCGCAGGAGCGCGCGAAGCTCGCCTCGCTCACCGACCGGATCGGCGCGGCGTTCGGCAAGCGCCCGCAGGTCTATCGCGCCGGCCGCTACGGCATCGGCCCGAACAGCGCGCGGCTGCTGGAGGAAGCGGGCTACCGGCTGGACGTCTCCGTGCGCGCGCTGTTCGATTATTCGGCCGAGGGCGGCCCCGATTTCTCGCACCGCGATGCCATGCCCTGCTGGGCGGGGCCGCAGCGGCTGCTGATGGAGCTGCCGCTCACCGCCGTCTATACCGGCTATGCGCGGCGGCTGGGCGGGCGCATCTATCCGGCGGCCGGCCGCGTCGCCCGGCTGCGCGGGCTGCTCGCCCGGTCCGGCGCGCTGGAGCGTATCGCGCTGACCCCGGAAGGCACGCCGCTGCCCGATGCGCTGCGCGCGATCCGCACCCTGCTGGACGACGGGGCGAAGCTGATCTCCATCTCCTTCCACTCGCCGTCGGTAGAGCCGGGCCATACCCCGTACGTCCGCGACGCGGCGGACCTGCGCATCTTCTATGCCTGGTGGGACGGCGTGCTCGATCTGCTGGCGCGGGAAGGGGTCGCGCCGATCGGCGCCGACGCCCTGATCGCCGCCGCCTGGACGGCGCGCGACGTCGGGTTGAAGCTTGCCAGATGACGGACGCGCAAGCTATCGAGCGCGCCGGGTGGGGCCTGTAGCTCAATGGTTAGAGCTGGCCGCTCATAACGGCTAGGTTGCGGGTTCGAGTCCTGCCGGGCCCACCATTGGATCACGCGGCGGTTTCATTCGCGGGGGCCAGGCAGTGCCTCCCGCCAAGCGGGGGTGCCCGGCTCTCCATGACCGCGACACATATCACTGCGCAGCCGCATCGAGCAGTTCCTATAAGCTCAAAGACCGGCGCCGCATTGCCGCCCGCTACGCCAAAGCCGGAGATTCCGGCCTTGGCTTCGACGGAGTCGCCTCGGCAACGATCTGGCCGCCTTTGCCGACAATGCCCAATCCCGGAGTCTGCCGGGCAGATATTTGATATCCTTTTTGCGAAGGCCGGCATCGACTTGTGTGCGAGGGCCGAGGGCAAGGATTCATTTCGGGTTCGGAACTATATCCTGGAATACGATCTTGTTATCGCGTACCACGAATACATCTGTTCCCGAGACTTCATGCGGCGTGCCCTTGAACTGGGTCCAGCGCAGGAAGGCGATATCCTTGCCGCCTGGCTCAATGCTAGTGGCCATGCTCTTGATCGAGTCGATATTATCCTTGCCCGTCAGGACCGCGAAGACTCGTCGAGCATTGGCTGAGCCGGCATATACTCCCGGGCCTGTTGGTGGCGTCTGATCCGGTACGAGCGCTGGCGGGGTCACAACCACGGCCTGGTCAGCATAGTCGCTCATGACGGCATCGATGTCGGCGGCCTTCATCGCGCGGACATGATGTTCCACCACCGCCCCGGGCGTGCGAATGTCGGAACTCGCCGGCGACATGGTGTTCGCGGCGGCTGTATTCGCTTCGGAAGTCCGCGGCGGTTCGCGGCCGCACGCCGAACTCAGGGCAAAGGCAAGTATCACCAGGTTGCGACGCATAAATCCACCTCGCCAGATAGAGCTGCACATATCAAAGATGACGATGCTTCATCATCGTTCGACGTTCTGCTTTGGCCGCTTCGGGCTGGCGACCAGATCGGTCCGGGAAAGGCGTCGGATAGATGCCTCCAGGCGCTTCTCCGCCTCATAGATCGCGCGCTGCGTCTGGATCGCCGTCTTCATATGCTCCTGCGCGGCGGATTGCGCCGCTGCCACATCTCGCGCCATGATGGCGTCGAAGATGGCCCGGTGCTCGGCCATCTGCGATCCACGATCCGCACGATGCTTGTAAAGATTCTGGCGATTCAGGTAGACGCTCGATCGCAGCACGCCCTCCAGACTGTTCATGAAATGAAGCATCATGATATTATGGCTGGATTCGTAGATGGCAAAATGAAAGTCGGCGTCGGTCCTGCCGATTTCGTCGATGTCATCGTCGTCATGGGCTTTCGCCATCGCATTGAATCGGGTCTCGAGCATGGTCCGATTGACGTCGGATGCCCGCTCCGCGGCATAGCCCGCCGCCGCGGCTTCCACCACGGCGCGAAGCTCCATCAGATCGGATCTGGCATCCGCATTGTCCATGAGCGCGATCAGCGGATCGCGAAGACTCTTCCCGATATTCTCGCTGACATAGGTGGCGCCCTGGGCGTTGGTCGTGAGCAACCCCTGCGCGATGAGCTTGTCGAGTCCCTCCCGGAGCGACGGTCGCGAGACGTTCAGCTTGGTGGAGAGGTCTCGTTCCGCCAGCAATCGCTCGCCCGGCTGGAGAATCCCCTCCAAAATGAGCTGCTGAATATGCTCGGCGATCGTGTCGGATAGCCGAATCGGCTTGATGGACAACGTAAACCTCCTTGTTCCACCAGCGTAATTTGGCACTGGTGACATTCTCGCGCCAGAGGGAATGTGGTAAAATTTTTTGTCCATTGTACGTGTTGGTTAGGAGATATATACGATCGGGGCACTCCGAGAATCTGCATGAGCTGGCAGGGGTGCATCCATTCATGGAGGGAGAGGGCATGGAAAGCATTCTGAGGTCTTCGGGTCCTGTGGTCGGGCCGGCGATGATGCCGGGTTTCCCTGGTCCCGCCACCGTCTGGTCCGCAGCGCGGGCGCGCCGCGCACTGGTCCCTGTGGAATGATGTGCCGCCATTTCAGGCCGTGGAGATGATTGCCATCTCCTTTTGAACATTGGGTCTACACTCTGGATTTGGTGCACACGCCATGACATCGGAACAAGAGCAGATTTTCACGCCCGCGCCTTCCCCGGAAGAAGGCCCGGCCGATCGGGCTTTCGCGATCAATCGCCGCCGCTTCGTGGAAGGCGCCGCCCTGGCAGGGGCGATGGCCGGCTTCGGCGGATCCGCCTGGGCCCGGAGCGCCTCCGGGGCCGCGGGCGGAACGGCGGAGGATGCCCGCCTCCCCGATGGCGCGAGCTTTCCCCGCTGGGAACAGCCGCTGACCTTCACCAAGACTTATTACGTCAACAATGCGGCCCCCGGCGCCGATGACGGCGGCCCGGGCGACCAGGCGCGCCCCTTCCGCACCATCGGCAGGGCCGCGCAGGTGTTGCAGCCCGGCGAGCGCGTCGTCATCGCGTCGGGCATCTATCGCGAATGCGTCCGCCCGGCGCGTGGCGGCACGGGCCCGGCGCAGATGATCAGCTACGAGGCTGCGCCGGGCGCGAAGGTCTATATCAGGGGCTCGGAGGTCCTGAAGGACGGCTGGAAGCAGGAAACGATCGCGCCGGGCCCGCGCGATCCGGGCAGCCCCGGCATAACCGTCTGGCGCTATGATCTTTCGAGCGCGCTGTTCCCGGATCTCTACAATCCCTTCGCTCTTCCCAGCGTGATGGGCTCATGGGGCTGGCTGGATCCCACGGTCGCGGACATGGGGCCATATCTGCGTCGCCGCGGGCTGGTGTTCGTCGATGGCAAGCCGTTGGAGCCGATGGAGCAGCTCAATGAGCTGGCGATGCCCGATCTGCCTCCGCTTCCCGATTTCACCCGTCCGGCCGTGCCGCTGCGCGGCATGCCGCCGCGCCGACGGGGCGGGCCGGTGATGCAGGAGATTGGCGGCTCGCCCACGGCCCGTTTCTGGGTGAACAACGATGGCACCGCAATCTATGTCCGCCTGGAATCGGGAACGCCCGCCGATCATCTGATCGAGGCGACCACCCGCATGACGACCTTCCTGCCGGCGCAGGCGGGCCTGGGCTATATCCGCGTGAAGGGTCTCACCTTCCAGCACGCCGGCAATCCCTATCCTTATCCGGCCGCGCAGGACGGCATGGTCGGGCTGGCGGGGGGCGACCACTGGATCGTGGAAGACAACGCCATCGAGTGGGCCAATGGGGTCGGTCTCGTCATCGGCCGCGATGCCAATAACGGCGCCGGTGCGCGCGACCCGGGCCAGGCGCAGATCGTGCGTCGCAACACGATCCGCTATTGCGGCGTCTCCGGGCTTTCCGGCGGGGGAACCACCGATACGCTGATCGAAGACAATATGATCGAATGGTGCGGCTGGGCGGATGCCGAGCGCGGCTGGGAGGCTGGCGCGGTCAAGTTCCATTTCGCGGTCAACATGCTATTCCGCCGCAATGTGATCCGGCACGTCCGTCACGCGGCGGGCGCCTGGTGGGATGTGAACAACAAGAATTGCCGGATCACCCGCAATATCTTCGCCGATATCTATTCGGTGGGCGCCGGCGTTCACATGGAAATGAATCCCGATCAGAACCAGATCGATAACAATATCATCTGGGACATCCGCAATTCGGAGCCGGGAACGCCGGGCCAGCGCGGCTGCGCAGGATCGGGTATCTTCGACAACGCCACCGACAAGCTGATCATCACGCAGAATCTGATCGGCCGCTGCGATAATGCCGGCGTCTTCCCGATCATCCGCCAGGACAGGGGCGGCGGAACCGGAACGGGCAACGACGTGACGAACAATATCTTCGTCAAGTGCGAGCGGGCCGGCATCATCTTCCTCAATCGCAACAACAAGGCGGACGCGAATGTCTATGTGAACATGCCATGGACGTTCCAGGGCCTGTTCGAGGGCGTCGCGCCGCCGACCTATGATCCGCTGGCATGGCAGCACATAAAGTATCGAAGCCTGGCGGATTGGCAGGCGCTCGGCTGGGACCGGTCCTCCATCATGGCCGATGCGCAGATCGACTTCGATCCAGCGACGCTGCGACTTTCCTTCGCAAGCGCCAGGCCGTTGCCCCGCGTGAATGCGGTCAATACCATCCAGGCCGACCTGCTGGGCCGGCCGACGGGCGTGACCCGGGTCGCGGGGCCGATGTCCGATATCGGCGCCAAATCGTCCTGGAGCGCGGATCCCCGTAAATTGTAGCAGGCCTGCCTGCGCCGCGCCCGTCGTCGGATCGGCCTGAAGCCGCTTGTTCGGTCTTCGGCTCCAGCACGGGCCCGGTCCGATGACGGAGGCTTCGCGCGGCACGCGGTGGCGTGGGGCCGTGGCGGCGATCAGGCTGTTTCCGGGATCGGCGACACGGTCGGAAAGGGTGCATCCGTTCGACAAGGCGACACGATCCTCCGGCCTTGAGGGCTGGCCATATCGGAAAATTTATTTGCCCAATCCGAGTTTGGTAAAATCTTTTGTCCATTGTATCACTTGGACAAGAGATATATGCAAACTCCGACTCCGAGAACTTGCATCAGCGGGCGCGGGGTAATTCAATCAGAGGGAGGAGAGGATATGAGCTGCCTTCGCAAGGCATCGACCCTGATGATCGGCGTGAGCGTCATCGCGATCGGGTCCCAGGCATGGGCGCAGACCACCCCCGGCGGCCAGGCGGGAACCGCGGCGGCGGCGCAGGGGCCGAGCCTGCCGGCGACCGCCCCGGCCAATGCCGGCGCTTCGAACTCCGCGACCGGCGAGATCGTCGTCACGGGGTCGCGCCTCGTCTCGAACGGCAACCAGGCGCCGACGCCGGTGACGGTGGTGTCCACCCAGCGTCTGCTCCAGACCACGCCGTCCAGCATTTCGGACGGCATCAACCAGCTGCCCCAGTTCGCGGGCCAGCCATCCCAGCGCAGCATCGGTTCCGCTCAGGGGAACAGCTCCGCGGCGACGCTCAATCTGCGTCACTTTGGCAGCAACAGAAATCTGGTGCTGCTCGACGGCAATCGGCTTCCGCCGACCGGAAACGATGGTTCGGTCGATACCAACATCATCCCGCAAGCCCTCATCCAGCGCGTCGAGGTCGTCACGGGCGGCGCGTCTGCCGTCTACGGCTCGGATGCGGTGACGGGGGTCATCAACTATATCCTCGACAAGAACTTCAACGGCGTGAAGTTCAATTCGCAGGTCGGCCTCTCGACCTATGGCGACGATGCATCGTGGCGCGTCGGCGGCGCGGCCGGTACGCGGCTGTTCGGCGGGCGCGGGCATGTCGAGGTGAGCTTCGATCATTATGATTCGAAGGGCATCAAGGATGTGGCGGGGCGTCCCCTGGGAAAGGACGACTGGATCGTCGGCGGCGCGGGCACCCAGGCCAATCCCTTCCGGCTGGTCAAGAATGGGCGGACCCTGCTCGGCTCGCCCGGTGGCATGATCGTCGGCAATGCGCCTCCCGGCCTGGCCGACATCGTCTTCAACACGAACGGCCTGCCCACGCCGTTCATCCATGGATCGTCCTCCGGCGTGAACGGCATCGAGTCGGGTGGCGACGGCGGCTATTATGACGACGGCACGCTTCTCGCGCCGGTGCGCACCAACCAGGCTTTCGGGCGTTTCGATTACGAGATCAGTGACGGGCTGAGTGCCTACGTGCAGGCGAGCTATTCCGACTCCTCGGCCGAATATCCCTATGCGTCCGCGCGTTACGTGGCCGATATCCTGAGCGGGAACCCGTTCATCCCCGCCTCGATCCAGCAGATCATGACGGAGACCGGCACGAAATCCATCCAGGTCGGTCGTCTCCAAAGCCGCGCGAACGGTCTTCCCGGGCGCGTGAATGATCCTTTCAACCGGAACATTTACGCGATGACCGGACTGAAGGGCAGGATCTTCGGCCGGTTTGACTGGAATTTGAACTATATCTATTCGCAGAATGACCTGCGGGTGATCAATCATAACAACACGTATACGCCGCGCTTCGCGGCGGCGGTGGACGCGGTTCGTGATCCCGCCACCGGCCGGGTCGTCTGCCAGGTGTCGCTGACCCAATATGCAGGCCTGTTCCCCGGTTGCGAACCCCTCAACGTTTTCGGCCCCACCGCGCCGAGCGCGAGCGCCTATGACTGGATCACCGCCGACACGCAGTTCAAGCTCAGGAACCGCATGAACGACGTGAATCTGGCGGTCTCCGGTCCGATCTTCTCCCTGTGGGCGGGCCCCGTCCGGGCGGCTCTGAGCGGCGAATATCGCACGCTGTCGCTGCGCAACCGGAGCAGCGCGCAGGCCGCCGCGCAGCCGGATTGCACGGGTATTCGCGACACCGCCAATTGCTCCGCCTCCACGCCCCAGTGGCAGCATGACGTTTCGACGAGCATGTTCGGCAAGCAGAACGTCAAGGAGGTCGCCGGCGAGCTGCTGATACCGCTGCTCAAGGACCTGCCGCTGATCAAGTCCTTCGAGCTGAATCTCGCGGGCCGTTACACGGATTACAGCACGAGCGGCGGGGTCGGGACCTGGAAGATCGGCGGCACCTGGCAGGTCAGCCATGAATTGCGCATCCGCGGCACGCGCTCGCGCGATATCCGCGCGCCGACCCTGAACGACCTCTTCGCCCCCGTCTCGATCTCGCCGACGGGCTTCACGGATCTGCACACCAATTTGAGCAAGCCCGTGAACGTGATCCGGCAGGGGAATCCCGATCTCAAGCCGGAGGTGGCGATGACCACCACGGTCGGTATCGTGTTCCAGCCCGACTGGATCCCGAGGTTCAGCCTCGCCGTCGATTATTACAACATCAAGATCAACAATGCGATCAGCACGATGTCGGGCTTCAACGTCGACATCCAGCGCGAGTGCGAGACGTCCAACGGCACCTCGCCGCTATGCGCCCTGCTCGAACGCCCGTTGCCGTTCAGCGATCGCTCGCCGGCCAATTTCCCGACGCGGGTCTTTTCGCAAGGCCTGAACTCGGCGCGAGCCTGGACCCACGGCGTCGATGTGGAGGCCAATTACAGCTTCGACGTCTCGAGCGTGTTCGCGAAAGTGCGGGGCAGCATCGCCATCCGGGCTCTCGTTTCCTATCAGCCCACGCTCAAGCAGCAGACGCTCATTAGTCTCCCCGCCCGGGAAAATGCCGGCATCGTCGCGAATCCGACCAGCGGAGGCTTCGGCTCCAAGGTCAATGCCAATCTGAGCGTCAGCTATACCTCCGAGGGGCTGAGCGCTTTTGTGACCGAGCGCTGGCAGTCCAAGCAGCACCCCAGCGATCCCTCGATCAATTATGATCTGCGGCCTGATATTCCGGCATACAGTTATACGGACATCTCGGTCAGCTATCAGCTTACTCTCGGAAAAACCAAGATGTCGCCGTTCATATCCGTCCAGAATCTGTTCAACAAGCAGCCGCCGCTTATTGGCGGGCAGAACAATGTTCCGGGATTGTACTACCCGACGGGCCAGGGCTTCGATGTGATTGGCCGTTACTTCACTGTCGGACTCAAGGGCAATTTCTGATCAGGGAGGATGGTCTTGAAACCCGGGCGGCATCGGTGGCGAAGGACGGCGATCCATCCCCGCGACGCGAGGGCCGGGACGTTGGTCTCAGGCCGCGAACATGGGCGTGCCGGCGTATCGGCCGCCCACGTCCGGGATCACGCAGCATAAAGGGCAGAGACGATGCATGACAGCCGATCCCGCGTCAGGCTGAAGTTGATCTTCATGCTCTTCATCTTGAGCTCGATCGCTTTCCTGGACCGAACGAATATTTCCGTCGCGGGCGTCCAGATGCGGGAGGAATATGGGCTCGATCAGGTTCATCTGGGCTGGGTCTTCAGTGCGTTCCTGATCGGCTATGCCGCCTTCCAGGTGCCGGCCGGCTGGCTGGCCGGGCGGATCGGCCCCAGGCGCGTGCTGGCGCTGGGCGTGGTGTGGTGGGGCGTGTTCACGGCGCTGACGGCGGTGGTCTCTCCGATGCTGGGCGCCGTGCTGCCGCAGCTCGTCCTCGTGCGCTTCCTGCTCGGCGCGGGCGAGGCGGTGGTCTATCCGGCCGGCAACCAGTTCCTCTCGCAATGGATCCCGGTGCAGGAACGCGGCAAGGCCAATGGCTGGATCTTCGCGGGCGTCGGCATGGGGGCGGGGCTGTCGCCGCCGCTCGTCACCGCGATCATCGTGTCGGGCGGCTGGCGGGCGTCCTTCTATGTCTGCGCCATCCTGGGCGTGGTCGCGGGCGGCATCTGGTATCTCATGGCGCGCGATCGGCCCGAGGAGCATCCCGGCGTCTCGCCCGCGGAGCTCGCCCATATCCGCGCCGGCCTGCCGGCCGCCACGCCGGGCGGACATGGGGCGCCCCCCTGGGGAGCCATCCTGTCCAGCCGCAATGTCTGGGCATTGTTCATCAGCTATTTCGCCTTCGGCTATGTCGTCTGGCTGTTTTTCAGCTGGTTCTTCATTTATCTGGCCGAGGCGCGGCATGTGGACCTGAAATCGAGCGCATTCTACAGCATGCTGCCTTTCATCGCGATGACGATCTGCTGCCTGGCGGGTGGCGTCGTGAACGATGCCGTCGCGCGCCGTCATGGCCTGTTCTGGGGGCGATGCGGTATCGCGATCGTGGCTTTCATGCTCACGGCGGCCTTTCTCGTCGCCGGCTCGGTGGTGGCGGACACGAAGGTAGACGTACTTATACTCGCGGGAGGCGCCCGCGCCACCTATCTGGCGCAGAGCTCCTTCTGGTCGGTCACGGCGGATTTCGCCGCGCCGCATACCGGCGTCGTCTCCGGCTTCATGAACATGGGGTGCCAGATCGGCGGCGCGGTCACCGCATCGCTCACGCCGTGGATCGCCGCCCAGTTCGGTTGGGCAGCCGCGTTCGGAACGGCCGCCGCTCTTGCCCTGGCGGGCGCGATCGCCTGGCTCTTCGTCGATCCGGCGAGGCCACTCCTGCCCGGGACGGCCGGCACGGGCCAGGCCGGCAGGCCTGTTCAATAACTTCGCGACGCGGTGCTGGAACGAGGGAAAGACATGTACGATCTGTTTCCAGAAGATCGGGACGAGGCGACCCTGGTCGGGCGCATCATGACCCGCGACGGGCCTACGCCGGTCGCCTTGCGCGGCGGGCGCGTGTTCGACATGTCGCGCGTCGCGCCGACGGTCTCCGAACTGTTCGAGGTGACCGGGCCCGGGGAGCCGTTGCCGGAGGGGCGCGACATCGGGCCGGTGGACGGGCTCGACCTTTCGGCCGCCGTGGGGAACGCGACCGGCGGATTGCTCGCGCCGATCGACCTGCAATGCATCAAGGCCTCCGGCGTGACCTTCGCCGTATCGGCCATCGAGCGCGTGATCGAGGAGCGGGCGCAGGGGGACGCGAGGCAAGCGGGCCTCATCCGACTGCAGATTCAATCCCGGATTGGCGCCGACCTCGCCGCCATCCGGCCAGGATCGGAGGAGGCCGCCCGGCTGAAGGCGGTGCTGGTGGGGGAGGGGCTCTGGTCCCAGTATCTGGAGGTCGCGATCGGTCCGGACGCCGAGATCTTCACGAAGTCCGCCGTGCTTTCTGCGGTTGGAACGGGCGCCGATGTCGGGATCCGGGGCAGCTCCGAATGGAACAATCCCGAGCCCGAAGTGGTGATGCTGGTGGATTCCCGTGGCCGTGCGCGCGGTGCGACGCTCGGCAACGACGTCAATCTGCGGGACATAGAAGGCCGCAGCGCCCTGTTGCTGGGAAAGGCGAAGGATAACAACGCCTCCTGTTCGATCGGGCCGTTCATCCGCCTGCTCGACGAAGGCTTCACCATTGACGATGTACGCGGCCTGGATGTCGGGCTGACGATCGAGGGCGTGGATGGCTATCGGCTCGACGGGGCTTCGAGCATGGGCCTCATCAGCCGCGATCCCCTGGACCTGATCGGACAGACGATCGGCCGCGACCATCAGTATCCGGACGGCTTCGTCCTGTTCCTCGGCACCATGTTCGCGCCGGTCGACGATCGCGACGTGCCCGGCGGCGGTTTCACCCACAAGCCCGGCGATGTCGTCCGCGTCACCAACCCCAGGCTCGGGACGCTGACGAACCGGGTGGTCCGCTGCGAGGATGCGCCGCCCTGGACCTTCGGCGTGACGGCGCTGATGCGCAACCTTGCGCGGCGGGGCCTGATCGGCGGGCCCGATACGGACCCGTCGCGCGATCGCGCGATCCGGGCAGGGCAGGCTATGCGGGGAGGGGCATGATGAGCGGGGAGCCGGAGCTTTCCACGGATGCGGCCGACATGGCGCCAATATATCGGAAGATCACGCTTCGCGTGATCCCGTTCCTCTTCCTCTGCTATCTGTTCAACTACATCGATCGCGTGAATGTCGGCTTCGCCAAGCTGCAGATGCTGAGCGATCTCGGGATGAGCGAGGCGGTCTACGGGCTCGGCGCCGGCATCTTCTTCATCGGCTATCTCGCCTGCGGAATTCCCAGCAACCTGATGCTCCAGAAGGTGGGCGCGCGGCGCTGGATCGCGCTGATGATGGTGACATGGGGCCTGTTCTCCACGGCCTTGATGTTCGTGCGGACGCCGGGCGGCTTCTACGCCCTGCGCTTCCTGACGGGCGCGGCGGAGGCCGGCTTCTTCCCCGGCGTCGTCCTCTATCTCACCCGCTGGTTCCCGCAGGCGCGGCAAGGGCGCGTCATGACCGTGTTCATGTCCGCGATCCCGGTTTCCGGCGTGCTGGGCGGGGCGATTTCCGGCTGGATATTGAGTCATTTCGCGGCCGGGCAGAACAATCTCGCCGCCTGGCAATGGCTGTTCCTGATCCAGGGCCTGCCCACCATCCTTCTGGGCGTCGTGGCGTGGTTCGTGCTGAGCGACGGTTTCGAGAGTGCGAGCTGGCTTCCCCCCGATGGCAAACGGGCCCTGCGCGATGCCCTGGCGGGCGACGAGGCGACGAAGTCGACGGGCGCAGCGACCAGCTTCGCCAGCGTGATCCGGAATCCGGTCATTTGGATAATGGGCGCCCTCTATTTCTGCATCCAGAGCGGAGTCTACGGGATCAACTTCTGGCTCCCGACGATCATCGCGAACAGCGGCCGATCAAACCCGCTGATCATCGGATTGCTGAGCGCGATACCCTATCTCGCGGCCGTCTTCTTCATGGTGGCGATGGGCCGTTCGGCGGACCGGCGGCGGGAGCGCCGCTGGCACCTTGCCCTGCCGCTTGCGCTCAGCCTCGTGGGGCTGCTCATCGCCGCTGGCGCGGGCGATCCGGGCATCTCGCTGGTCGGCATGACGCTTGCCACGATGGGGGCGCTGACCGGGCTCCCCCTGTTCTGGCCGCTGGTCAATCATCACCTCAGCGCGACGGCGGCGCCCGGCGGCCTCGCGCTGATCAATTCCTGCGGCCAGATTGCGGGCTTCGTAAGCCCGTATCTCATCGGCCTGGTCAAGGACCGCACCGGAAGCACGGGAGGGGCGCTGGTGGCGCTTGCGGTGGGCATGTTGATCGGTGCCCTCATCGTGGTCTTCGTCCCGGCCAAAAGAACAAGCCGGTGAGCCAGGAAAGCCCCATGAAGATCGTCATAGCGTCGGACTCGTTCAAGGAAAGCCTGTCGGCGTGGGAGGTGGCGAACCATATCGAGGCGGGTTTCCGGGAGATATTTCCCGACTGGATCTATGTGAAGGTGCCCGTCGCGGATGGCGGCGAGGGAACGGTCGACACGCTGGTCGCCGCGACGGGCGGCCGGACGATCACGCGCATGGTCACCGGCCCGCTCGGCGAGCCGATCGAGGCGGTCTTCGGTCTCACCGGCGATGGCACGACCGCGATTATCGAGATGGCGGCCGCGAGCGGGCTGATGCGGCTTCCGGCGGAGCTGCGCGATCCGATGCGCGCCACGACGTTCGGTGTGGGGGAAATGATCCGGCACGCGCTTGATCTCGGAGCGCGGCGTTTCATCATCGGAATCGGCGGCAGCGCCACCAATGATGGCGGCGCCGGTATGGCGCAGGCGCTCGGCGTGAAGCTGCTCGACGCCGATGACCACGCCATCGCCATGGGCGGCGGCGCGCTCGCGTCGCTCGAGCGGATCGACATGGCCGGCGTCGATCCCCGTCTGGCCGAATGCGAGATCAAGGTCGCCTGCGACGTCGACAATCCGCTGATCGGGCCTCTCGGCGCATCCGCGATATTCGGACCGCAAAAGGGCGCCACGCCAGCCATGGTGCGATCGCTTGATAACAATCTGCGCCATTATGCGGCGTTGATCGATGCGGACCTCGGCAAGGCCGTGGCTCACCTGCCGGGCGGGGGCGCCGCGGGCGGACTGGGGGCGGCGATGGTCGCCTTCCTGGACGCGCAGTTGCGCCCTGGTGTCGAGATCGTGACCGAGGCCATCGGGCTGGATGCGATCATCGCGCAGGCGGACCTCGTCATCACCGGCGAAGGCCGGATCGATGGCCAGAGCATCCATGGCAAGACGCCGATCGGCGTGGCCGGCATCGCGCTTCGGCATGGCAAGCCGGTCATCGCGATCGGCGGCGCGCTGGGCGCGGGCGCCGAGTTGATCCATGACCGCGGCATCGATGCCGTGTTCGGCGCGATCAATCAATGTTGCACGCTTGAAGAGGCGCTGGCGCGCGCCGGGGAGAATCTGCGCGTCACTGCCCGCAACGTGGCGGCGACGCTGAAGATCGGCGTCCAGAATAGCGCGATCCTGCGCAGTCCTGCCCATCCGCCTGCCGCCGCGCACCTGCAATTCCCGGAGGACGTGGAGCGCCGTGCCTCCCTGTCTTCCTGACGCCGATCGATGGAGAGGTTTATGAGAAAGGAACTGCTGCTTTTCCTGGCGTGCCTGCCGGCATGCCCGGCCGCTGCGGCGCCGGCCGCCCCAGCCCCGGCCATGTCGCTGGCCGAGCGTATCGGTCATGCCGATCCCGCCCGCTATCGCCACAGCGAGGCCGTCCACGCGGGCGCCGGATCGATGGATTTCGGGCCGCTGCTGGGTGCCAAGGCGCTGAGCACCAACCTGATCTTCGTGCATCGTGGGGTGATCCAGCCGCATAGCGGCATCGGCCAGCATTTCCACAATCAGTGTGAGGAGATGTTCGTCATTCTCGACGGGGAGGCCGAGTTCACGGTCAACGGGCGCACCGCGCGGCTGAAGGGCCCCGCCGGCGTGCCCGACCGCATGGGCAATGCGCATGGCCTCTACAATCCCACCGACAAGCCAGTGCAATGGCTGAACGTCAACGTGGGGATGACCAAGCGCTACGACACGTTCAATCTCAACGACACGCGCGTCGGGGCGCCGATCGACCCGGTTCCGCAATTCATCAGCTACAGGCTGGACAAGGCCCTGCTTAAGCCCGTACCGGGCATGGACGGGGGAACGGGCACGGTCCGATATCGCCGCGCGCTCGAGCCCACGATATTCTCCACCCCCTGGTCCTATGTCGATCATCTGCTGATCCCGCCGGGCTCGTCCGTCGGGACCGCGGCCAAGCCCGACATGAGCGAGGTCTATTATGTGATCTCGGGAGACGGCAGCTTCACGATCGGTTCCGAGACGGTGGCGGTGAAGGCGGGCGACGCCATCCCCGTGGATCTCAACCAGGCCCGGTCCATCAGGGGCGGGCAGGTGCCGCTGGAATTCCTGGTGATCGGCGTGGCGCGCGATCTGGCGGCCAAGGCGGCCTGGGCCGACGCCCATCCGGCCGGACCGGAAGCCGGCCGGTGAAGGGCGCCCCGATCCTCGCCCTCCTCGGCATCACGGCCATTGGCATGGCCATGCAGGCCGATGCACAATCGAGACGGGCGCCCGCCGGCGTCGACTGGCCGAGCTATGGCCGCGATCCCGGCGGACGGCGTTATTCCCCGCTGACGCAGATCACGCCGGCCAATGTCGACCGGCTCAAGGTCGCCTGGACCTATCATATGCGACCAGGCCAGCCCGTCGGCGGGGCTGCGGCGGCCAATCCGGAGACCGACATGGGCCGGCCCCGGTCGCGCTTCATCACGTCCGAGGCCACCCCGATCGTCGTGAAGGGCGTGATGTACCTGCCCACCCCCTATGGCCGGGTGGTCGCGCTCGATGCCGATACGGGCGGGGAGCGGTGGGTCTACACGCTCCCGGCGAACGACCAGGCCTCGATGCGGGGCGTCGAATATTGGCCGGGAACGGACGGTGCGCGGCCCGAGATCATCTTTGGCACCCGTTCGGGCAAGCTGATCGCACTCGATGCCGAAATGGGCAGGCCCGTCGCCGGCTTCGGGGCCGGCGGCATCGTCGACATGAAGACGCCCGACATTCTCAACGGCGCGCAACCCATGGGCACGATGTTCGGCATGAGCTCGCCGCCCCTGGTCTATCGCAATCTCGTCATCACGGGCTCGCGCGTGCAGGAGATGCCGTCCCGGGGTGCGGCGGGCGACGTGCGCGCCTGGGATGCGCGCACCGGCAAGCTGGTCTGGACATTCCATACCGTGCCCCGCCCGGGAGAGCCGGGCAACGAAACCTGGGAAGGCGACAGCTGGAAGAATCGTTCCGGCGTGAACGTGTGGACCTTCCTGACGGCGGACGTCGATCGCGGGATCGTCTACCTGCCTGTCGCCGCTCCCACGTTCGATCGCTGGGGCGGGGATCGCAGGGGCGCCAACCTGTACAGTGACTCGATCGTGGCCCTCGATGCCGCCACCGGCAAGCGCCTCTGGCATTTCCAGACCGTGCATCACGACATCTGGGATCTCGATCTGCCGACCGCCTCGCTCGTGGAGGTGCGCAAGCACGGGCGCGTGATTCCGGCGATCGCGGTGATGAACAAGACCGCGATGCTGTTCCTGCTCGACCGCGTGACCGGCAAGCCGATCTATGACGTCCGGGAAGTCCCGGTGCCGACCGGAACGGATGTGGCGGGCGAGGCGCCCTGGCCGACCCAGCCGATGCCCGTCGCGCCGCCGCCGCTGGCCAGGCTGTCCTTCGCGATGTCCGATCTGACGGATCTGACGCCGGAGTTGCAGGCGCGTTGCACCGCGCTGGTCAAGGAATGGAACATCGTCGAAAGCAGGATGTACCAGCCGCTGCGTTCCGATGCGGCGGTCGCCGCCTTCCCGGGAAGCTTCGGAGGGGTCGATTGGGGCGGTGGGGCGTTCGATCCGGCGCTCGGCTATTACATCGTTAACACGAACAACCTCGCCAGCCCCCAGCAGCTCGAGAAGCAGCCGGACGGCTCTTACGCCCTGAAAGGCGGATACCGCTATTTCTGGGACAAGGAAAACCGCATGCCCTGCCAGCGGCCGCCCTGGGGCGAACTGGTCGCGGTCGATGTGAACACCGGGAGCATCGCCTGGCGGCGAACGCTGGGTGTCAGCGACAACCTGCCCGCCGGCCTGCGGGACACCGGCCGGCCAAGCCTGGGCGGGCCGATCACGACCGCGACCGGACTGACCTTCGTCGGAGGCACCGACGACGCTCGCCTCCGCGCCTTCGACAGCCGGACCGGGAAATCGCTCTGGGAGGCGAAGCTGCCGGCCGCCATCTATGCCACCCCCATGACCTACCAGGGCAGCTCGGGCCGGCAATATGTCGCGGCGGTCAACACCGGGGGCGTGGCGGGCGGGCCCGTCACCAATGACGAGGTCACCGCCTTTGCCCTGCCCTGAGGAAACAGTCTCGCCCACCCGCATCACGATCCTGCGAGGGAGATGATCCATGAAAACGCGCATCAAACGGTTCGGCCCGCTTTTCGGCCTCGCCTTGCTTTCCGTCGCGGCATGCGGCCAGCGAGGGAGCGGGCCGGCGGAGAACGCCGCAGCGGATCATGCGGGCGATCCGAAAGCAGCGGCTGCACCCGTGATCGAGCGGCTCGATCCCGGTCTGGATGCGGTGATCGCGCCGGGCACGACGATCAGGAGGGTCGCCACGGGCTTCGTCTTCACCGAGGGGCCGATGTGGCGCGACGGCCGGCTCTGGTTCTCGGACGTCCAGGGAGACACCGTTTATGCGGTGTCGCCGAATGGCGAGAAGGCGGTGTTGATCAGAAAAGCCGGCGGTTACCCCAATCCGCCCGCGGGTGCCAATCTCGGCCCCAATGGCATGGTCCCCGACAAGGACGGATCGGTCCTGCTGGTGCAGATGGGCGGAAGGCGGATTTCCCGCGTGGGGCCCGATATGAAGCCCAAGCCGTTTCTGGCCGAATATCGCGGCAAGAGGCTGAACAGCCCCAATGACCTCGTATTCGCGCCGGACGGCGCGTTGTGGTTCACCGATCCGCCGTTCGGCCTGCCGAAGATGGACAAGGATCCCGCAAAGGAACTGCCGTTCAATGGTGTATTTCGCTATGCGAACGGCAAATTGACTGCTGTCATCACCGATCTGACGATACCGAATGGGATCGGGTTGTCACCGGATGGCAAGACGCTGTACGTCAATAATTACGGGCCGGATATTAAGGTCATGGCATATGACCTTTCCGTCGGCGGCAATGTGTCGAATGGCCGGGCGCTTGCGACATTTGCCGAAACGGACGGCCCCGGCGGAGCCGACGGGCTGAAGGTGGACATGGCGGGCAACATCTGGACGACAGGCCCGGGCGGAATTCGTATCATCACTCCAAAAGGAAAGATCCTCGGCTTCATCAGGATGCCGAAGCAAACCGCAAACCTTGCTTTTGGCGGTGATGGTCATACTCTATATATAACCAGCTCGGATTCCGTTTATTCTATACGATCGCGGATAAGTGGGGAGATTCCTCTTTACGCGAGCGACAGGTGAATTCGTTTTATTTGGATCTGATAGTCGAGGTGATATTGTGAAGATATTTCCAAGCCCGATAGCGATCAGCGCTCTGGTGATCGTGATGGCCGGCACGGCAAGCGCCGCCATGGCCCAGAATCCGGTGGGTGCGAAGGTCGCTGGACAGCCCGGATTGGCGGCGGAGGCGCTGGTCCAAAAGACCTGCACGGCGTGTCACGCCGCCTCGCAATTCACGTCGCAGCGGCACAGCCGCGAACAGTGGGCGGACACAGTGACCACGATGATGGGTTATGGTGCCCAGGTCTCGGACACGGACTTCGATCCGATCGTGAACTATTTGTTCAAGAACTTCGGCACGGGAGGACCGGCGCGTCCAGGCGCAGCGCAATAGCCGTTAGGCAAAGGTCAGAAGCTCATCCGAGCGCCAGACGGATCGCCAAGGCAGCCGCAAGCGAGATCGGCATGACGACAAGACCGACTTTTAGGAAGCGCCAGAAGCTCACGTCTTCCCCCTCGCGTCGGATCGCCTGCAGCCAGAGGATGGTCGCGAGCGATCCGGTGACGGAGAGGTTAGGCCCCAGATCGACGCCGATCAGCAGGCCGTCGATGACGAGGCGAGGCGGGTGCGCCTGGCCGACGGCAGTGCCAGCGATCAGCCCCGCCGGAAGATTGTTGATCAGGTTGGAGGCGAATGCGAGGCTGGTCCCCGCGATCGCGGCACCGGCTTCGGAATGGGAGGCCGCGTGATGCAGGCCCGAGGTCACCATCCCGATCATGCCGGTGCGGTCGAGCGCCCCGACGAGGACGAAGAGCCCAGCGACGAGCGGGAGCACACCCCATGAAACGTCCCGGATCAGAGGGAGCGGGGACTGGCGGCGCAGCGCGCTCACACCGAGGGCGACGGTGGCACCTGCGAGTGCGGTGGGCAGGCCGAGCGGTATATCGAGAGCGGAAACCCAGAGCAGGAGGAGGGCGGTCAGGACGATGCCCGCGAGCGCCAGTATTCCTCCACTCGCAAGCGGTTGCCGCGAAACGCACGATGCGGTCGCGCTGGCGATCTCGTAGCGCTCGATGGCCCGGAGCGCGCCGTAGGTTAACGTGATCGCCGCGATCGACGGCAGCGCAAAGGACGCGAGCCACGGCCCGAGCGACGGCATGTGCCCGCCATAGAGGACGAGGTTGGCCGGATTGGAAATCGGTAGCATGAAGCTCGCCGCATTCGCGACCAGAGCGCAGGCAAGCAGCAGCGGCAATGGATGTGCCCCCGCCTTGCGGGCCACCGCAAAGACGGCCGGGGTGAGCACTACCGCCGTCGCATCGTTGGACAGGAAGGTCGTGACGACCACGCCCGTGACATAGACGAGCGCGAAAAGCCGATCCCCCGATCCTCTGGCGTGCTGGACCGCGCTCGCCGCCACCCAGTCGAACACGCCATGAATGCGTGCCGTCTCGCTCAAGAGCATCATGCCGGTGAGGAACAGATAGACGTCGAGACCCTTCAGTATCGCGGTCTCTGCGGAGGTCCACGGCAACAGGCCGAGAGCAACCAGCAGAGCCGCCCCGGCGACGGCCCATATCCACTCGGGCCAACGCCATGGTCGACCGATCACGCCGGCCGTCGCGATACCCGATATCGCCCAGGTGGCGACGGTCGCCGGGCTCGTCATGGCTGACGGGACGTCGCGCCGGCACAGGCTGGTCGCAGCAGACCGGCAAAGCCGACCCACAGTGCAACGCTGGCCAGCGCGAAGCTGCCAAGAATGAAGAAGGCGGCGCGGTATCCCAGCATCTCCGCGATCCATCCGCCGATCGCCGGCGACAGGCTGGCGCCGATGCCTTGCACGGTCATCACGGCACCCTGGCCGACATTCACGCGGCCCGTGGCGTCGAGCAGGCAGGCGACCAGGCCGGGCACGGCGACGCTCTGGAGGCCGGCGCCAATGCCGTCGAGCGCTTGCACCGGCCACACGCCCCAATGCTCGATGAACGAGCCGGCGAGATAGCCGCGCAGCGGCAGCGCGAGGAAGGAGATCAGCAGCACAAGCCAATAGCCTCTGCCTGCCGCCATGCGCATGGCGATAAGGCTCGTGCCGATCATCACCGCCTGCGCCACGACGACCGTCGTCGCGGTGAACATCGCTGCATTGCCTTTGCCAGCGCCGACCACGGCAAGTCCGTAGAGCGGGAGCATCGCGCCGTTGCCGAGATGGAAGCAGGCGAGGGCGGCGGCGAGGATCAGCATGGGCCTGTTGCGGGCCAGAGCCCTGAAGCCCTCGGCATGGCTGGTGTCGGCGTCGTCACCATCGCCTCTCGTCTCGAGGCCGCGTGCCGCGCGATGGTCGATGGCGCGCTCGGGAATGGAGAGCACCGACAAGATCGCCATCACGCCGAAGGCAGCCGCGAGCCAGAAGATCGCAGTGAGGCCGAACCGCCAACCGAACCAGCCCGACAGACCCGCTCCGATCATGTTGCCGGCATGATTCCAGGCCTGGTTCCGACCATTTTGCGCATTGAAACCGGACTGGCGCACGACGCCGAGCGTCATGCCGGCGACCGCCGGCCCGATCGCCGCGCCGGCTATGGCTGTCGCCACCTGACTGGCAGTCACGACGACCACCGACTGCGACCAGAGGATCAGGAACGAGGCGAGCACCGTGCAGCTACCGGTAATCACCACCACCAAGCGCTTGCGGGTGGTATGGTCGATGAACGCTCCTGCCGGCGCGGTGACCAGCATGCCGGCGATCCCACCGGCGGTCATCACCGAACCGATGAGTCCGGTCGCCCAGCCGCGCTGCTGGAGGAAGACTCCGAGAAACGGGCCGATCCCGGCCTGCATGTCGGCCATGAAGAAATTGAGCGCCATGAGCGCGTGCATGGCGCGTCTGTGTTCCGCGACATGGCCGGGCGATTTCGATGCGGCTGCCGTGGCCATGATGCCGTTCCCTTTCCTTGCTGCGCTCAAACAGCCTTCGGTCAAAAAAGCTGCGTCGAATGCCGACCGACTGGGCAACGGGGCGCCGTCAGGCGGACGGCGCCCCGTTCACCATCACTTCGCGGCCGGCGCCAGCGCCGGAGCAGCGTCGGTCGTCGGCGCACCGCTCGCCATCGACGGAGGCGGAGGCGGCGGTGCAGCGCCGTCGTCGGCCTCAGGGGGAGGCGGAGGGCCACCGCGCGGCGGCGGACTGTGCCGGTCGTGACGCGGCGGCCCGCCGATCGGGCTGAGCTGCGTCACGTTGCCACTTCCGTCGACCAGGAAGCTCGCATGGACGAAGCCGCGCTCGTAGCGCCCCTGCACGGTGGTCGTCGCACCAAGCGCGACTAGCGCGCCATCGTCGCCGTGCGGGCCGGTGTCGACCAGCGTCTTGCCGCTGCCGTCGTCCAGCACGAACTTGTTGCCATAGACCTCGGCAACGCGGCCACGCAGCGTGACCAGGCCGGTGGCCTGCGGCAGTCGCGCGATCGCGACCGGGGCCATGGGCGCCATCTCGACGGATGGGCGGATCGCCTCGATGGCGGCCACGCCCGCCGTGCCGCCGGCCAGAAGCAGCCCGATGGTCGCGAGACCGATCCGTGTCCTGCGCCCGATGAAAGTCAGATCCATCATCAATCTCCTTGTCCGATGATGGAGAGATCCTAGCCTCTGCCGTCCGACCCCCGCTGAACCGCGCGGTTCAGTTTCGGTTTAGCAAGCGGGACTAGGGGCGGGATCGAGGAGGCGGCGATGCGGGTCTTGCTGGTAGAGGATGACGCGGCGCTCGCAGACAGCATCGCCCGCGCGCTGCGCGCCGAGCATTTCGCGGTCGATATCGCCGCCAACGGCGAGGACGCGGCGCATCTCGGCGAAACCGAGGCGTTCGACGTTGCGGTGCTCGATCTGGGACTGCCGCGCGTCGATGGCGTGACGGTGTTGAGCGGTTGGCGGCTTGCCGGTCGCCAGCTTCCCGTGCTGATCCTGACCGCGCGCGACGGCTGGTCTGACAAGGTGCAGGGCTTCAAGGCCGGTGCGGACGACTATCTCGTGAAGCCCTTCCGCATCGAGGAACTGGTCATGCGCCTGCGCGCGCTGGTCCGCCGCGCCGCTGGGCACGCGGCCAGCGTGATCCGGTGCGGCCCGCTCAGCTTCGACGCCCAGACGGGGCAGTTCGAGCTGGATGGATTGCCGCTCAGGGTGACGGCCTTCGAATGGCGCGTCCTGTCCTGCCTCGCGCTGCGCAAGGGCATCGTGGTCGAGCGGCTCGACTTGCTCGAACGAGTGTACGAAGGCGAGGCCGATCCGGATTCAAACTCGCTGGAAGTGATCATCGGACGTCTGCGCCGGAAAATCGGTGCGGAGCGGATCGAGACGGTGCGTGGTCTCGGCTATCGCCTGGTCGAGGCGTGATGCGTCTGCTGCCGCGCTCGCTCGCCGGTCGCCTCGTCATGACCGCGCTCGGGGCGACGGCGCTGGCGCTGGGCTTCGCGGCGCTGTCGATCGGCCATGTCCTCGGGCGTTTTGTGATGCACGGTCTCGACGAGCGGCTCGATGCGCAAATCCAGGTGGTCGCGCGGGCCGTGGGCTCCGACGGCACGCTTCATGCGTCACGCGCCGTCGACGTGCCGCCGTTCGACACGTCGGGCTCGGGATGGGCGTGGGAACTGATCGCGCCGACGGGGAAGCTCCGGTCCAACTCGCTCGGCCCCGCCGACCTTCCCCTGCCGGTCGGCTGGGAAGCCCCGCCACCGCCCGGTCGCCGCGATCGGCCGGACGATCCGTGGCGTATCCGTCCGCTCGATGGAGTCGACGCGGCTGGCCGGGGCGTCCACGGGCGGGTCGCGACGATCCCGACCGCGAGGGGCAATGCCTTCGTCGTCGCCGTAGGCCCCCGCGCGATCGTCGACCGCCCGTTGCGTGCTGCGACCGGGCCGCTGCTCTTGTCGCTCGCGTTACTCGCGGTCTTCCTGGTCCTCGCGCTGCTTGTCCAGCTTCGGATCGGCCTCAAGCCATTGCGGCGGCTCGGTACGATGGTGGCGGAGGTGCGTGCCGGCGACCGGCGCATGATCGAGATCGCGGAACCGACCGAGCTGTTGCCGCTGGTCTGCGAGCTCAATACGATGATCGAGACCAATGAGCAGGCGCTGGCGCGAGCGCGTGGTCATGTCGCCAATCTCGCGCATGGTCTCAAGACACCGCTCGCGACATTGCGGCTCGAACTCGCCGGACGATCCGGTGCGGGCGACGCGGCTCTCGTCGCGTTCGTCGACAGGATGCAGCGACAGATCAGGCATCATCTCGGGCGAGCGCGGGCGGCTGAGATCGGCACGAAAGGTGTCTCTGTGCTTCTCTTGCCCGTGCTCGATGGGCTGGCCGCGACGATGGTGAAAATCCATTCCGATCGCGAGATCCGCTGGGAGATCGCCGTGCAGCCCGATGTCGCGGTACGCTGCGATCCCCAGGATCTGGACGAACTGCTAGGCAATATCCTCGACAATGCCTGGCGCCATGCCCGGTCGCGGGTGCGGATCAGCGCGGGCCGCGACGGGGCCGCCGTCCTGATCATGATCGCCGACGACGGTCCTGGAATGACGGGCGCGGAGATCGACACCGCGTTGCTGAAGGGGCGGCGGCTGGACGAAGCCGGAGGCGGACACGGCTTCGGCTTGCCGATCAGCCGTGAATTGTCGGAACTGCACGGCGGATCGCTCGATCTGCGGCGAGAAGGTTCGGACCTCGGCGGAGTCGAGGCGCTCGTGCGTCTGCCCGGCGGAGCCCATTGAGCACCATCTCAGCCGTTGCTGTGGCTGACAGCGAAGTCTCGACATCGATCATTCGGGACGGGTCACGCTTGCTCAGGAGCGGCGTGGGGAGATCGCGATGCCGACCGTCGAAGCTTATGGAAGGATGAGAGCGAATAGCTTCGAAGGTGAGACAATCAGGCGATGCGTGGTGCCAGAGGCGAGTGGTCGCTGGCACCCGGATGGCGAGGGCCCCTGACCCGCGGGAGACGGGCAGGGGCTCTTTCCTTCTTCATTAGGCAGCCGTCTTGCGGGCCTCGATCACCCGGACGGCATCCTGCCTGAGCAGGTAGAGGGATACGGCCAGCAGCACGACATCCTTCAAGAGGAAGGCCGTGTTCATCGTCATGGCGGGAAACCCGCCGGCGCCGGCGTCCCATGCATCGGGAACGAACGGAAAGATGGTCACGGTGGCGATGAAGGTGAAAGTCGATCCGAGCGCCCCGACCATGCCCGCTTTCTTGTTCCAGAAGCCGAGCAGCAGCAGCGTGCCGAAGGTCCATTCGGACGTCCCGAGCAGGATGGCGGTGCCGTGAATGCCCAGGACGGGGATCGTCCAGAAGATGAACGGGCCGTGCGTGATCAGCGGCAGCAATCCCCTGATCTCCGCCTCGAACCATTTATCATATCCGAACCAGGCGAAGATGGTCACCATCGCGGCACGGAGCAGGTGGTAGTCGAGGTCGCGCTTCAGGAAGCCCACGCGGCCCAGCATATCGGCGAGATAGTTCATGATGTCCTCCATGGCGGAGCCGTGAGCCCGGCGTGTCGCCGGTCGCTCCTGATCGATGGGTGTCGTGTTGTGTCGTGGAGCGGGCGCCCGCGCAGGGACGCCCAACTGCTCAGTCCACCGCGGGGAAGTCGATGGTGGTGTCGTTGATGCGATTGAAGATGTTGGTGAAGGTGGTCGTCGCGATCGCCAGGCTGATTTCGACCAGCTGCTGGTCGGTGTAGCCGGCCTCGCGAATGGCGGCGAACTCGGCTTCGTCGATCGTGCCGCTGGTGCTGGCGAGCCGCTTCACGAAGCGGACGAGGGCGTCGCGCTTCGCATCGCCGGTCGGCTCACCGGCGCGGATGTGGCGCAGCGTGTCGGGCGACAGGCCGGCCATCTTGCCGAGCAGGCTGTGCGCGGCGACGCAATAGTCGCAGCCTGCCACCGTGCTCACCAGCAGCTTGATCGTTTCCTGGTCCGCCTTCGTCAGCGAGCCGGCGGCAAGCGCCGCATCGGCGGCGAGGATCGCCTTCAGCGCGGCCGGGCCGGGGAAGCCGATCGCCGCATAGGTGTTGGGAACGCTGCCGATCGCTTTCCTGATCTGGCCGAACAGGTCGGCGGAGGCGCCGGTGGCGCTGTCGAGCGCGGGGGTATGAATGCGGGACATGGGGACCTTCCTTTCCGTGGTGCCGGCTGTCTTGCCGGTAAGGACGGTCTACGGCGACAGGATGAGATTGATAATTCTATAATTGCTCAATAATATGCTCAAAAGTATCAAACATGATGAGGGGGCGGTATGTATGAATCTGCCGATTGGCTCAGCCGGTTGCTGGAACTTGTGCCGGTAAGCGGCCGGGTCGAGCATCACTGCCTGTTCGGCGCGCCCTGGCGGCTGGAGCTGGATATTTCCGAGGCGGGAGAGATTCCCTATCATATCGTGCTGGCCGGCACGGCGATCCTCGACGATCCGAATGGCGGCCCGCCGCTGCGACTGGTTGCGGGTGATATCCTCCTGCTTCCGCGTGGCGCGGCGCACAGTCTGCACGACGGCAGCGGCGCGCAGCCTTCGGCGATGCGGCAGCGCTTCGGATCGGCGGTCCCGATCGACGAGAATGACGGGGAGGGCGAGCGGCTGGACATGCTGTGCGGTCGCTTCCTGCTGTCGCCGACGCACGAGCGGCTGGTGCGCAGCTATTTCCCCGAGCGTTTCGTGGCGCGCTCCGAAGCCGGGCCCTCCGGCACGTCCGCGACGGGAACGCGCGCGCAATTGGCGAATCTCGTCGGGCTCATGCGGGTGGAATCGGCGGAGGAAAATCTCGGGGGCCATGCGATGCTGAACGGCCTTTCGACCGCGCTCTTCACGCTGGCCATGCGGCTTGCCAGCGAGGCGGCGGAGGCGCCCGCCGGGCTCCTCGCGCTGGCCGGGCATCCACGGCTGGCACCCGCCCTTGCCGCGTTGTTCCGGCATCCCGGACGCGAATGGACGCTCCCCGACCTTTCGGCGCTCTGTGGCATGTCGCGGGCGACCTTCGTGCGCCACTTCCAGCAACGGCTCGGCCGATCCGCCACGGATCTCCTGACCGACATCCGCATGACGGTCGCGGCCCGCGAACTGCGTGGCTCGAACGCATCGGCCGGCGCCGTGGCGGAGGCGGTGGGCTATCAGTCGGAGGCGGCGTTCCAGCGCGCCTTCAAGAAGCATGTCGGCGCCACTCCGGCGCAGTTCCGCAGAGGGTTATACGTTCGATGACGTATGACGCCATTGCGGGGTTCCCGATACCTTGAATTGAGATTCGGTATCGCGAGGACGAGATGGACGGTATTCGCGTAGGCAAGAGGGTGATCGGGGCGCAGGCGCCGGTCACCTTGGGGTGGGAGAACATTCCCAAGGTGGAAGGCGGCCCGGTGAAGCGGTTCGTCTTCACCTGGTTCCAGCCCACGATATTGTTCGCGCTGATCGCGTTCTGGTATTATGCGCCCAATTCCATAGCCAAGGCCTCGACCGCGATTGGCATCGGCATAGGCTTCAAGGTCTTGCTGCTGGGGCTCGAATGGGTCAACCCGCGCTTCGACAGCTGGCGCTTGACCTGGAAGGAACTGGTCACGGACCTGTTCTATGTCGGGCTCGGCTATACGCTGCTTCGCATCGTCGATAGCTATATCGGCAGCGATGTCATGGTTAAATCCATCCAGCATTATTTTCATTCGGATAAATTCACGTGGTTCATGGGCCTACCATTGTTGGTGCAGGCCTTCCTGATCTCGTTCATCTTCGATTTCGGGCAATATTGGATGCATCGCGGCATGCACAACTGGTATCCGCTGTGGCTGCCCCATTCGGTGCATCACTACATCACCCAGTTGAACATCAACAAAGGAGCGGTGGGCAATCCGGTGGAGCTCTTCCTGATCGGGCTTGGCATCGGCGGCTTCTTCGATTTCCTGCCGCGCGCTTTTCTGCTTTCCGGCGCGTTCGGCATGGCGATCGGAACCTACCAGCACATCAATGTCCGCTTCAATTCGCCGAGGTGGTGGCGATTCCTGTTCAACACGACGGAACATCATAGCCTGCATCATTCGCAGGACTATGAAGCCAGCCGGAGCAACTATGCCGGATCCTATATCTTCATCGATCGCATTTTCGGCACCTGCATCGACGGAGAGGCCGAATTGCTGGGGATGGAGGGCGGCCGCCGCATGTCGATCCGCGAGCAGATGACCTATCCCTTCACCGAGGCTTGGAAAGCGCTCAGGGAGCGGTTCGGTCGGCCCGTCGCGGCGCCGCTGGCGGTGCCGGCAGAATGACCGGGCCGGCTTCGTCCGTGCCCCTTTCCACCCGTTCGTCGCGCCCCGGGCGCATCGACACTCTCTTTCATAGGGTCATGGCGTGAACCTTCGTTTCATCGACTGGATCTGGCATGTCCGGGGCAGCCTGAAGCTCGCGCCCGGACAATCATGCGACGAGGCCTTCGACAGGCTCGATCCCTTGTTCCAGCAGACCGGCACCAGCCACGAACGGACGAACGGCACGCTGGTTTTCCGGAAGAAGGACCAGGCCGCGCAGGACAAGATGTCCGTGTTCGATCGGGGTGTCCTGCGGATCGAGAAGGGCGCGGCCGGTTCCGTGCTGCGTTATCATCTGACCAGCCGGGCGCTGCTGTTCTGCTTTCTGGCGCCGCTGCTGTTTCTGGGCATCGCCCAGTTCACGATGGCCGTGGTCAAGCCGGACAAGCCCTCGACCGAAGCCGCGGGTCAATCGGGGAAAGCTTCGAATGCATCGAACAAGGACGCCGCCAAGAAAGCGGATGTGCCGATGAACCCGATCGACAAGGCGCTGGGCGCTCCCGCACCGGAGAAGCCCGGAAAAGACGCCACGGATGGGCCGGGGAAGCGTGGCAAGAAGCCGTCGCCAACGCCCGCTTATGTCTTTGCGGGGCTCTTCGCCATTCTCTACGTCGTCGGGCGGATTCTCGAGGATCGGCTGATCAAGGCGCTCTTCCGGAAGAGATTGCTGGGATCGGTGTCGCCAGCGAGCCCGCTTATCGCCTAGCCGGCGCCTACGGGCGGCGCCGAACGGACGGTTCTTCTTGGGATTGCATCGGGACGATGCCGAGCTTGGCGAACAGCGCGGCGTCGCGGTCGTCGCCCGCGTTTCCGGTGGTCAGCAGCCTGTCGCCGGTGAAGATCGAGTTGGCTCCGGCCATGAAGCACAAGGCCTGCGTGCTGTCGCTCATGCTCTCGCGGCCCGCCGACAGGCGCACCATGCTCTCCGGCATCGTGATCCGCGCCACCGCCACCGTGCGCACGAACTCGATGTCGTCGATCTTCGCCGACGGC